>Ga0224508_10001413_pt1 | contig 21638 bp, 17 predicted proteins | sample SF_Jan12_sed_USG_4_FD_170157 | JGI IMG/M metagenome (GOLD analysis project Ga0224508, IMG submission 170157) | Sediment microbial communities from San Francisco Bay, California, United States - SF_Jan12_sed_USGS_21 | ecosystem: Environmental > Aquatic > Marine > Sediment | place: USA... | reverse complement strand
ACCTCTAACGATGATGCGGTTATTCGCATTTCCTCCACGCAACCCGTGCGCGAGCCGATGCTCGACGTGCTGATCGATGTCGAATGGCCCGGGGGCCATTTGCAGAAACAGTACACGATATTCCTGGATCCACCGATAACGGCGCGATCCCTGGCCGCCGAAACCCCGCTGCCTGCCGAGGCAGGCACCGTTACCAGCGCCCCGCAACCCACTCCGGTACCGAGCCAGCAGCCCGCGGCTACGTCGACTACCGTTACCGCGACAACCGAGTTGCAGGAACCGACAGCCAGCGCTGCCACCGCTACATCTGAACCGGCACAGCCCGCACAACCTGCGATGCCCGAAACCTATCGGGTACGCCCGGGCGATTCGCTGAGCCGCATTGCCGACAACTTCAAAAAACCCATGGCGGTGACGCGCGACCAACTGATGACGGCGATTCTGGACGCCAACCCGAAAGCGTTTATCGCCGGCAACATAAACGGTCTGATGGGCGGTATGGCGTTGACAATTCCGGACAAGGCAACAGTGGCCGGCCGCACAGCGGATGCGGCAACCGCGCTGGTGCAGGAACAGCATCAGGCGTGGCGAGACCGCAGCAAGCCCAAGCCAGCGACAACGGAGACCGAACTGGCCGAGGCACCCGACGAGACCACCGGTCTGCGCCTGGTACCGACGGTACAGGTGCCGGTAACCGAAGCGCAACCGGGCACGGAGGCGAGTGCCGCGCAGCTGGAACTCACGGAACTGGAAACAGAGTTGCTGGAAACGCGCAAACTGCTTTACGAGCGCGAAGCGGATCTCGACGTGATGCGCAGCCGCATGGCGGTTTACGATGCCGAATTGCAGGAACTCAAGCGCCAGCTGGTCGAAGTACGCGATGAGGTCGTCGCCAAAGCACCCGTCGAGGTAGAGGCCAGCGCACCTGTCGATTCGACAATCCAGCCGACCGACATCAAGACGCTGCTGATTGCACTGATTGCGGTGCTGGGCGGCTTCGGGCTGTTCTCTATCATATGGCGCCGGCTGACGGCGCGCGCCGCGCCGGCCGAGTCGGCACAGATGGCCCCGCTGCCACTGGAGATCAACGAATCACTCGCTGCGCTGGACGAGGCAGAGGACGAGGAGGAGGAAGACGAGGTCGTCGAGGACGAGCCTGCAACGATCGTTCCAAAGGAGCTGACGCTACGCGAAAATTCGCACGTGAATGCGGACTCACCGACCGAAGTGCGCGAAATACTGGCCGACCCGCATCCGGGCGCCGCTACCGCCGACCGCATGTTGGTGGAGGCCGATGTATTGATCCAGTTCGGGTTCCTGCAGCGTGGCCAGGATCTTTTGAACGAAGCGCTGAGCAGCGATCCCGGGAATCCCCACTACCGGCTCAAGCTCATGGAACTGTGCCAGGAGGCCGATGACCGCAAGGGCTTCAGAGAACACGCTGAACTGCTGCGGGAACGGATTACCCCGGCGGATGCCGAGTTGTGGGTGAGCGCGGCAAAAATGACAGGCGCGCTGTTCCCAGGCGATCCGTTGTTTTCGGCGGACGATTTCTCCGCACAGCACGTGGCGGTTGGCGGCGAACCCACACCGGGCAAAGACGCAGACTGGGATCCGTTGTCCACTCAGGAGATACCGAAACTGTCCGGCGGCGGAGAGTTTCTGAACCTTGATGAAGTGCTCGAATCGCCCGCCGACGACGGGCAGCTGGCGAAGACCCGCGACTGGGAATTCCAGGCGCCGGGGGCGGAATCCGGAGAGCGCGCGGCGGCGCCGGGAGCAGGCCCCGATGGGACCAGCGAGTGGCTGCTGCCCGACGACCAGCTGGATAGTTTCGAAGATGCAGCGGACGACTCAACGGACAGCGGCCAGGAAGGCGTTCACCGGCGCGGGCAGGTTGAGGTATCAGCGAGACGTGAGTTAGCGGATGACGATGCAAACCGGGAGTACTCGCTGCGGAGCGGCGACGCCGGCGAACCACCTGATGGTCAGGCCAGAACGGAGCGCTGGGTCACTGGAAATAATCCCGCTGGCGAGCATCCTGCCGCGGACGTCGGCGGAACTCAGGAGCTGCACGCCGTGCAACCCCCCGAACCGCGGGTGCCCGATGAGCCAGGTGCGGTAACCGGCGAACTCGAAGCGCTGAGCGACCTGGAACCGTCATCCGCGGCCGAGGAGGCGAAGGAGCCCGACCCGCGGATGGGTGAAGCCCGGGTCATCCCCAGCGACGAATTCGACGAAGCGCGGCGCACCACCCGCGACTGGCAGGTGCCTGAAGCCGGTGGCGGCGAAACCCAGACTTTTCCCAGCGACGAAATCGACGGACCGGGAAGCACTACCCGTGACTGGCGGGCGCCTGAAGCCAGTGGCGATGAGACCCAGGCTTTCCCCAGCGACGAAGTCGACGGACCGGGAAGCACTACCCGTGACTGGCGGGCGCCTGAAGCCACTGGCGATGAGACCCAGGCTTTCCCCGCGGATGAAACAGAAGGTCCGGAAAACGCCACTCGCGACTGGCAGGTACCCGACGAATTGCACCCACCCGAACCCGGGGGCGACACGCAAGCTTTCTCGACCGGCGAGACTCAGTCTTCCCACGACGACGAAACCAGCGGCACCACCCGCGACTGGCAGGTCCCCGATGAATTGCACCCGCCCGAACCCGGGGGCGACACGCAAGCTTTCGATACCGGTGAGCACCAATCCGACAACGCGGAGCGACCCAGAGCACGCCAGTCGAAACCCAGGAAAAAACGCCGCAAACGCAAATCCCGCTGAGGTTGCGCTGGCAGAGGCAGGCTACAGCGTCTGCAGGTTCGCGTAAGCCAGCACCAGCCACTTGGCACCGGCGTCACGAAAGTTCACCTGTACCCGGGCGTGATTGCCCTGGCCTTCGTAGTCCAGCACCACGCCTTCGCCGAACGTAGCATGCTGCACGCGTTGGCCGACACTCAGTCCCAGCGGCGGCGGATCCGCCGGGGCGCTCATCACCGGCCGACTGACCTGCAGGCGCGGGCGTATTTCTTCGACCAGCTCGCCGGGCAGTTCGCGCACGAAGCGTGACGGTTCGGCGAACGTTTCACGGCCGTGCAGCCGACGATGCTCGGCGAGCGTTATCGTCAGATGGCGGCGGGCGCGCGTGATACCGACATAACACAGGCGCCGCTCCTCTTCGAGCCGCGCCGGGTCTTCGATGCTCATCTGGTGGGGAAACAGACCTTCCTCCATGCCCGCCAGAAATACCGTGGGAAACTCCAGTCCTTTTGCCGAGTGCATGGTCATCAACTGCACGCAGTCGTCGCCGGCGCCACCCTGTGCTTCGCCCGCTTCCAGCGCTGCCTGGGCCAGAAAGTTATCCAGCGGCGACATCGCTTCGGCATCCTCGGCACTGAAAGCGATGGTGCGCGCCGCGGTAACCAGCTCGCCCAGATTCTCCACGCGTGCCTGACCGCGTTCGCTGCGGTCCGCGCGGTAGTGCTCCATCAAGCCGCTGGCCTGCACCGCGTTTTCCACCTGCTCGGGCAGATTCAGCTGCGTGACGCTGTCCGCCATTTCTTCGATCAGACCGACGAAGCGTTGCACGGCGGACATGGCGCGCGGCGGCAATCCGTTGTCGCGGCTGCAGGCGGCATCCCACAGCGAGGTATCATGCAGCTTTGCCGCGTCCCGAAGCAGCGACACGGTGCGTTCGCCGATGCCACGCGGCGGTTGATTGATAATCCGTTCCAGCGATGCATCGTCGTGACGATTGTTGATAACACGCAGATAAGCGAGCGCATCCTTAATCTCTGCGCGTTCGAAAAATCGCAGTCCGCCGTACACGCGGTACGGCACCCCGGCGGCGACCAAATGTTCCTCGAACACCCGGGACTGCGCATTGGAACGGTAGAGCACCGCACACTCGTCGCGCCGCCCGCCCTGCTCCACCCAGTGTTGGATGCGATCGACGACAAACCGTGCTTCGTCGGACTCATTGTAGGCCGTGTACAGAGCAATGGGCTCGCCATCCGCGCCATCGGTCCACAGGCGTTTGCCCAACCGTCCGGCGTTACGCTCTATCAGATCGTTGGCGGCCTTGAGGATGGTCGCGGTCGAGCGGTAGTTACGCTCCAGGCGGACTTCCTCACAGCCTGGAAAGTCGCGCGCGAAGTTAAGCATGTTCTCCACGCGTGCGCCGCGCCAGCCGTAGATCGACTGATCGTCGTCACCGACCGCGAACACCAGACCGGTGTCGCCAGCCAGTAATCGCAACCAAGCGTACTGCAGGGTGTTGGTGTCCTGGAATTCGTCCACCAGCAAATGCCGGAACCTTCTGCGGTAATGCTGTTGCAGGTCTTCGTCGTCGCGAACCAGTTCCAGCGAGCGCAACAGCAATTCGGCGAAGTCTACCGCGCCCGCTCTCTCGCAGGCGTTTTGATACGCGGTGTAGATACGAATCAGTTGCCGGGTTACCGGATCACTGTTGTCCAGCAGGTGCTGAGGCCGGCATCCTTCGTCCTTGCGTGCGTTGATGTACCAGGCGGACTGCTTTGCAGGCCAGCGCGACTCGTCAAGCTCCAGACCGCGAATCACCCGTTTGAGCACCCGCAACTGATCTTCACTGTCGAGTATCTGGAAGCCTTGTGCAAGGCGCGCCTCGCGGTAGTGCTTGCGTAACATGCGGTGCGCCAGCCCATGGAAGGTGCCGACCCACAGGCCGCGCGTCGGCATGTTCAACAGCGCTTCCGCGCGGGCCCGCATCTCGGCGGCCGCCTTGTTGGTAAAAGTCACCGCCAGCAGCCCGTAAGGCGACACGCCTTCGACCTGGATAAGCCACGCGATGCGATGCACCAGCACGCGGGTCTTGCCGCTGCCGGCGCCGGCCAGCACCAGCCGGTGACCAGGCGTGGTGCTTACCGCGTCGCGCTGCTCGGCGTTCAACTCATCAAGAAGATGGGAAACGTCCACGCTTAGCCCCTATATTGCGCGGAGGATTCGCTTCTCAGGGGATATCTGGCCAAGTAGATTGGACGATCGCCCCCGGAAGCATAGCCTGGACTATAGTTCAAGGGGGATCGTTCGATATACAACGCCAGATTTTGCTGACTAGATCGTCGGGAACGATTTGAACCGCGATAGCTGGCCCCGCAGGGGTGGAGGACGGGGATGGCCCAGAATATAGTAAATAGGTGCCAAGTGTAATTTTCCACCGCCGCTCCAAATTAACTCTTCATACGGTGATTGACCCACCGATATCCAGCAAAAAAATGCCTGCCTTCGCGCAACATAGGGGCTACCTCAGTCCGACAACCAGGTGCGCAGCAGCATCCAGGTGCCGGCCAGTCCCAACACCCAGCTGATGATGGGCGCGCCGCCCAGCATCAGCGGACTATACCCGTCCAGCCCATAGACCACCGCCGCGCTGACGACCAGACCAGTGCCGATCACGGCCAGCACGGTGCGCTGATTGTTGCGCCTCACCTGGCGCCGCAAGGCTTCGAGATCGCGGCTGGCTCGCTCCAGCCGGGCCTGACTTTCATTGACCTGCTGCAGTACGTTGTGCGCGAGGCGCGGCAGTTCCGGCAGGATCTCTTGCCATTCCGGCAGCCGTGCCTTCAAGTCACGAAGCGCCGCCCGCATGCCCAGTTGCTCGTCCATCCAGCGCTCCAGGAAGGGCTTCGCCGTTCTCCACAGGTCGAGATCCGGATACAGCTGCCGTCCCAGTCCCTCGATATTGAGCAGCGTTTTTTGCAGCAGCACGAGCTGCGGTTGCACCTGCATGTCGAAACGGCGCGCCGTTTGAAACAGGCGCAGCAGCAGCTGTCCGAAGGAAATGTCCTTCAGAGGGCGCTCGAAAATAGGTTCGCACACGGTGCGGATCGCGGACTCGAACTCATCCACCCGGGTGCCGGACGGCACCCATCCGGAATCCACGTGCAGTTCCGCAACCCGGCGATAGTCGCGGCGGAAAAACGCGACAAAATTGCCGGCGAGGTATTTCTGGTCGAGCGGCGACAAGGTACCCACGATGCCGAAGTCCACTGCAATGTATTGCGGATCGTGCGGGTGTTCGCGCGCCACGAAGATGTTGCCCGGATGCATATCGGCGTGAAAGAAGTTGTGCGTAAACACCTGGGTGAAGAAAATTCCGACGCCGCGTTCGGCGAGTATCCGCAGGTCCGTGCCGTTGGCGACCAGCGCATCGATGTCACTCACTGCGATACCCGAGATACGCTCCATCACCAGCACGTCATGACGGGTCAGCGACATGACGGGCTCCGGGATGTAGAGTTCCCGCGAACCTTCGAAGTTGCGCCGCAGCTGTAGCGCGTTGGCTGCTTCACGGACCAGGTCGAGTTCGTTGTGCAGCGTCTTTTCGTATTCGGCGACCACTTCCACCGGGCGCAGCCGATGCCCTTCAGACCAGTAACGTTGCGCCAACCCGGCGATCAGGTACAACACATCAATGTCGCGATCGATGGCCGGCCGCACGTCGGGACGCAACACCTTGACCACCAGTTGGCGCCCTTCGGCGTCCCGCGCGGCGTGCACCTGCGCGATCGACGCAGAGGCCAGCGGCTGGTCATCGAACTGCGCGAACAGGGCATCGATCGGGGCCTCGAGCGCAGCCTCTATCGTGGCGCGCGCGACGCTCGAAGCAAACGGCGGTACCTGATCCTGCAACTTGGCCAGTTCGGCCGCGATGTCCTCGGGCAGCAGGTCGCGGCGGGTGGATAGAATCTGGCCGAACTTGACGAACAGCGGCCCCAGATCCTCCAGCGCGCGGCGGATTCGCACGCCGCGTGGCGCACCCCGTTCGGCGGTGGTAAACCAACTCCAGGGCGAGAGGCGCTGCAGCAGCCGCAGCGGGCGCAACAGGTGCGTCGCAAAAATGATCTCGTCCAGCCCGTGGCGGACCAGAACCCGATTGATATGAATCAGGCGCAGCGCCTGAGACGGGGTAATCATGCGTTGTGCTGGTGGTGCTCGTAACGCGCCACGCGGGCCTCCAGTCTGGCCACATCATCGCGCAGATCGTCGACTGCATCGTGCAGGTCGGCCACCTGGTTGCAGGCGCCGAGCAACTGTTCTTCCTCGCTCAGGTAGTCGCCGATATCTTCACCCAGCGCTTCAGTGCTGCGAGCACGCCAGGCGCCCAGCGCGAGCAGCATGCGCATCACGCGGCGCGCCGGATAGTCGCCGACAATCCTCGCAAGATGCTCCTCCCAGTCGATATCCAGCGTGTCGAACAGGCGCTTGAAACGCTTCGCTAGCTCGGCGTCGCCACGCAGCTCCACCTGCCGGCTGAACAGCATGGCCACACCGTCGCTGGCAGCCATCTTCAACAGTGACAGGGGCGCGCCGCTCAGTGTCGCGTCGGGTGCGCACCCCACACCGCTGCTCAGTCGACAACGGCCGTCTCGCACATGCAGACAGTAGTGCCACCCGGTGCCGCGTACATCGATGCCGAGCGTTTTATCCTCCAAAGCCAGCAAGCGGGTGCGCGCGCGCTCGTCGAGTGACAGATAGCCGTTGAGCATACGCTCGATGAGCAGCAGGTGCAGCGCCTGGCGTTCATCACGTTGTTCAGCCACCTCGCGGGTCATGTGTTATCCCGCATTTCTTACCAGGATTCGGAAATTGCGGTCTATCAGCCGAGCGCAGGTTGGCCGATCGACCGCTGAGCGGGAACCCATCCTATTGGTCAAGGTCGATCGGTCAAGATGTGCCAGTTGACTGGGCGCAAAACCGAATAGGACACGCGGTGATCTGTCAAGGCACATGTTGTGTCGCAACTGGTTGAAAAACTGATTGAAGTGTCAATTCTCGGTCCGCCCGGTGAGAAATACGGGCTAGATTTTATAGCCGCGGTGCAGCGCGACGATACCGCCGCTCAGATTCTGATAGTCCACGCGCGCCAGGCCAGCCGTGCTCATCAGGTGTTTCAGCGATACCTGATCGGGGTGCATGCGGATGGATTCGGCGAGATAGCGGTAACTGTCGGCGTCGCCGGCGACCAGCTTGCCGAGACGCGGTAACACCGAGAACGAATACGCATCGTAGGCCCTGGACAGAAGCCCGGCAACGGGCTTGGAGAATTCCAGCACCAGCAACACACCCGCCGGACGCAGTACTCGGTGCAACTCGCACAACGCCTGGAACTTGTCGGTCACGTTGCGCAAGCCGAAAGCCATGGTAATGCAGTCGAAATAGTCGTCGGCAAACGGTAGCTGCTGCGCATCGGCCTGCACGCACTGGATACGCCGCGACCAGCCGGCATCGATCAGGCGATCGCGCCCGCGCGACAGCATCGGCATGTTGATATCGGCGACGATGACCTGCCCGTCGGGGCCGACGTCACGGGCCAACAGCCTCGCCAAATCACCGGTGCCGGTCGCCAGATCGAGTGCGCGATGCCCGGGACGCAGATTCGCACGAAACACCGTGTAGCGCTTCCATAGGCGATGAACACCCAGCGACATGAGGTCGTTCATCACGTCGTAGTTGGACGCAACCGATGAAAACACCGCGCTGACCAGCGGCGCCTTGTCCGGTAACGGCACCTGTCTGTAACCGAAATTGGTATGCGGGCCGGTCTCGTCAGGTCGTTCGTCGCGCATCTTCTTTAACTCTGCCGGCCGCGCAATCAGTCGGCGCGCCGGCTTACTCCCGCCGCCTGCAACCGTTGCAGATAGTCTTCCCAGTTCTCTGCATAGTTTTTACCGAGCTCGTAGAGCGTCGGCCACGAATATATGCCGCTGTCGTGATTGTCGTCGAAACTGATTTTTATCGCGTAGTTGCCCATCTGCTCGATGCCGGTAATGTTGACGTCCTCCTTGCCTATCTGGAGCACTTCCTGCCCCGGCCCGTGTCCCTGGACTTCGGCAGACGGCGAGTAAACCCGCAGATACTCGCAGGTGAGATTGCACGTGAATCCATCGTCGAACGTTATTTCCAGAACCCGCGACTGCTGGTGCAGTTTTATCTCAGTAGGTTTAGGCATAGTTCCTCGGCGCCGGCCAGGCCACCCCGACCTTACAGGATATAGCGGCTCAGGTCTTCGTCCTCGACCAGCTCGGCGATGTGTTTGTCCACGTAGTCTGCATCGACTTCCAGCGACTGCCCGGAAAGATCTGATGCTTCGAACGATACCTGCTCCAGCAGACGTTCCATCACGGTGTGCAATCGCCTGGCGCCGATGTTCTCGGTACGCTCGTTCACCTGCCACGCGACCTGCGCGATGCGCGCTATGCCATCATCGGTGAAGGTCACGTCAAACTGCTCGGTAGCCAGCAGAGCGTTGTACTGTTCGGTCAGGGAAGCATCGGGTTCACGCAGTATGCGCTGGAAGTCCTCCGCGACCAGCGCCTGCAACTCCACGCGTATCGGCAGCCGGCCCTGGAGTTCGGGAATGAGGTCGGACGGTTTGCATACGTGAAACGCGCCCGAGGCAATGAACAGAATATGGTCGGATTTCACCATTCCGTATTTCGTCGACACGGTGCAGCCTTCCACCAGCGGCAGAAGATCACGCTGCACGCCTTCACGGGATACGTCGGGGCCGCCGTGCTCGGCGCTGCGCCGCGCAACCTTGTCGATTTCGTCCAGGAACACGATACCGTTCTGTTCCACGCTCTGCAGCGCACTCAGCTTCAGCTCGTCTTCATTGATGAGTTTTTCCGCCTCGTCGTCGGTCAACAGCCGGAAAGCGTCGCGCACTTTCAGGTTGCGGCGGTGAGTGCGACGTCCGCTCAGGCTCTGAAACATTCCCTGCAGCTGCTGGGTCATTTCCTCCATGCCCGGCGGGGCCATGATTTCCACGCCTATGGACGGTGCATTCAGTTCGATTTCGACTTCGCGATCATCGAGCGCACCTTCGCGAAACAGTTTGCGAAATTTCTGCCGTGTGGAAGATTCGCTCGTGGATTGGGCTTCACCTCCGCCGCGAGCAGGCGGCAGCAATGCATCCAGCACACGTTCTTCGGCGGCGTCCTCGGCACGGTGGCGCACTCTGTCTATTTCGTGCTCGCGCCGGTCTTTGATCGCCACATCCACCAGATCGCGCACTATCGATTCCACGTCCCGGCCGACGTAGCCAACCTCGGTGAATTTTGTCGCCTCTATCTTGACGAACGGCGCGTTGGCGAGCTTCGCCAGCCGCCGCGCGATCTCGGTCTTGCCAACGCCAGTGGGGCCGATCATCAGAATGTTCTTGGGTGTGATTTCGTTGCGCAATTCCTCGGGCACCTGCTGGCGGCGCCAGCGATTGCGCAACGCGATCGCGACGGCTCGTTTGGCCTGGTCCTGTCCGATGATGTGTTTGTCCAGTTCCTGAACGATTTCGCGTGGCGTCATTTGCGACATATGCTGTGTCCTGTCCCGCAAATAAGTGTCGTTTCAGAGGGCCGTCTGAGCGTCGTTGCGGGCGCTGCTCACGCCGGCTTGGACAGTGTTTCGATGGTCAAGGACTCGTTGGTGTAAATGCAAATGCCGGCGGCGATACGTAAACTCTGTTCGACGATGGCGCGTGCGTCCAACTGCGTATGCGCCAACAGCGCCTCGGCCGCCGCTTTGGCATAGGGTCCGCCCGAACCGATTGCTATCAGGCCCTGCTCGGGTTCGATGACGTCACCGTTACCTGAAATAATCAGCGACACGCTGTCGTCGGCTACGGCCAGCAGCGCCTCCAGGCGGCGCAACAGGCGATCGGTTCGCCAGTCCTTGGCGAGTTCGACGGCCGCGCGGGTCAGGTTGCCACTGTGTTCTTCGAGTTTTCCCTCGAAACGCTCGAACAGCGTAAAGGCGTCCGCGGTGCCGCCGGCAAAGCCGGCGATCACGCGATCTTTGTACAGGCGCCGCACTTTACGGGCGTTGCCTTTCATTACCGTGTCGCCCAGCGTCACCTGACCGTCACCGCCGATAACCACGGCGTCGTCACGCCTTACCGAGAGTACCGTTGTTCCGTGTAGCTGCTGCAACTTTTCGACCTGTCAGCGGATGTGCTCAAAGCGGCTGCCGACACTTCGCCCGGCGCCAATGGATTGCAAGGTGGGTATTCACCGCGTGATTGCAAGGACCGTGAACCGCGTGCTGATTCTACACCTAGCGACGATTGCTGGGGCGCGGCCGCAGGATTGCAGAAGATTGTATTGAGACACAGCACCGGCTGCCAAGAGGCTGTAAGATGTGGGGTGTTTTGTTTCCCAGGCCTGCCGGGGCGGTGCAGCGTATATGGCGCAGCAATTGCTCGACATTTGCCTGGGATCAAGCGCCTGGCGTGTTAAGCAACTAGATAAAGAAATGTTGCTATCTTGCGGAATTTACGCTAAAAATCCCCAAAATAGGGCAGTAGTTCGCCGTTAAAACCCAGTAATGAGCCTAGACGTCCATATTCCTGATCAGGAAACACCGAGCAAAGACGGCTTCCCGGTGGCCCCGCGCAGGGTCAAGAAATGGCTGGCGCAATTATCCCGCTCGAATATCCGTGAAACCACGCGCGCTTTTTACAACGGACTGCACGACTCCAATCACCTTAAAATCAATGCCAAGGACCGTATCGAGTCGATGGAACTGATGCGCCCGGTGGCGCGCAGCATTCTGGATAACCTGGAAAAACGCTTTCTGGCGCTGGGGCTGCCCCTGCCGGAAAAAACCCGGCGCATCTTCGACCTAAATCTGGCACTTCTGCAGCAGCTGGCAATGGGCTACAAGGCGGCCCTGGTCGACGCCGCCAACGGACAGCGGCTTCCGGACAAGCTGCTGGCCCTGGCCAGCGAACGTGCGCTGGTCTACCTGACCGAGATAATGGTGCGCTCTGCGCAGGTCTACAGTCCCATACCGAAGGGACTGTGGCAGGACATGCATCGCCTGTACGGGCATGCCGAACTGGAGGGCGTGATCGAGTTAGCGGTGAAGGACACCGAAGTGCGCCAGCAGAACAAGTTCACCATCAGTCAGGCTTACCGGCGCGCGCTGCTGTTTTCGCTGGCACGCCCGGAGAGCCTTCGGCGCGGCGACGCCGAACGCGTTTTCGCCGTGCTCGAGAAATGGTGCACGCTGGCGAAGCTCGACCGGCAGAATCTCGACGTCGGTGCAAACGGCGTATTCGCCGTCAACCTCAACGGCAACACGCCGCCCAGTTATCCGGATTTCATACGTTCGGGCGACGGTGTGGATTTGCGCTACATAGACCTACGAGAGGTTCTGGACGTCGTGCGCGACATGAAAGACTCGGCTGACGAGGTAGAATCGCCTCTGGCACAGCCCGATACCATAAGTCCCAGTGCGTTGCGGCGCCTGGAAATCAACTGGGGCATGAGCACCGAGCGGTCGTCGCGGCGCGCGAAGAAGGCGCGCCGTGCCGCCGTGGAGGTGGGCATCAAGGATATCCATACGCGCATCATGTCCGAGCTTGAACCCCTGACCAACGAACCCGAGGAAGACAGCCTCGAATTGACTCTGCAGGCTATTCCGCAGAGCGAACGACGTGAGATCGACCGCAGCGGTTTCGTTACCCACCCCAGTCACAGAGAGCAGCCCGACGGACCTGACGTATGGGACGTGGTCGGCAGCGGTAACGTGCTGACCGCGGCTTACCGCGAAGAGTTGGTGCGCAAACGGCGCGAGAGCGAGCGGTTGATCGACGTGCAGACGAACCAGGACTGGCGGCTGATCGACATCAGTGCCGGAGGTTACGGTTTGCGCTGGGAAGGTGACACGCCGTCCAAGGCTCATGTTGGTGAGGTGGTCGGCTTGCGTGAACTGCAGCGCGGCACTTATGCGCAATGGCGTATCGGTGTCATTCGCTGGATGCAGTTCATCGACGAAAACTGTTTCGAGGCCGGGATTCAGGCGTTGTCCCCGCACGGTATGGCGGTGCTGGTCGACAAAGTGAGCGCACCCAAATCAGCGCGCGGCACCGAGTGCCTAGTGCTGCCCGAGATCAAGCCGATCGGCCAGTCGACGTCCCTGCTGGCACCGGCGCATATGTACAAGACGGGCGACACGGTACGGGTGCGGATTTTCGAGAAGGATCTGCGTGTGACACTCACCGGCGTGGTCGAGCACACGGGCTCGTTCACACAATTCACTATGGAGTCGGCCACTATCGGCAAATCGAAACCTGCCGAGGAAAAGGAATCCCTGCAGGACGACGGCCGCTTCGATTCCGGCGTCTGGCGATCGATCTAGTCTGAATTGATACGCAGCTTCAGGGCCGCGCTCAACAGTTCGCCGATCTGCTCCAGAAACAACACCCCCATGGCCGGCTGAAAGCGCTGCGGATTGCGGCTTCCCAACGCCACCAGGCCGAATTCGCTTCCGGCGCACAGCGGTACCACGGCCACCGAGCGTACCTCCGCGGCGGCGCGCCCGAATAACAACTTCAACTGATCTTCCAGCAAGCGCCCGCAACGCACGCGCCGGCTCTGCAGGAACACCCTGAAACCGGCTGCCAGGTCGCTGTCGGGCGCCACGCGGTACTTTGCAGCCAGGCCGCCCAATCCCCGTGCCGGAACATCGAGCAGCCGGATGACAATATGCTCTGCGTCGAACAGGCTGCGAAACGTGTCTTCCACTGACGTCAACAACTCCTCGAGCGACTGGCTCTCCAACACCACCACCGCGAGCTTCTGGATGCGTACGCCGAGGTTTTCATTGTCCCGCGCCACCTGCATCAGCGTTTGCAACTTAGCGCTCAGCTGCTCGTTCTCCTCGCGCAGTTTCTCGACCTGGCGCTCGATGAGGCTCACCGCTCGCCCCGACTCGTGGGACAGCTTCAAGCGTGGCAGCAATTGTGAATGACGTTCGAAAAACGCGGGATGCCCGAGCAAATAGTCCACCACCTCCGTCTCCGCCAGCTGCTGCGATTCCAGTTTTGTCTGTTCATCCGTCACGTTAGTGCCCGTCCACAGTTATATCTCTATGCTGCCGTCGAAAACGCGCGCGGTCGGTCCACTCATGGTGAGTCGCTGTCCCTCGCCGGGCCAGTGAATCAGCAAGGTGCCGCCGGTGAGCTGAACCTGCACATCCGCGTCGACAAGATCCTGCAGCCTCGCTGCAACGACTGCGGCACAAGCGCCTGTGCCGCATGCACGCGTCTCGCCGACACCGCGCTCCCAGACGCGTACGCGCAGTTCGCCGCGCGCGCACAACTGCATGAAACCGACATTCACGCGCTCTGGAAACAGCCCATGGGTTTCGATGCGCGGTCCGAGCGTCGTCACCGGCGCAGTATCGACATTTTCAACGCACAACACGGCGTGGGGATTCCCCATCGAAACGGCAGCGAACTGATAGTCGTCGGCGTCGATCGTCAGCGAGTAAGTTGCGCAACGACCGGATACCAACAGTGGAATGCGCACCGGCTCGAGTTCCGGAACGCCCATGTCTACCCGGTAATTATGATCCTCCAGCGCCTCGACGCTGATCAGCCCGTTCTGCGTTTCCACCACCAGCGGCTGATGGCTGGCGATTCCGCGCTCCCGCACGAAACGCGCGAAGCAACGCGCACCGTTACCGCAGTGCTCCACCTCACCCCCGTCGGCATTGAAAATACGATAACGCAGATGCGCCGCCTTACTGCTCGCCGGCTCGACCACCAGCAACTGATCGAATCCGACGCCGGTGCGGCGGTCGGCCAGCGCGCTGATCTGTGCCGCGCTCAGCGCGAACGCCCGGCGCGACGCATCAACGACGACGAAGTCGTTCCCCAGGCCGTGCATTTTGGCAAATTCCAGACGCATGTGAACTAGCTAGCTAGGTGCTCCCGCGCACGATGAAATTCAATCGGACAACAATCGTTCGCCGCGCATCAAGTCGTCGGGTAGTTCGCGGCTGCGCACTAACTGGGCGTGTTCGCCATCCACCATGACTTCGGCGGCGCGCGGCCTTGAATTATAGTTCGAGCTCATGACGAATCCATATGCACCGGCGCCGCGCACGGCCAGCAGATCGTCCGGCTGTAGTGCCAGCTCGCGGTCCTTGCCGAGAAAATCCGAACTTTCGCAGACCGGCCCCACGACATCGTAAAGCGCCACCGGGCCGTCACGTGGGACGACCGCGACGATTTCCTGCCATGCCCCATACAGGGAAGGACGCAGCAAATCGTTCATACCCGCATCGACTACCGCAAAACGCTTCTCGCCATTGTGCTTCAGGTATTCCACGCGCGTCAGCAGCACACCCGCATTGCCGGCTATTGCACGCCCCGGCTCCAGCTGAACCTCGAAGGGCTGACCCGCGAGGCAGTCGCGAACCACTGCGGCCCAATGCGCCGGCGAAGGCGGCTGCTCGTCGCGGTAACGGATGCCAATACCGCCACCTATATCCATATGCTGCAGGTGAATCCCTTCACCGCGCAGCGCGGTGGCCAGTTCCACGAGTTTCGCCAGCGCATCGACGTACGGTGCCACGCTCGTCAGCTGCGAACCGATATGGCAATCCATACCGACCACCTGCAACTCTTCGGTCGCATGCGCGCGCAGGTACAATTCCATGACCTCGGCGGCGGGTACGCCGAATTTGTTTTCGCGCAAGCCCGTGGAAATGTAGGGATGAGTTTCCGGATCCACGTCCGGGTTGACTCGCAGCGATACTGGTGCGCGCACGCCGAGTCCACGCGCAACTTCTACTACCCGGTCCAGCTCCGCCGCGGACTCTACATTGACAGCGCGAATGCCGGCCGCCAGCGCCGCTGCCAACTCGTCGCGCGATTTCCCTACGCCGGAAAAAACGGTTTTCGCCGCTTGACCGCCGGCGCGCAGAACACGCTGCAACTCGCCGCCGGAAACGATATCGAACCCCGACCCCAACCGCGCGAGGACATCCAGCAGCGCGAGGTTCGAATTGGCCTTGACGGCATAACACACCAGATGGGGAACGCCGGTAAAAGCGTCGTCGAAGGCGCGCCAGTGTCGCTCGAGGGTGGCGCGCGAATAGACGAACAACGGTGTTCCGAAACGCTCGGCAAGGCCAGGCAGCGGCACTTGTTCCGCACACAGCGCGCCATTCACGTGACTGAAGTGATCCATCGCAGCGCTGGGGCTTAGAGGTAAATCGCCACCAGCGCCGTTGCGGCACCGGATTGTGCGTCACTTCCCTGCTCGGGGGGAAGATACAAGCGTCCCTTCTTTCCGCAACCCCACATCACTGCCAGCACCAGCAACAGTGCGCCGATTTGAAAAACAGCCCGGTTCACACGCATTGCAGATCCAATCAGGTTTTCGAACGATGCGCGGGAGTATACTGTAAGGGTTTGTTGAAAGGTTGGGCCGCGGGCAGCTGCGCAACACCCGGCCGGAAAAACTAATCCATGTCTGCCTTTGACGAAACATCCAACCTGACACTGTGGGCCGTACTGTGCGCGGCCGTGGCGCTGATGGCGGCGTTCGCCGCGGTGCGTGCGGTGCGGCGGCGCAAGGTGATACGCGCCACCACGCTGGGTCTCGGTACCGGCGGTTTCGTACTGGCCGCGGCGCTGCTGGGTTCGGTCGCCTTGAATTTACATACCTACCAGCGCTTCACGCTGGAGCAGGAGATCGCGCAATTGCACTTCGCGCGGAGGGCGCCGCAGTTGTTCGACGTGCACGTTCGGTTCCCCGATGGCAGCGGGCACCGTGCCGAACTCGCCGGTGATGAGTGGCAACTCGATGCGCGGGTGCTCAAATGGTCGGGGCTGGCTACCCTGGTAGGGTTCGAGCCGGTGTACCGACTGGAAAGGCTCAGCGGACGTTACTACAGTGCCGCTCAAGAGTTGACGGCGCGGCGCACGGTGGAGAGTTTCGCAACGGACCGCGGCCTCGACCTGTGGTCGTCCGCACGCTTGTCCGATGGCTGGATCCCCTGGGTGGACGCCGTGTACGGCAGTGCCGCATACCTGCCGATGCGCGATGGCGCACTATACACGGTGGCGATTTCCAACAGCGGCTTGATTGCCCGGCCGTTGAACGACATCGCGGTCAAGGCGATCTCGGACTGGAACTGACCTGCAGGTTGCGCGGATGCGCTGGCGGAGCACGGGAGTTTACTGTCAGGCTCGTCCGTCACGTTTCCAGCGTGGCGATACGTTCGCGGGCGCGCAACGCAGCGGCCTTCACCTGCGCGGGCGCCGTGCCGCCGATATGCTTGCGCGAACTCACCGAGCCTTCCAGCGTCAGCACCTCGTAGACGTCGTCGTCGATTACCGAGCTATGGTTTTTCAGGATCGCAAGCGGTATGTCGCCGATATCGCACCCTTTGTTCGCCGCAGCGGCGACGATCTCGCCCACCGCATGGTGCGCATCGCGAAACGCCAGCCCTTTGCTCACGAGATAGTCCGCCAGATCCGTGGCGGTGGCAAACCCGGCACCCGCGGCGCGACGCATGTTGTCGCTCACCGGACGCAGCGCAGCCAGCATGTCAGTAAACGCGCGCAGACTGTCGAGCAGTGTATCCACCGTATCGAAAAGCGGTTCCTTGTCTTCCTGGTTGTCTTTGTTGTAGGCCAGCGGCTGTCCTTTCATAATCGTCAGAAGCGCGATCAGATTGCCGTTAACCCGCCCGCTTTTACCTCGCACCAGCTCCGCCACATCGGGATTTTTCTTTTGCGGCATAATGGAGGATCCGGTGCAGAAGCGATCGGGCAATTCGACGAAATGGAACTGCGCGGACATCCACAACACCACTTCTTCGGCAATGCGTGACATATGGGTCATCAGCAATGCGCCCGCCGCGCAGAACTCGATCGCGAAGTCCCGGTCGCTGACGGCGTCCAGCGAATTCTCCGCCACCGCCGCAAAACCCAGTTGCGCGGCGGTGTATTCCCGATCGATCGGGTATCCCGTGCCTGCCAGCGCGGCGGCGCCCAGCGGCATGACATTGACCCGTTGACGACAGTCGCGTAAGCGTTGTGCATCGCGCAGCAACATTTCGAACCAGGCCAGCAGATGGTGCCCGAAAGTGACCGGTTGCGCGGTTTGCAGGTGCGTGAATCCCGGCATTATCACGGCATGGTGCGCTTCGGCCTGGTCGATCAGCGTGCCCAGCAGAAGCTTCAACTGCGCGCTTATCGAATCTATGGCGGCGCGCAGGTAAAGACGCATATCGGTTGCCACCTGATCGTTGCGCGATCGACCCGTGTGCAGTTTCTTGCCAGCGTCGCCGATGCGTTCGGTCAGCCTCGCCTCGATGTTCATATGCACATCTTCGTGCGCGATCGTCCAGTCAAATTCACCGCGTTCGATCTGTTCGCGAATAACCGCCAGCCCGTTCACGATGCTGTCGAGTTCATTCTCTTCGAGCACCCCGATACGGTGTAACATGCGCGCGTGCGCGAGCGATCCCTCGATGTCCTGCGGATACAGACGTTTGTCGAACTCCACAGAAGCGGTAAATCGTTGTACGAACGCATCCGTGGCTTCTGCGAACCGTCCGCCCCACAATTGATTTTGCTGCTTTTTGTCAGCCATAGTCCGGCAACCGCACGAATCCCGTGGCACACTTGTTGTACCGGTGAAAACGGGCAGGCAGTATAGCAGCGTGATACAAGCGGATGTGAAAGAAGCGGACTCGGAGGGCGAGGCCGCTAACGCATTCTTCCTACCGGATTTTTGCGAACGATGGAACCTGCTGCTGGTTATTCTCATCGCGGAACTGCTGGCGATCGTATTGGCGCTGGCGCAGCCGGGCGGTTGGCTGGAACGCCTGCGTTTTTTAGCGGTCGATTCGCTGTTCGTGCAGTGGGTTGCGTTAACCGACGCGGCTGTTCTGTGCAGTTGCCGCAAGTGGTTCCGCAGGCTTGGCAACCGTGGCGCGGCAGTCACTGTGTTAGTGGTATTGCAGCTGGTCACACTCTGTTTCACGCTGTTGACATACGGACTGCTGGAGTTTCTCGCGCTGTCACTGACGCTGGCCCCAGGGTGGCTTGCGGAACGGCTGGTGGTGAACGTGTTGATCAGCGTGACCGTCACGGCCGTGGCATTGCGTTACTTTTACGTTCAGCACCAATGGAAACTGAATGTGGAGGCCGAGGCGCGTTCGCGCATCGCCGAACTGCAGGCCCGCATACGACCGCATTTTCTGTTCAACAGTATGAACACGATCGCCAGCCTAGCGCGCAGCGATCCGCGCAAAACCGAACAGGTCGTCGAAGACCTGGCGGAGGTGTTTCGAGCCACACTCGCCAAACGCGACCGGCTCACGCTCGCCGAAGAGCTGGAACTGGCGCGCAGCTATCTGCGCATCGAGGCGCTGCGCCTCGGCGAGCGCCTGAAGGTTGAATGGCACATCGATTCGGGAGTCGAACAAATCATGGTACCGGCACTGACGCTGCAGCCCCTCGTGGAGAACGCGGTGTACCATGGGATCGAGACTCTGCCGGGCGGGGGGGTGATCACCATCGCAGCACGCCGCGACGGCGAACGGATTGTTATCGAAATTACCAATCCGGTTGCCGGCGCGACGGCCCCTGCCAGGCGAACCGGAAACCAGCTCGCGCTCGCCAATATCGAGCAGCGACTGCAGCTCATGTACGGCCGCAGTGACGTACTCGATGTCGGCGAATCTCCCAATCTTTTCGAAGTGCGCCTGCGCTTGCCGGTGGGCATCTTCGGCGGGGAAAGCTCAATTGAATAATCGCGCATGAGAATCCTGATAGTTGACGACGAACCCCTGGCGCGCTCGCGGTTGCGTGCGCTGGTGCAGGATCTGCAGGGACACGAAGTTGTCGGCGAAGCGGAAAACGGCCGCAGTGCCGTGGAGCGCTGCGCGGAACTGGAACCCGACGTGGTATTGATGGATATCCGCATGCCGGGCATGGATGGCCTGGAGGCCGCCCGGCATATTGCCAAGGCACAGATACCACCGGCAGTTATCTTTACTACCGCCTACGACGATCACGCGCTGGCGGCCTTCGAAACCCGCGCCGTCGACTATCTGCTCAAACCGGTACGCGCGACTCGGCTGTATGATGCACTGGCTGGCGCGCAACGCCATACGCGGGCGCAACTCGATATTCTGCAAGAGACCGCAGTTGCGCAGGGCAGTGACACCCGGACACACATCTGCGCGCGCGTGCGCGACAGTCTGAAACTGGTTGCGACCGAAAACATCTACTACTTTCAAGCGGAGCACAAGTACGTCACCGTGCGCCATAGTGAAGGCGAACTGCTTATCGAAGAGGCGTTGAAGGATCTCGCCGAAGAATTTGTCGATAGGTTTACACGTGTCCACCGCAACGCCCTGGTGGCGGACCATTACATAGCCGGATTGCACAAAACCAGCGAAGGAACTCAAGTGATCGCGTTTCGCGATATCGACGATCGCATCGAAGTGAGCCGGCGCCACCTGCCGCAGGTGCGGAAAAAATTGCGCGGTGCTTGAGTTGCCTCGTGCTTGTCGAGAGAGCGCTAGGATGCTGGAATTGGAACTATGACCGAACTACGCATAGCGACACGTAAGAGCCCCCTGGCACTGTGGCAGGCCGAACATGTCGCCGCGCAACTGCAGGCCGCGCATCGAGACCTGCGGGTGAAGCTGCTGCCGCTCAGCACCAAAGGCGATGTGCTGCTGGACAGCCCGCTCGCCGCCATCGGCGGCAAGGGATTGTTCATTAAGGAACTGGAACGTGCCATTCTCGCGGATGAAGCAGACCTGGCGGTGCACTCGATGAAAGACGTCCCCGCGGAGTTGCCCGATGGGCTTGCCATGGTGGCGGTAACGCAACGCGAGGACCCGCACGACGCACTGGTGGCGCCTTTCACATCGCTGGCGAAACTGCCGCAAGGCGCGAGAATTGGCACCTGCAGTTTGCGGCGCCAGGCACAGTTGCTGGCGTACCGGCGAGATTTTCTCATCCTGCCGTTGCGCGGCAACGTCAATACGCGCCTTGCCAAGCTGGATGCCGGCGAATACGACGCGATCATTCTGGCCGCGGCGGGTCTGCGACGCCTCGGTATGCACGAGCGAATTCGCGAACGCATTGGGTTCGCACAGTGTTTACCTGCAATTGGTCAAGGCGTGATGGGCATAGAGTGTCGCAGCGATGCACCGCGTGTGCACGAGCTGGTTGGCGCTTTGAATCACACCGTGACAGCAATGTGCGTAGCAGCGGAACGGGCTTTCGGCGCGCGCCTGGAAGCCACTTGCCAGGTGCCGCTGGCCGCCTACGGCGAGCTGCTTGCGGATGGCCGGTTGCGCTTTCGGGCTCTGGTGGCGGCAACCGACGGCTCGCGCGTTTTGTTTGACGAACGGACCGGCGCGGCTCGGGATGCGGTAAAACTCGGCGAGCAGGCAGCCGAGAATCTGCTGCGCCAGGGTGCTGATACGCTGCTCGCGGAGTTGCGCGCGGACCATGGTTGACCTGCGCGGCCTTCGCGTACTGGTGACGCGTCCGGGCCGGCGGGGCGAAGCATTGGGCCGCTCGATACGAGCGGCGGGTGGCAGCGCGGTATGCTTTCCCGCGCTGGAGATTGTGGGGATTACGGACAGCGATTCGTTGCGGGCGCTGGCGGATGCGTTTCCGCATCGACCGCTGGCGGTGTTTATCAGTCCGAACGCGGCGACCTTCGGCAGAGCCTGGCTGGAGACATGCGGTCTGTGGAGCACTGTAGCGGCCAATCGGATTGCGGCTGTCGGGGGCGGTACAGCGCAGGTGTTGCGCCAGTTCGGCATCACCGGCCTGC
>Ga0224508_10001412_pt1 | contig 21642 bp, 13 predicted proteins | sample SF_Jan12_sed_USG_4_FD_170157 | JGI IMG/M metagenome (GOLD analysis project Ga0224508, IMG submission 170157) | Sediment microbial communities from San Francisco Bay, California, United States - SF_Jan12_sed_USGS_21 | ecosystem: Environmental > Aquatic > Marine > Sediment | place: USA... | reverse complement strand
CGCCATTGCTCCAGGCCGCTCTTGTAGATGGGCTGCCGAACCTGCTCGGCGCTCGGCGTGCGAATGCTACGTTTGGTCTTGTGGAATTCAACACAGGCCTCCTCGAACGGCAGTCCACAGAAGTCGAGCATCCTTTGCACCTGGGTATCGAGGTCGGCAACGACGTCTTCATACTGCACTCGCAGCACGAAGCCGGGCAGAACCTCGTCCCAATGGTCCATGAGTCTGACGTACTGGCGGTAGTAATTGCCGATGTCCTTGAGGTTGTAGGAGAACTCCTGGCCCTCGCCGAACAGTTGCTTGTAACCGCTGAAGCAACAGGCCATCGGGTGGCGGCGGGCATCGATAATCTTCGCGTTAGGCAGGATCAGCCGGATCAGCCCGACGTGAAAGAAGTTATTCGGCATCTTGTCGGTGAAGTAGGGCGCGTCACCACGATACGCGCGCGTATCCTCGATGAATTGCTCGCCGAAGCGGCGGAAATAGTCGTCTTCGAGTTCGCCGAGAATCCTGGGGTAGCGAGGTTTGCCGTCCTCGGTCTCGTCGCGGCCACGCAGACGCTTCGCGAGATTGAGAATATTGTGCAGTTCCATCGTCCCGTCCACCTGCGAATGCGACGACAGGATCTGTTCGAGCAAGGTCGAACCGGCACGCGGCAGCCCGACGATGAAAATCGGGTCGGGCGCTTCGAGTCCGAGCCCCTTTTTCGCCTCGAACAGTTCCGGAGTACAGACCTCGATCTGTGATTCGATACGCACGGCGAGTGGCTTCTCGTGATGATGTGTCGATTCCTTCTTTAATGCGTTACCCGTTTCGTAGTAACGCATGGCCGTATCGAACTCCTGCCGGTCTTCATAGGCCTTACCGAGGGCGAAGCACACCTGGATGCGGTCGTCGGTCGCTGTGTCCTCAGCGGCGTCCACCCCCTGCATCTGCTGAATTTCGGCGTCCGTAAACTCATAGGACTTGGTATTGGCCAGGCTCCAGTACGCGTCGCCGTGGTCCTGCTTGATCTCGTAGGACTTCCGGTAAAGCGTTACCGCCTCGTCAAACTCACCTTCCGATTTGTAGACGTGCGCCAGCGACACCGGGTAGAAGTGATTGTCCGAACTCTGTTGCATCAATTCCCGGTACGCGGCCCTGGCGGCCTCATTCTCGCCAATGCCCATGGCCGCGGATGCATACAGGGCCTTGATCGTTTCGATGTCGTCAGGATATTTCTCGAGCAGCAGTTTCGCCTGCTCGAAGGCTTTGTGAAACTTCTGCGTGCGCAGCAGGATGTTGACGTACTGGATTCTGGCATTGCGGTGCTCGGGCTCAAACTCGACGCAGCTTTCCAGCAGGAACTCGGCGTCATCGAGAACATTGTTGCGCGTCGCGATTTCTGCCAGCAGGCGCATACCCTCGACATGGGTCTTGTTTGACTTCAGGAAATACCGGCACAGTCGCTCGGCGTCAGCGAGCCGATCCTCGGAGAGATAGCTGATGACGGTCAGCAGCTCGGCGGGCATCGTACTCAGGAACGTTACCTGGTCCTGCGCCTGTTGATAGCGCTCCATGTTGCCCGAGTCTTCGTACAGCTTTGACAGGCTCTTCCAGCTGTTGATTAATGAGGGGTCGCAGGCGATGGCCTTTTCGAACGCGACACCAGCCTTGAGAAAGTCCCTTTGGGCGATCCGGTTGTAGCCGATTTCCTGGTAGGCGCGGCCGAAACCGGGTTTTTGTTCGAGGATGCGATCAATCGTTTCCAGCGCTGTCGACCAGTCGTGCCGGATCCGCTGTGTGACCGCGAGCGTGTACTGTGCCTCGATATTGTCGGGCTCGTCGGCGAGCAGCTCGGCGACGACGGCTTCGGCTTCGTCGGGCTTGTCCTGCCGGAGCAGGCTTTGCGCTTCTTCAAGTTTTTGGGGTGCGGCGCTGGCCATTATTGCTCGGTGCATCTACCTGAAATAAAAAGGGCGAACCGAAGTTCGCCCTTTCGATTATCCATAGATTCTCTAGCTATTCATAATCGAAGTTGAAGCGAACGCCAATGGTCATCGGCCGCTGCACCGTGATTTCCGGCGTAAACTTGCCGGCTACCTGCACGATCGGCGCTTCCTCATTGGTCACGTTGTCGATGAAGATCTCGGCGCCCCAGTTGTCCTTATTGACACCGAAAGCGAGGTTGAACGTCGTGGCGCTCGGGTTTACGTAGCGCGCATTGTTCGGCAGGCGGACGCCACCCGACCCGTCCGGAATGGTAACCGTCCCAAACGTGCCGCCCGCTTCTTTGAGTTTCAGCCCGGATGAAAGCCCGGTCTGCTGGAACAGCGTATCCTCGAAGAACTCGGCGCTACCGATCAGGGCGCTCACGGTCTCGCCGCGGAAATTAAGGCTGCCTGATATATAGGCGTCAGCTCCGAAGTCTTCCATGTAGAAGTCGTAGCGCCCACGCAGGTTGCCGGACAGGTCGGCAGCCAGCGGCAGCTCACTGCCTACGGGGACCGCGATGCCTTCCAGCTGCGGGTTGATGGCCGTTAGCTCGGTGTCGAGCCAGGAGAACGCACCCATCAACGTGAAGTTGTCGGATACGGCCCACTGGAAGTCCACATCGAGGCCGTTAACCTCTGCGTCGCCAACGTTCTCGATAAAGAACAGGAAGGCCACATTGGACGGGTCGAAGCGAGATACCTGCAGGTTCTCGATATCCGACTGGTAGTAAGTCGCGTTCAGGCGTACTCGGCCGTCAAAAATGTCGCCCTTGAAACCGACTTCGAAATTCTCGAGGGTATCGGTGACCGCCGCGGCTGGCACGACGTAACCGAGGAATGCGCCGGACTGGTTAGCCGCGAGCTGGCCCGCGTTACGATTCTGCGTGGCAGGTCGGTAACCTTCGGAGTAGGCGGCAAACACCATTGTCTCGTCGCTTGGCCGGAAGTCGACCGATGCCCTGACGATCGTGTCACTCTCGTTGGTCGTGCCGTCGCTCTCGATGTCACTGATGTCGAGGCGACCTTCCTGGATTGCGAGCAGGGTTGCCGCATTGCTGCCGCCGCCGCGGAACATGTCGCGGACGCCATTTGGTGCACGCGCATCCAGGATGACATTGTCGTCACCCGTAGCGCCATATTCGCCGAGGGTGTCGAGACGTGCGGTTACGTCGTTACTGAAGGCGTTACTGTTGCAACGATCGTCTGCAGTGCGCTCGGAGTTGCCAAAGCCCTGCGGGTCGATGCCATAACGACAGCCGAACGAGAAGTTCGACGCACCTTCGAGCGCCGAATCGAGGTCATAGCTTCGTGCGCTCAACGACACTGTCAGGGCATCCGATATGTCAAACGCGACCTGGCCGAAGAAGGCGATTTCGTCTTCGGAGCGCGTGAAGTCGTTGAAGAACGTCGTCAACGGGCTGCGCGGGCCGGACGTGTTAACGCCGGACGTGGGCACCGTCGTATTGCCGAGGAGGAAGCCATCGCCCGAATTGTCGTTGTAATAACTACTGATGTGCTCGCCGAAGGCGTCATTCGTCGAAAAATATTGAAACTCACCGGTGTGGTTGGTCTCGACGTCATTGAAGTAGACGCCTGCGATATACCGGAAGCGGCTGTCCGCAGGTGAACTGACGCGCAGCTCATGCGTGGTGCGCTCATTCTTGTTCGCGTCCAGGTACTGCTTGGTCGGGTCATAGCAGTTGTTGACATCTGTCGCGTCGTAGACGTTACCGCTACAGAGGTAGTAAGTAATGTAGCCACCACCGTTGTTGTAGAACGTGTAGTCAATGATGCTGTCAACCTCGCGTGACAGGAAGCCGCCCGTGTAAACGAGATCGAGGGCTCCGACACGACCGTTCAATGTCCAGGTCGTGAGGCCAAAGTCATCGCTGTTGCGGTTCGGTGAGAATTGAGCAGACTTGTCATCGCCAATGCTGGGATCGGCCAGGAACGTGCCATCCACTTCGAGCGTCTGGGCCGTATGCTGCAGCAGGATGTCCCAGTCGTCGTTGATATCGTACGCAAAACCGATGCGGGTGCCGCGGTAGGTAGCCTGGTTCCAGTCGTCTTCGACAAGGAAACCGTTATTCGCGCTGGCGACGGAATCGGCGCCTGTCAGCGGCGGGCCGAAGCCGAGTGAGTTGCGGTCAACGACAACTGCACTTGGCGTAAATGTGGCTTCGACGTTATCGATCCAGCCGCCCTGGCTGTCGGAGTAAACAACGATGCGCGTTGCCAGCTTATCGGTGAGGGGGATGTTGATATAGCCGTCAACCGCAGCGCTGTCGGAGCCGCCGTCCGTGAACGAATACTTCGCGTTAAAGCCCGCAGAGAATACTTCCTGTTGCGGTTTCTTGGTAATCAGGCGCATCGTGCCGGACTGCGAGCTCGCGCCAAACAGCGTGCCCTGTGGGCCTGCCAGTACCTCGATGCGCTCGAGATCCACAGCGTAAACGTCAAGGTTGCGAGCGCCGAACGAAACCGGCTGCTCGTCAACGTACAGTGCGACACCGGGTGCGGTGCCGTTCGCCGGGCCAATCGTCACGGACGTCTGGTCGGTTGCGGCCCCGCGGATAAAGATCTCCTTCTTGCCGGGTCCATTGCCTGAAGAGGTCACATTCGGCAGGAATTCGACGTACTTGTCGAAGGTCTCAATGCCCAGGTCCCTGAGTGAATCGCCGCCCATGGCCTGCACGGATACAGGGATGTCCTGCATGCTGGCAACACGTTTTGTTGCTGTTACGGTGATTTCCTCGAAGACGCTGTCGGAATCATCCTGGGCGTTTGCTGCGCCACCACCCAGTGCAATTGCGACTGCTGCAGACAAAACGGTTTTGGTCGGTCTGATCTCTTGAGACATGTATTTCCCCCGGCGGAATGCGTGTTCGTAGGTGTTTGTACGTACGCTAATTTTTTGCAGTGTAGAACCTATAACATGAATTCCGCAAGGGACTGTCCAAATACGACTCTATCTATGCTAATTACGACATATTGCCAATTAGCCCCGTTTGTATTGCACAATGCTGACAGCGGTGTCCAGCAACGGGGAACGGGCTTTGGATGAGAATGCGCCGGTGGCCGAGGCACCAGCGGACTTAGAGCATGAAATCGGGGAGGACAATATCCAGGTTTTCGGCCTGGATATTCACAATCCTGTCTTCGTCATCTCCGCGGTACTGGTCGTCGCCTTTGTCGTCGGCACCATCGTGTTCATCGACTCTGCCGGACCCGCATTCAGTGCGCTGCGCGTGTGGATTACCTCGAAATTCGACTGGACTTTCATGATCGCGTCGAATTTCTTCATCGTCTTCAGCCTGTTCATGGCCTACAGCAAACTGGGCCGGGTGCGCTTTGGTGGTCCCGCTGCACGTCCGCGCTACGGCTACCCTGGCTGGCTGGCCATGCTGTTCGCCGCCGGCGTCGGTATCGGGCTGATGTTTTTCGGCGTGCTCGAGCCCGTTACGCACAGCCTGAATCCGCCGCTGGGTATTGATCCGGCGGACCAGGCGACGGCCCGCGCGGCAGGAATGTCATCCGCAATACTGCATTGGGGGCTACATGCCTGGGCGGTCTATGCGGTCGTCGGCCTGGCCCTGGCGTTCTTCTGTTTCAATCGCGGCCTGCCACTGACGCTGCGCTCGGCGTTCTACCCGCTGTTTGGTAAAGCGGTCTGGGGGCCGCTCGGGCACATTGTCGACATTACGGCTGTGCTTGCAACACTGTTCGGACTAGCAACCTCACTCGGGCTCGGCGCCGAGCAGATTGCCGGCGGTCTGAACTACCTGTTCGGGATACAGCCGTCCGGAACGACGAAGGTCGTTCTCATCGCAGCAATTATCGCGGTCGCGCTGGTCTCCGTGATTGCCGGGCTCGACAAAGGGGTCAAGCGGCTCAGCGAGTTCAATATGGGGCTGGCGGGCGTCCTGTTGCTGTTTGTCATCATTGCCGGGCCGACAGTGGTCATACTCAAGACCGTGTTCAAGGCAACAGCAGACTATCTTTACTACCTGCCACAGCTAAGTAACTGGATTGGCCGCGAAGACCTTGCCTTCTATCACGGCTGGTCTACGTTTTACTGGGCCTGGTGGATCGCCTGGTCGCCATTCGTGGGTATGTTCATTGCCCGGGTCAGCTATGGCCGCACCGTGCGTGAATTCATCACCTGGGTGCTTATCATCCCCACGGTCATCGGTATTACCTGGATGTCGTCGTTCGGCGGGACCGCACTCGAGCAATTGTTTACGGACGGCTATCGCGGCGTTGCGGACGCCGTACCCGAGCTTGCGTTATTCAAAATGCTCGAGGGATTGCCATACACCGAGTTCATGTCCATCGTTGGCCTCGTCCTGATTGCGATCTTCTTCGTTACGTCCGCCGATTCCGGTGCGCTGGTCATCGACATGATCACGGCAGGCGGCAAGATGGACGTGCCGGTTCAGCAACGTGTGTTCTGGTGCGTACTCGTAGGCCTCGTCGCGATTGTCCTGCTGCTAGGCGGTGGTGTGTCATCGCTGCAGGCGCTGGCAATTTCGGTCGGCCTGCCATTTTGCATCGTCCTGCTGATCATGTGCGCGAGCATTTACAAGGGCCTGCGCGAGGAAATTGCCTAGCCCGAACCGGGTCAATCGGGCGGAGGAATCAGCACCAGGTTGCCCGTGTGGCGTTTTGCCAGGAAATCTTGTTGCGCCCGCACGATATCTGCGAGCGGATAGGTAGCGGCCACCACTGGACGGATCTCGTCGGCCTCAATGTAGCGAACAACATTCGCGATGATTTCGTCGGCGGTCCAGGTACTGCCATACAGCGTCAGGTCACGGAGATACAGCGTCCTGAGATCGAGTTCGACAATCGGGCCCGCGATAGCGCCGGACGTGACGTAGCGGCCACCGGTAACCAGGACCTCGCCAAGCTCCGGCCATTCATCGCCACCGACCAGGTCAACGACGACGTCGACGGATGCGGCACCGAGCTCTGCAACCACCGATCGGCCACGATGCACGATGCGATCCGCGCCCAGCGCGGTCACCGCAGCCGCCTTGGCCTCAGCGGCGATGCCGATGACCTCGGCGCCGCGCCGTTTCGCAAGTTGCACAGCGGCGGAACCGACGCCGCCTGACGCGCCTGTTATCAGAACCCGCTCGGCGCCGACAGCGGCACGCGTCAACATTCCCTCCGCAGTCGTGTAAGCGCAGGGAATCGTCGCGAGCTCAACATCAGTCCAGTCACTGTTGACCGGCAATGCCTGCTCCGATCCGGTTTTCGTGTACTGCGCGAATGCCCCATCCATTTCCGAACCAAACGTGTCGAAGGCGCACGGATTCTCCGGATCGTGGCGGTCCTGCATAGCACGTATAAGTACCCGCTCACCGATGCGCGCAGCGTCAACGCCTTCGCCGACCGCGACGATGGTCCCGCAACAATCCAGGCCCTGGATGCGTGGGAAGTGCATTGCGTCGCCGGACCAGCTGCCACCTTCGTTGTCATCAGCTTCTTCGGCGGTCGCATCTGTGGCGCCACGAACGGACTTCGCGTACCAGCCGACACGTGTATTGATGTCGGTGTTGTTCATGCCCGCTGCCGCGACGCGAATGAGTACTTCGCCGGCGCCAGGTATCGGCACCGGGATGTCGGTTCGGTACTCGAGCTTGTCGACGTCACCGTGTCCCGTCAGGTACACGCCTGACATCCGCGCTGGAATCGGCGGATGCACTACTCGCGAAAACCGGGCGATCGCTCGTCGACGAGACGCAGCAGCGCCGGCCACTCGAACTTGCCGTACGGAAAATGCTCGTACTGTTTCGCTGCCTGTTCGCAGACCTCGGGCGACGGCAATTCGTAGTCGCGGCCGCTACCCAGTACCTGCATCTGCACCTTGCATGCCCGCTCGAGGTAGTACATGTGCATAAAGGCCTCGGCGACCGTTTCGCCGCAGGTCAGAAGACCGTGGTTGCGCAGGATCATCGACATCTTATTACCAAGGTTAGCCGCGAGGCGCTCGCGTTCGCCAGTATCGACGGCGAGGCCTTCATAATCGTGGTATGCGACACGGTTAAAAAATGGCATCGCATCCTGGATCATAGGAATAAGCCCGTCCTTGAGGACAGATACAGCAAGCCCGTTTTCGGGGTGACTGTGCATAACGCAGTGTACGTCTGGCCGCGCGGCGTGAATGGCACTGTGGATGATGTAACCCGTAACGTTGATATCTTCGTCACTTGTTGCGGTGCCAGGATCGATGACATTGCCGGCGATGTCGATCGTAACCAGGTTCGACGCGGTCACTTCGTCGAAGCGCAGCCCGAAACGATTGATCAGGAAATTCTCGGTTCCCGGAACTTTGGCCGTAATGTGATTCCAGACGATGTCAGAGAAACCGAACAGATCGGCCAGGCGGTAGCAGGCGGCGAGATCAATTCGCATCTGCCATTCGGCCTGCGAATATCGTGCCCTGGATGTCGAATCATGCAGTGTCATAGACTTCCCGTTTCCTGCGCTCCATTTCCAACTGAAACGCGACATTGGCCGGCGCGAAATCGGTTTCACACTTTGGCTCGGTCTTGAAATTGCCGTAGCGGTCCTCGCCACGTACCAGCGTCGCCGTTTCGAAATCGCCAACTACCTGGCGCACGCTCGGCTTGAGATAATTCATTACTATACCGACACGCCGGTCACCAGTCGTGTTCGGCCCCGACGAGTGTACCGTCCAGCCGTGATGCAACGAGGCCTGGCCGGCCGCCAGCTCCATTCGCGCGATAGACGCCGGATCGAAGTCGTCGGCAATTGCCTGACCACGGTGCAGGATATTGTTGTCATCGTAGGTATCTTGGTGGACGAAGGTGCCGCGCGTGTGCGAGCTCTTGACGAACTGCATTGCGCCGTTGGCCTGCGTTGTCGCGGAAAGCGCGACCCAGGCACTTACCAGGTCGTCGTCCGATTCCATATTGAGACCCCAGTACGTTAAATCCTGGTGCCAGCTGACAAAGCCGTCGTTATGCGGCTCCTTGATGATGTAGCTGCAGTCCCAGAGCAGGATATCCGGGCCGAGGACGGACTCGATGGCGTCGAGCAGACTCGGGTTTGTAGCAATCTGCCACGCTGAGGTCGAGACAAGATAAGGCTTGACGCGGTAGTGCATGGGGCCGTGGTCAGCCTCGATTGCCTCGAGCTCGGCGGTGTGCTCGGCCGCTGCGTCGGCGCGCATCACGTAAATGGGGTAATGGAAGCCATTTTCCTGGTAGGCGCTTACCTGGAGATCTGTCAGCCGGCCGGTCATCGTACAACTCGCCACCAAATTTTGATTGACGCATTTTGGCGCCGTCGCCAGAATAGTCGCGCAGTCTTGAGACTGAGTCCAGATCAGATGAGGGGGTCACGACGATGGCGCGACGATCAGGTGGGCGACAGGCCCGAAAAGCGCTGCGAAGTGCGCCACTGGCGGAGGACGTAAAACCGGTTCACCCGGGGGAATCAGGCGGCCAGTTCAGACCGCTTGCCGATACCGATATCGCGGCGATCGAAGCCAACATCTTCCGGATCCTCGACGAAGTCGGGTTTAGCCAGGCGACACCCCATTGCGTTGCAACCTGTACTGCGGTCGGTGCCGTCATGGGCGACGACGGTCGCCTGCGCATGCCCCGTGCTGTCGTTGAAAAAGCGCTGCAACAGGCCGATCACAATCTTGTGTTGCACGGTCAGGATCCCGAACACGATTTGCAGGTGCACGGCGATCGGGTGCATTTCTCGACGGCCGGCGCGGCCGTGATGATAGCGGACACACAGGCAAACGCGTATCGCGAGTCTACGTCGCAGGATCTCTACGATATGGCGCGCATTGTTGACAACTGCGAGCATATTCACATGTTCCAACGCATGTGTGTCCTGCGCGAGGTCACCGATAACTACGAGATGGACCTCAATACGACTTACTGCGCTGTGAGTGGAACGAAGAAACACGTCGGCGCGAGCTGGACGGACCACAAGCACCTCGAAAAAACACTCGAAATGTTGCACGTCATCGCCGGGAGCGAGGACCAATGGCGCGCACGGCCGTTTGTCAGCCAGTCAAACTGTTTCGTCGTACCGCCGATGAAGTTCGCCGAAGAGGCGCTAGAGTGCCTGCGGGTTGCTGTCGAAGGTGGCATGCCGGTGCTGCTTTTGTCGGCAGGGCAGGCGGGCGCAACCACGCCGGCGACCTTGGCAGGTGCGGTGTCGCAGGCGTGGGCCGAAGTCCTGGGCGGACTGGTCTACGTTAACGCGATTAAACCGGGCGCGCCGGCCATTCTCGGCACCTGGCCTTTCGTTTCCGACCTCAGGACGGGCGCGATGAGCGGTGGCTCTCCGGAGCAGGGACTGCTGTCAGCGGCCTGCGCACAAATGGGCCTGCACTTTGACCTTCCGTTCGGCACGGCCTGCGGCATGTCTGATTCCAAGTTTCCGGATTACCAGGGCGGCGCAGAGCGTGCCTATACGCTGGTGCCACCGGCACTTTCCGGTGCGAACATTATTTACGAGTCGGCGGGGATGTACGCGAGTCTCCTCGGTGCCTGTCCCGAAAGCCTGTTGCTGGACAACGACGTGCTGGGCGCCGTCGCGAGAGTCACCCGAGGTATAGAGGTTAACGAAGACACCTTGAGCTTCGACAACATCAAAGACGTCTGCATGGGCGGGGAAGGCCACTACCTGGGTTCCGGGCAAACGCTCAGCGTGATGCAGAGCGAATACATTTACCCGGATTTCGGTGATCGCAGCAGTCCGACGGAGTGGGCCGACGCCGGCAAGCCGGTCATGCTCAAACAGGCGATTGAAAAGCGTGACGAAATACTGTCGTCCTATTTCCCGAAACATATCAGCGACGAAACCGACGCGAAAATTCGCGAGCTGTTCCCGATCTCGTTGTCGGCGGAAGGGTCGGGCCGCGACTAACAGCGAATCCTTGCATTTTCGGGGTCGTACATGGGCCGGAGCGATGCATCGGCGGCGATGCGCTCGCCCGCGACTTCGATCTCGTAGCTGCCGTTGATGATCTCGGTTGGTTTCTCGCCGTCTCCAAGGTGAACGTAGCCAAGCCCGATGCAGCCACCCAATGTGTGGCCGTACGCACCTGATGTCACATGTCCGACCAGTTCGTCATCGCGCCAAATCGGTTCGTTGTGATAGAGCAATGGTTGCGGATCTTGCAGCCGGAACTGGACGAGCCTGCGTCCAACGCCTTGCTCCTTTTGCCTGAGCAATGCGTCGCGGCCGACAAATTCGCCCGGTTTGTCAAACTTGACGGTGAATCCAAGGCCGGCCTCGAGCGGCGTATCCTCATCGGTGATGTCGTGGCTCCAGTGCCGGTAGCCTTTTTCGATTCGCAATGAATTGAGTGCGTGATAACCGGCATGCACAAGGTCAAACTGCCGGCCGGCCGCAACGATTTCATCGTAGACACCGAGCATGAACTCAGTCGGTATGTAAAGCTCCCAGCCAAGCTCACCGACAAACGTGATGCGTGAGGCGCGGACGATCGCGTAGCCCAATTCAATTTCGCTGCTCGTCGCGAATTGAAAGGCGTCGTGACTCATGTCCGACGGCGTCAATGACTGCAGCAATTCGCGAGAGCGTGGCCCCATGATCGAGATAACGCCCATACCGGATGTGACGTTGGTCAGCACGCAATGCGCGGCGTCCGGAATATGATCGCGTAGCCAATGGAAATCACGAATCTCGGTTTCCGCCGCTGTGACAATCAGAAACGCGCGGTCACTGAGTCGCGTCACAGTCAGATCGGCTTCGATACCACCGCGCTCGTTAAGCCATTGCGTGTAGACGAGGCGCCCGGATGCGACATCCACGTTATTGGCGCAGACACGGTTAAGTACCGACACGGCGTCGCGCCCTTCGAGCCTGAACTTCGCAAACGACGACTGATCGAACAAGCCAACGTTCTCACGCACCGCCTTGTGTTCAGAAGCCGAGTAGTCAAACCAGTTTTGCCGGCCGTAGCTGTATTCATAGTGTGCGTCCACGCTGCCAGGCGCGTACCAGTTTGGACGTTCCCAGCCAAAGGCTTCACCGTGGCACGCGCCGGCTGCGACGAGTCGGTCGTGTACGGCGGATTTGCGCACACCGCGTGAGGTTTCGTACTGCCGGTAAGGCCAATGCGTGGCATACAACAAGCCAAGGCTTTCGCTGACACGTTCCCGCAGGTACTTGCGATTACCCTGGAACGGCATGTTGCGGCGCACATCCACTTCCCAGAGGTCGGCGGGCGGGTAACCATCGCGGATCCACTCCGCCATGACCTTGCCAATGCCGCCCGCGGACTGCAGCCCAATCGAGTTCAGACCTGCCGACACAAAACAGTTCGTTAGCTCAGGCGCCTGGCCGATGTGGTAGCGAACATCCGGCGTGAAGCTTTCGGGGCCACAGAAGAATTTTTGCAGACCCGCATCCCGCAGCGCAGGGATGCGGTCCATCGCGTCTGCCAGTATGGGTTCGAAATGATCGAAATCGCCTGCGATTTCATCGAAACAAAAATCGTCGGCGATGCCTTGCATGCCCCAGGGCTTTGCGCTTGGCTCGAATGCACCCACCATCAGTTTGCCGGCGTCATACTTGTAATAGGTGCAGGCATCGTAGTCGCGCAGTACAGGCAGGCTAGGATCCAGGCCGTCGACCGAATCGAACAACGCGTAGTAATGCTCGCAGGCGTGCAACGGCACGTTGACGCCAACGCTCGCTGCCAGGTCGCGTGACCACATGCCGCCACAAATCACGACATATTCGGCGTCAATTTCACCGTCCGCCGTGGTAACGCCCGTGATTTTCGAGCCGTCGTGCCGGATCTCGGTCACCAGGGTGTTCTGGAAGACCTGTGCGCCATTCGTGCGCGCACCCTTTGCAAGCGCCTGGCTGATATCGACCGCGTTCGCGTACCCATCCGACGGAATATGAATGCCCCCGAGCAGGTCATCGGAATGGATTATCGGGTAGCGTGAAACGATTTCGTCAACATCGACGACATTGACCTCGAGATCGAACACCTTGGCCATCGAAGCGCTGCGTTTGAGTTCTTCGAAGCGTTCCTCGTTGGTTGCCACAGAGATCGAACCGCATTGACGATAACCGGTTGCCTGCCCGGTCTCTTCTTCAAGACCGCGATAGAGCTGGCTCGTGTACTTGGCGAGCCTGGTCATGTTAATCGAGGTTCGTAGCTGGCCGACCAGCCCGGCGGCATGCCAGGTTGTGCCACTCGTTAATTGCTGGCGCTCAAGAAGTACTACGTCAGGCAAACCGAGTTTGGCGAGGTGATACGCGATTGAGCAACCGATGACGCCGCCACCAATGATGACGACGTTCGCTTTTTTCGGCAGCTCGGCCATCGTCAGGCCCGCAGCCTTTCGTTTTGCGGGTCATGCACCGGATCGCCGAGTACGCGCGCCTTGCGGCGTTCATCGAGCAGGCCGATCTCGAGTTCGGTGCCGGGCGCGGACAGGTCTGGCGTCACGTAGCCGAAGCCGAGACTCTTGCCCACGAAATGTCCATAGCCGCCTGAGGTGGTGAGGCCAACGCAGTTGTCGCCAACGAAGATAGGCTCGTTACCGCGCGTGTCGGAATCTTTAGCATCGACTTCAAAGTAGATGAGTTGGAGCGTGCGCTCATCGTTTCGTTGTGCGATGGTCGCGGCCTTGCCCGTGAAGTCATCTTTGTCGAGTTTCAGGAAGCGCTCCATGTCGGCGTCGATCATCGTCACTTCGTTCGTGAGCTCGGCACCCCAGCCGCGATAGCCTTTCTCGATTCGCAAGCTGTTGACGGCGTAGAGCCCGAAATCGGCGATGCCAAAGTCGCTGCCCGCCTCCCAGATCGCATCGTAGAGCGCCGGCAGGTCGGCCATCGCGGGGTGCAGCTCCCAACCGAGTTCGCCGACGTAGTTGACGCGCAGTGCGCGCACGTCGTCGACACCGGCGATTGAAATTTCCTTGCCCGTAAGCCAGCGGAACGATTCATTGCTGAGATCGACATCGGTCAGTTGGGCAAGGACGTCGCGTGCTTTGGGTCCGGCGATAACGAGAACACCACGATGGTCGGTAACGTTTTCAACCGTCACATCCTCAGATTTCGAGCATCCCTGCAAGAGGTGATCGAGGTCGCGCAGCTCCGCTCCTGCTGCGGAGAGCAGGTAGAAGCGATTGCTGGCGAGGCGGGTGATGGTGACTTCCCCCAGGATGCGGCCATTCGTCGAGAGTATGTGCGCCAGCACGAGGCCGCCGTCACGCGCCGGCATGCGGTTCGCACAAAGCCGGTTCAGAAACGCTTCGCTGTCAGGACCCGCGACGTCGTACTTGGCGAAACCCGAGAGATCCAGGATGCCGACCCGCTCACGCACAGCCATGCACTCGTCGCGTACGACATCAAAAACGTTGTTGCGACGATAGCTGTATTCTTCGACGCGGCCATCGAGTGAGTACCACTTCGGTCGCTCCCACCCAAATGTTTCGGTGAAAATCCCGCCTTTGCCCTTCAGCTTCTCGTACAGCGGGCTCGTGCGTTGCGGCCGTCCCGCAGGCAGCTCCTCGCCGGGCATCGGTGTCGCGTACGTCATACCGAAATCCTGGAATCCCTTGGCACGCGCATAGTCTGGATCCGCATACACCCCGAGGCGTCGTGGATCGAAACCCGTCATGTTGATCTCGGAGTCGTCGTGCAGCATCCATTGCGCGAGGTATTTGCCGCAACCGGCACCTTGCGCAATGCCAAATGACGAGCCGCAGCAGAGCCAGAAGTTCCTGAGCCCGGCCACCGGGCCCAGGTAGGGCGGGCCGTCCGGTGGGTGCGGGATGGCTCCGTTGACGATGCGCTTGATCCCCGCGTCTTCGAGAAGTGGCAGGCGTTCCATCGCGTGGCCGAGCCATGGCATCAGCCGTTCGAGATCGTCGGGGAATAACTCGCTATCCGAATCCCAGGGCGGATAGCCATCAGGCGCCCATGCCTCGGTGAAGCCCGTTCCTTCGTATATTCCGATCAGCCCCGATTTCTGCTCCTGGCGAATGTACGACGAAGCGCGCGGATCGCGAATGACCGGCATCTCCTCGTCGCGCGCGACAAACTCATCAATATTGCCCGTGACGACGTAATGATGCTCCATATTCACGAGCGGCATGTCGCTGCCGACCATCTGCGATACGCGTCGTGCAAAACAGCCGGCGGCGTTAACGACAACTTCGGCTGAAACGTTGCCCTTCTCGGTGATAACATTCCATTCACCGGTCGGCAACAACTTGATGTCGACGACCCGATTGTGTTTCTCGATGCTCGCGCCCATGTTTGTTGCTCCGCGCGCCATCGCGTTGGTCAGGCCCGACGGATCCGCATGACCGTCGCCCGTCGTGTAGCCGCCGGCAATCACACCATCGAGATTAATCCAGGGCACGATGCTCTTGATTTCATCGCGGCCGATGATTTCCATCTCGAAACCGACGCTTTTCGACATTCCATGCAGATAGCGCAACCAGTCGAGATCGTCCTTGTCCCGCGCAAGTCGAATGCCACCAGACGGGTGCCAGCTGACGTACTGCCCAGTCATCGCCTCGAGGCGCGGGTACAGATCATTACTGTGCGCGTGGATCTTGGCGAGGTTGTAGTTGCCGACGAGGCTTGGGCATTGGCCCGCTGCGTGCCAGGTCGAACCCGACGTCAACTCGCCCTTCTCAATCAGCAAGGCATCAGTGCAGCCTTCTTCGGCGAGGTGATAGAGAAGGCCGACACCCATGATGCCGCCACCAACAATGACAATTTGTGCCTGCGACTGAATGATCGTCTCCTGCCTTGAATATACTAGCTTCGGTTTTGCGCCGGACTATACCGCGCAAATGCGTCGACCTCATAGCCCGGCTCTTCGGGCTCGTTGTCGAGCATCTGCTCGGGAAAGCCGGGCGCAAGAACCTCGACCCCATTGTTCTCTTCGAGGCGGCGGATGATATTTGGAGACCACTCGTTGCCGCCGTAACGTGAGATACCGTCTCTAAAAATTTCGATCAGCAGTGGTGAGACCTCGAGATCCACACCGGCGCGTTCGGCAATTGCCTGGAACAGGCCAATGTCCTTAAGAACCAGTCCCATTGTGAAGTTAATGTCGCGGCTGCCATTCAAAATCACCTGGCTCTCGGTTTCGTGAACGAAGGAGTTGCCGGACGAAATCCGTATCGCCTCGTAGGTCGTATTGAGATCGAGCCCCGCTTTCTTCGCAGTGACCAGTGCTTCGCAAAGCGTCACGAGGTTGGCGGTCGCGAGATAGTTCGTCATGACCTTTAGCATCGATGCGGTGCCCAATGGGCCTGCATGCAAAATGCGCCGTCCCATTGTTTTCAGTAACGGCAGGATTGCCTCGAACACGTCGCGATTACAGCCGGCAAGGATGGCGATATTCCCTGTTGCCGCACGATGGCAACCGCCCGAGACCGGGCAATCAACGGCGGCTGCGCCAGTGGTCTCGACGAGCTTTCCGAGACGTTGGACCTCGGCGGTGTCCGTTGTACTCATTTCTGCCCAAATCTTGCCAGGCGAGAGGCCCGCAATAACACCATCATCGGTCTCCATAACCTCGGCGCAAATCGCAGGGCTTGGCAAACAGGTAACAACGATGTCGACTGACTCGGCCAGTTGGCGCGGCGAATCCGCCCAGCGCGCGCCCTGGTCGAGTAGCGGTTTCGCGACTTGCTTGTCCAGGTCGCGAACGGTCAGATCGAGGCCGTTGCGCAGGATGCTGCCCGCGAGTTTTCCGCCCACATTGCCCAGTCCAATGAATCCGATTCTTTGCATGTGACAGGTCTCCCAATGGCCCACGGAGAAATCCGACGTCAATCCTGCGCCAATTTCTTGCACCAGCACAACTGGCTGGGCTATTTTTTCCGTATGTCGCCACCAAGTTGCACTTCGCTGATCGACCTCCGCCGATACCCGATCGACGAACCCGGCAGCCCTCGCCACACAGCGGTCGTCGAGGAGTGCCGGGCAGCGCTTGCGGATGATGGGTGCGCTGTCATTCCTGGTTTCTTCTCGCAGGCCGGGCTAGATGCATTGCGCGACGAGGCTGTGGCCCGCAAAGATAACGCGCATTACTCGGCGAACAAGGTATGCAATGTCTATCTTGGCGACCGCAATCCGGATCGACCGGACGACCATCCACAGAATATTTTCATGCCGCGAACAAATGGCTTCGTGCCGGCTGACAACTTCGGTGACGATACGGCTGCTCGCCAACTCTACGGCTGGTCCCCGCTCAAGATTTTCGTCGCAGCCTGTCTCGGAAAAGACGAGCTGTTCCTTTACGAGGATCCGGTATCAAACATGATTATCAACGTCAATCGACCCGGCGAGCAATTCAACTGGCACTTCGACACCAATGAGTTCACGATCACAATGCTGTTGCAGTCGGCCAGGTCGGGTGGGTACTTTGAATACGCTCCCAACCTCCGCAGGCCCGATGATGAATGCTACGAAGATGTTCGAAACGTGCTGGAGGGCGATCGCCGTCGAGTTAAACGACTGAATCTAAACGCGGGCGACCTGCAATTATTTCTCGGCCGTTTTTCCTTGCACCGGGTGACCAGGAACACGGGGGACAGGGACCGGTTATTACTGATCATGTCATTTGCGGAACAGCCCGGGATGGTCGGAAATCGCTATCGAGTAATGGACCTGTATGGAAAAACGGCAGAGGTGCACGATTTCCGTGCCGTTCCGACGGATGGTCTACTGGACTAACGTCGGAATTTTCTTGTGGCATAAATAGCATTGGACTAAGCTCAATCCGTCCAAAGAACAGATCTGAGCCATGAACCCCATAGGGTCGTACGAAAAAGTGTTGGACTGGTGGCCGCCGCCCGCAGCCAGGCGATAGCAGGGCTTCGTCTTAACCAATGGCAGACCTCTTTTCACGGGGGCACAGATCACATGAATATTGCGGACGTCACGCGTGGCGAGCGCGCCTTCACCATCACCTGGGACGACCGAACGGTCGCCGAGTACCCATTCATATGGCTGCGCGATAACGCGCCTGAGGAGTTTCACCCGGACACGAGGGAACGTGTGTTCGACCTGACAGCGGTAAGTCTTGAAATCATTCCGGATGCGTTTGATGTTGAGGCCGGCGCGCTCATCATCCACTGGCCAGCAAAAGAGCAAGCGTCGAAATACCCGGCAGAATGGCTTCAAGTGCATCGCCCGGGCCAACGTCGACCTGATCCGTCGATCGTTGATAAGTCACTCTGGGACAGGGATTCCTTACCGGAGATTCCGCGGGTCGATGCGGAGCAATGTGTCGGCAGTCAATCCCGGTTTCGCGACGCACTGCAAACCCTGAAACGATTCGGGATCCTGATCATTGACGGACTTGATGATTCACTCGATGCATCCCAGGAATTCGGTGACCTGATCGGGTTTCGTCGGCGGACGAATTTCGGCGACATGTTCGAAGTGATCAGTAAACCGGTGCCAAACAACCTTGCCTACACATCGCTCGCCCTACCGCTGCACACGGATCTTCCAAACCAGGAAATAATTCCGGGTTACCAATTGCTACACTGCTACCGCAATTCCGCGACCGGTGGTGAGTCCGTTTTTGCCGATGGGTTTCGTATCTGTGATGACCTGCGCCGGGACACACCGGACGATTACGTACTCCTGAAGAACATCGTCATCCCCTGGCGTTTCCATGACGAGACGAACGATATTCGCAGCCACAGGCCGATTATTCGCGAACGCGCCGACGGCACGCTCGATTACCTGGTTTTTAATGCGCACATAGCTGATCTGCCGGATATGGATGCCGCGACGTTGTACGAGTTTTACCCTGCGTACCAACGCTTGATGAAACGAATACGGCAGCCAGAATATGCCATTCGCCACTCGCTGCAGCCGGGTCAGATGGTGATATTTGATAACGCACGTGTATTGCACGGTCGCACCGCATTCGACGCAAGTTCGGGTGAGCGGCACTTGCGCGGTTACTATCTCGAACGCAATGAAATAGACAGTCGCATTCGCGTACTGTCGAGAAACTGAGAGGCGGAGGAAACATCATGCCCCTGGAAATGAATCGCGAAGTCTTCATCACCTGCCCGGTTACCGGGTCGGGTAATACCCAGGACCGCTCACCGCATGTGCCGCGGACGCCGAAGGCGATCGCCGAGAGCGCGATCGACGCAGCCAGGGCCGGCGCGGCGATTGTGCATTGTCACGTGCGCGATCCGGAAACCGGCAAGCATTCGCGGCGCGTAGACCTGTACCGCGAAGTGACCGAGCGCATACGCGAAGCCGATACCGACGTTGTGATCAACCTGACTGCGGGCATGGGCGGCGACCTGATTTTGGGACCGGCGGATGCGCCGCTGCCACTGAACGAGGAGGGCACCGACATGGCGAGCGCCGCCGAGCGTGTCGAGCACGTCGCCGAATGCCGGCCCGAGATCTGCACGCTCGACTGTGGCACGATGAATTTCGCCGAGGCCGACTATGTCATGACGAACACGCCGGGCATGTTGCGTGCCATGGGCCAGATGATGACGGACCTCGACGTGCGCGTCGAGATCGAGGCGTTCGACACAGGTCACCTCTGGTTCGCGAAGCAACTCGCCGAGGAGGGCATCATTAAAACACCGATACTCGTGCAACTCTGCATGGGGATTCCATGGGGAGCGCCCGACGATCTGCATACCTTCATGGCAATGGTGAACAACGTACCCGAGGACTGGCATTTCTCGGCGTTCTCGCTGGGCCGTAATGAAATGCCCTATGTCGCCGCGGCGGTGCTGGCCGGCGGTAACGTGCGCGTCGGGCTCGAGGACAATCTCTATCTCGACAAAGGTGTGCTTGCGACCAATGCGCAACTCGTCGAACGCGCCGTGCGCATCATCGAGGACATGGGCGCGAAGGTAATGACGCCGGAGGCGGTGCGCGAAAAGCTGCTATTAACGAAACGGGCGCCTCGATGACAGCAAGCGCTGTCTCACGACAGGAAGCGGCAATCATCGGCGGTGGTGTCATCGGTGGCGGCTGGGCTGCGCGGTTCCTGCTGCACGGCTGGGACGTCAGTGTCTTCGATCCGCATCCGGATACCGCGCAGCGAATCGTCGAGATTCTCGATAACGCCCGCAAGTCGTTGCCGGCGCTGGCCGATGTGCCGCTGCCGCCTGAGGGCGATGTCACCTATGCCGACACCATTGCCGCCGCGGTAACGGGTGCAAGCTGGATTCAGGAAAGCGTGTCCGAGGACCTCGCGCTGAAACACGCGGTGCTCGCCGAAGTGCAGGAGCATGCTGAGGAGGATGCGATTATCGGCTCGTCCACCTCGGGCTTCAAACCCAGCGAACTGCAACAGGGAGCGAGTCGGCCGTCGCAGATCCTGGTCGCGCACCCCTTCAATCCCGTCTACCTGCTACCACTTGCCGAAGTCGTCGCGGGGCCGGCCGGGGACAACAAGCAGGTTGAGCGCGCCTGCAAGAGCTTGCGTTCGGTGGGCATGCATCCGCTCGTCGTGCGCAACGAAATAGATGCGCACCTGGCGGATCGGTTTCTCGAGGCGGTCTGGCGCGAGGGCCTGTGGCTGATCAACGATGACGTCGCAACGACCGCCGAGATTGATGACGCGATCCGCTTTGGCTTCGGCCTGCGCTGGGCACAGATGGGGATGTTCGAAACGTATCGCCTGGCGGGTGGCGAAGAGGGCATGGCGCATTTCATTCGCCAGTTCGGGCCCTGCCTGCAATGGCCCTGGACCAAACTGACCGACGTCCCCGAACTGACCGAAGAACTCGTGCAAAAGATTGCGCAGCAGTCGGATGCCCAGTCCGGCGGGCACTCCCTGCGCGAGCTGGAGGCGATTCGCGACCGGAACCTCGTTGGAATCCTGCGCGTGCTCAAGGAGCGTGACTGGGGTGCCGGCCAAGTACTTAATGAGCACGACCGCTTCCTGCGCGAACAGGTGGAAGAAGCGCCGGCAGTTGATTCCGGTGCGCCGCTGCGACTGCTGGAACTGACAGTCCTTCCGGCATGGATAGACTACAACGGCCACATGACCGAGTTTCGCTACGTGCAGGTGTTCAGCGACAGCTGCGAGGCGCTGTTGAGGCGGGTCGGCATGCACGACGAGTACGTCGCTGCAGGCAACAGCTGGTACACGGCCGAAACGCACAACCAGTTCTTCGACGAAGTGGCTGTTAACGAGCCTATGTACTCGACAGTGCAGATATTGTTCGCCGATCCGAAACGTTTGCATGTCTTCTACAGGTTGCATGCGGCAGAAGACGACCGCGTGCTGGCTACGCTCGAAGCAATGTACCTGCACGTCAACATGGAGTCGGGGCGAGTGGCAGCCGCAACAGATGCGGCCATCGCGCCATTGCTACAACTGGCCGAAGCTCACTCCAGACTCGAGAAACCGGAATCAGCCGGCCGTTACGTCGGCCAGCGCAAACAGGACTGACCCATGGATTTTCAACTGAGCGACGAACAACAGCTCATCATCGACACGACACGTGCGTTCGTCGAGAATGAACTCTACCCGCACGAAGCCGAGATCGAGCGCACCGGTCATCTCGACATGGACCTGGTCAGGGAAATCCAGGCAAAGGCGATCGAGACCGGTCTTTACGCCGCCAACATTCCCGAGGAGTTCGGTGGAGCCGGGCTG
>Ga0224508_10001411_pt1 | contig 21654 bp, 19 predicted proteins | sample SF_Jan12_sed_USG_4_FD_170157 | JGI IMG/M metagenome (GOLD analysis project Ga0224508, IMG submission 170157) | Sediment microbial communities from San Francisco Bay, California, United States - SF_Jan12_sed_USGS_21 | ecosystem: Environmental > Aquatic > Marine > Sediment | place: USA... | reverse complement strand
CGGAGCCCGCCGCCCGGAGTTCGGCCAACGGCCGAACATCCCCCAACGACCGAAACCCCCAACCCCCCACCACCAAACACACCAACAAGCGCGCCGGGACGGAGCCCGCCGCCCGGAGTTCGGCCAGCTCGTCGCGGGCGCCGGCGGGTGGCCGGTTCGACGTGGGCGCCTCAGGCTGCTGGCGATTAGCGTCGTCGGGCATGGTCATCGACGCCAACCCCAGCGGGCACGTCTGCCTGACGTTCGACTTCGATGGACCGTCCCTGTGGCTCCAGCGCCGGCAGACGACGCCGACCCCGATCTCCCGCGGCGAGTTCGGCGCGGTCGCCGTGCCTCGTCTCCTGCGCCTGCTCGCAGCTCGGTCGATCGCAGCAACGTTCTTCGTGCCCGGCCACACGATCGACACCTACCCGGAGTTGTGCCGTCAGATCGCCGACGCCGGGTGCGAACTGGCCCTCCACGGCTACGCCCACGAGCTGAACGTCGGGCTCGAGCGCGAGGAGGAGGTCCGGATCCTCAGCCGCTCGATCGAAGCCATCGAGCGGACCAGCGGGACCCGTCCCGTCGGGTACCGAGCACCGTCGGGCGATGTGACCGAGCAGACCCTGGAGCTGCTGATCGAGGAGGGGATGACCTACGACTCGTCGCTGATGGGCAACGACTACCGGCCGTACCGGGTCAGGCTCGGCACCACATTCCCCCCCGACGGACCTCCCCGCTGGGGGGACGAGACCGATCTCATCGAGCTTCCCTGGTCGTGGACGCTCGACGACTACGTCTACCTCGAGTTCGTCACGTTCCGTCGCATGCTGATGCCCGGCCTCCGCTCGCCCGTCGAGATGTTCGAGAACTTCGCCGGCGATGTGGAGTGGATGGCCAGGGATGTCGAGCACGGCGTGTGCACTGTCGTGTTCCACCCACAGGTCATCGGCCGCGGCCACCGCCTGCTGGCCATGGAGGACTGGCTCGACAGGATCGCCGACCTCGGCGTCTCGTTCAACCGGATGGACGAGATAGCGGCCACCGTCGCCACGGGGTTCGAGTTCGGGATCGAGGACAGCGCCGATACTTCGACGGTCAGCTGAGCAGCGCCTCCGACGATCAACCGACCGCGGCGCGAATCTTGCCGTGGATCGAGGCCAGCTGGTCGATCATCGCGTCGACGCTGCGGGCGCCGGCTTGGAAGATGGCGGTGGCGTTGAGCGACGCCCAGTCGTAGCCCATCTCGGCGATCGTGGTGGCCCTGGCCACCACCTGGTCGTGATCGGCGTAGAAGGCCTTGTCGCCGGTGGAGCGCGGTGGCGGCTGCAGCATCATCTGCAGCCCGATCTCCGCCGGGTCGCGGCCGATCGCGCGCGCCCGGTCGTGGATGGTGGCCACCATTGCGGTCGCCTGTTCGTCACTGGCCACGGCCGTTCCCATCCAGCCATCACCGAGCTCCGCCACCCGGTGGAGCGCGGCGGTGCTGCCCCCACCTATCCAGAGCGGAAGGTCCCACCCCTGGGGCGGCTTCGGCTCCATCGCCATCGCCGTCGCCGTGTAGTGGTCGCCGTCGAAGTCGATCCGGTCATCTCCCCAGTAGCTCCTGAGCAGCCGGATCGCTTCGTCCATCCGCCGCCCCCGGTTGCTGAAGTCCTCCCCCAGTGCTTCGTACTCCGACTCCTGCCACCCGACCCCGATCCCGAGCCGGACCCGCCCACCCGACAGTGTGTCGAGCGTCGAGACCTGCTTGGCCACGAGCGTCGGCTGTCGCTGGGGCAGGACGAGCACCTCGGTGGCCAACCCGACCGTCTCGGTGACCACGGCGAGCTGGGCCAAGAGCACGATGGCCTCGAGGATGGGCATCTGGGGCGGGTAGATCGGCCGATCCCTCGTCTCGGTCTCGTAGCCCATCACCACGTGATCGAACACCGCGATCTCGTCGTAGCCGGCCTGCTCGATCGCCGCCCCCAGCGCCAGGACCTTCTCCGGTCCCTCCCGGAACGCCACACTCGGAAAATCCACCGACAGCTTCATTCGAATCCCCTTGCCGTCCTGACCGCCGCTCGCTCGACCGCCAGTCTCCTGCCTCGTCGCCGCTGGCGCCACCCGGCAACCGGCGTGACCCGGGCGGCGTTCTGGCCGGATCGAAGGCAGTCGTCTAGAAAAGCCAGTAACCGACGCGTGAGGAGACGACATGGGACTGCTGGACGACCGGGTGGCGATCGTGACCGGTGCCGCCAGCGGTATCGGGGCGGCAACGGCCAAGCGGTTCGTGGCCGAGGGAGCGAAGGTCCTCCTCGCCGACATCCAGGACGAAGCGGGCGAGGAGCTGGTGACCGAGCTCGGCGGCAACACCGCCTTCCTGCACACGAACGTCGCCCGGGAGACCGACGTGGAAGCAGCGGTCGCCGAGGCGGTCGATCGCTGGGGCGGTCTCGACGTGATCCACAACAACGCCGGGTTCGTCGGGGTGACCGGACCGCTGGAGGACACGACCGACCAGGAGTGGCACGAGACGCTCGACGTGCTGCTCTCCAGCGTCTTCTACGGCACCAAGCACGCCACCCCGGCCATGCGGGAGCGGGGCGGGGGCAGCATCATCAACACCGCTTCGGTCTGCGGGTTGGTCGCGGGCATCGGAGCCCACGCCTACACCGTGGCAAAGCACGGGGTTGTCGGGCTCACGCGATCGACCGCACTGGAGCTGGCCGAGTACAACATCCGGGCCAACGCCGTGTGCCCGGGATACATCGCCACCGGCCTGTCGGCCGGGCGGTCGGTGTCGGAGGTCGACCAGGACGAGCTACAGGCCCGCCTGGCCAAGGCCCGGGCGGCGATGGACAACTCCCAGCCGCTGCCTCGGATGGGGGAGCCGAGCGACATCGCCGCCGCCGTGACCTGGCTCGCCTCGGACGACAGTCATTGGGTGACCGGTACGACGCAGATCGTCGACGGTGGACTCACGGTCGGTAAGCCGTGGAGGAAGCAGCCGGGGGCGATGGCGGAGAAGCGACCGATCCGGATGTACGCCCCGGGGTCCTACGAATGAGACCTCGATGGGTGAGACGTCCGTGAGCGGAGGCGGGGCCGGTCCGCTCGATCTGGCCAGCAGGGAGGCGAACGACGACCCGGCCGGCTTCACCGCCCGGGTCCTGCCCGGCGGCCCGATCCAGTGGAGCGATACCCACCGCTCCTGGCTCCTCCTCAGCCACGCTGCGGTCGCCGAGGGCTTTCGCGACCTGCGACTGTCGGCCGATCGGATCACCTCGCTGGAGCGGCTGGCCCGCAATCGCCCTGAGCACTTCGGCCTGACCGTCGAGCTCCTGTCGGGGTGGATGGTGTTTCGCGACCCTCCAGCCCATACTCGCCTCCGGGACCCGGTTCGCCGAGCGATCACTCCTCGCACCGTCGAGCGGCTGGAGTCACGGATCGGCTCGACGATCGACGAGCTCCTCGCCGATCTCGTCGGAGGAGAGGAGTGGGACTTCAAGGAACGGGTCGCCAGTCCGCTACCGGCGCTCATCATCGCCGACCTGCTCGGCGTGCCGGGATCCGAGCGCCGGCGGTTCCAGTCGTGGTCCGACGACCTGAGCAAGATCGTCTTCTCGACCCAGCCCGGTTCACTGGAAGTCGACGATCTCCGCGACGCCACCGAGCAGTTCACGTCGTTCTTCGGTGAGCTGCTGGAGCATCGCCGCCGCCACCCTGGCGACGATCTCGTCAGCGCCATGGCCAACGACACCAACGACGACCTCACGGCCATGGAGCTGATCGGCGCCTGCACGCTCCTGCTGTTCGCCGGTCACGAGACGACGACGAATCTGCTGACGAGCTCGGTCCGGTTGCTCAACGACAACCCTGACCAGCGACAGCGCCTCATCGACGACCCCTCGGTGGAGCCGACCGCCGCCGACGAGCTGCTTCGCCTGGCGGGACCGGCCAAGAGCATGGTCCGTCGAGTCGGTCAGGCCCACGACCGGGGCGGCCACCCGTTCGAAGTGGGACAGCGGGTGTACCTGGTCATCCTCACCGCCAACCGGGATCCTGCGGTCTTCGATCGGCCCGGCGAGGTCGACCTCGGTCGGGAACCCAACAACCATCTCGGCTTCGGGTGGGGGTTGCACCACTGCCTCGGCGCCCCGCTGGCCCGGCTGGAGGCATGGATCGTTCTGCGCCGGCTCTACGAGCGATTCCCCGACCTGGTATTGCTCGACCCGACCCGGAGCTGGTCGGGCAACGAGCTCGGCCGAGGCTTCGGCCGCCTCCCGGTACGAGGCTGACGGCTCTACCGGACGGCTCTGCCTCGCTCACCCGCAGCAGCCTGCACCGGCGCCCTCATCAGCGCCCTCGGAGCCCGGAGCGCAGCAGATGCCTGCATCCGCCGCCCAGGGACCCGGCGCTGCGACCGATACGGGGGCTGCAGTCTCCGCGTCGACGTCGGCGTTCTTGACGTAGTACTCCCAGCGGACTGCGTCGGGGGCGGTCACCCAGGTCTCGGTCTTGTCGGCGAAGCAGCACACGGTGTCGTCGACACCGGTGGTGGCGAGGCCATCCGCCCGTAGCCGCTCCTCGGCGGCGACGACCTCAGCCGCGGTGGTGGTCTCGACCCCGAGATGGTTGAGCGAACCCCCCTCAGCCGGGTTCTCGAACAGGACCAGCTTCAGAGGCGGGTCGGCGATGGCGAAGTTCGCATAGCCGGGCTTGATCTTGACCGGCTCGGTGGCGAAGAGGCGGGTATAGAAGTCGACGGCCTCGTCGAGGTCGGACACGTTGATGGCGAGTTGCAGACGCATGATGTCGCCGTTCCTCTCGTTGGTGGTTCGGGGGATTGTCACTTCGATGATCATCGATATCATATCTACGATTCGATGAATGTCAATATCAAACGGGCTCTGCTGCTACGCTGACAGCATGGCGTCGGAGGAGTCCTGCTGCCCGCCGGTCACCGGCACCGTGCTCGATGAGGACCAAGCCCGGGCGCTTGCCACCCGGCTCAAGGCCCTGGCCGACCCGGTTCGGCTTCGCCTCGTGTCCCTGCTCGCCTGCTCCGATACCGGGGAGCTCTGCGCCTGCGATCTTCCGGCACTGCTCGGCCGGAAGCAACCGACGATCAGCCACCACCTGAAGCTCCTCACCGAGGCGGGCCTGATCACCCGTGAGCAGCGCGGCAAGTGGGCGTGGTTCCGGCTCGCCCCCGGCGGGCTCGACGAGCTGAGACTGGCGCTCGGTCGCCCCGCCGACTTCCTCTGAGCTGCGGGCACCTGGCTCCGGCTACGCCCGCTCCAGAGTCGGGAGCGACATACTGGTCCGCCTATGACCGACACGCCCGAGGGGCCTACCGGGTCCGACCGCAGCGGACCGGCGAACGACGAGAAGGTCGAGATGCCGAGACGGGAGAAGTGGCTGCGGCTGGCCCTCATCACGGTCGGTGCCGCTCTCATCGCCTCGATCTTCAGCGTGTGGAGCCAACGGTCGGACGACGATCCGACGGCTGCCGCCGGGGAGACGGTCGGGACGAGCTCTGGGACGGTCACGGTCGACATCGACGTCGACGCCGACGGATCGGCCCGGAGCGTGCAGTTGGTCAATCGCTATCGGGGGGCCGACTTCGACGCCACGTTGAGCACGACGGGCGATGCCTCGTCCTACAGCAGCTCGACGTTCACCCAGAACCTGATCGCGCTCGACGGGTCGCACTACTACCGGTCGAGCGACACCGAGGAATGGGAGCCGACCGATGGACCGTCGATCGTCGAGCTCGACGCCGGGATCGCCCTCCCGCCGGGAATCGTCGGCTGGTCGACCACCGGGCTCGACGCTCTCCTCACGGCGCTCGACCTCCCCGACGGGTCCGACGGAGCGCCGGTCGCCGCCACCATCACCGTGGCCGAGGCTCGAGCCCTGGAGGCCCTTCCTGTCGCCGTTGAGGTGATCGTCGACCCCGACTGGGCCTGGGCCGACGACCAACCGATCGACGTCACCGTCACGCTGGCCGAGGGCCGCATCGAGCAGCTGACGGCTCAGGCCAGCGACGACGGCGGCACGCGCCCCGATGGGCCCCTGTCGATCTCGACCGTCACCGCCTACCGCGACTTGGGCGGCGACGTCTCGATCGAGGCCCCGAGCAACTGACCCACGGCGAACTGGTTCCACAATCTGAAGGCCAACCCCGAGGTGGACGTCGAGGTGGCCGGCGACAGCTACCGAGCCCGGGCCGAGATCACCGAAGGTGACGACCGGAAGTCCCTCTTCGACGCCCAGGCCGCCTGTTGGGCGCAGTTCGCAGAGTACGAACAGTCTGCCGGGGAAGCCGGCCGGACGATTCCGGTCATCCGCCTCCACCGGCTCTGATACTCGCCGGCCGTTCGACCCCGGGCCGGAGCAACGGGCGCATCGGGACTCGGAGCGTCTAGGGTCGCTCCAGGTCGAGACCGGCACCGGGCCGGCTCGGGTCACGCATGGAGAAGACAACAACATGGGTTCCTTGGACGGACGGGTTGCGATCATCACCGGCGCCGGGCGCGGCATCGGTCGCGAGCATGCGCTGCTGATGGCGGCCGAGGGGGCCAAGATCGTCGTCAACGACCTGGGTGGAGCGATCGACGGCTCCGGTTCCGACGCCACGCCGGCCCAAGAGGTGGTTGCCGAGATCGAGGCCATGGGCGGCGAGGCGGTGGCCAACGACGCCAGCGTCACCGACTGGGAGGGCGTCCAGGGCATGATCAACCAAGCCGTCGAGACCTTCGGCGACCTGCACGTCCTGATCAACAACGCCGGCATCCTGCGCGATCGCGTCGTGGTCAACATGACCGAACCCGAGTGGGACGCGGTCATCGACGTCCATATGAAGGGCCACTTCGTGCCCACCCGGTGGGCCGCCGCCTACTGGCGGGAGCAGACCAAGGCCGGCAACGAAGCCGCCCGGGCCATCGTCAACACCGCGTCGGGGGCGATGCTCGGCAATCTCGGCCAGTTCAACTACAGCGGCGCCAAGGCCGCGATCGCGGCGATGACCCTCGTCGCCGCCGGCGAGCTCGGCCGGTACGGGGTCAAGGTGAACTGCCTGGCCCCGATCGCCCGCACCCGCCTCACCCTCCAGACCCCTGGCCTGGAAGACGTGGTGAAAGCACCGGACGACCCGAGCGAGTTCGACAAGTGGGATCCGGCCAACATCTCGCCGCTCGTCGCCTACCTCTCGACCGCCGACTGCCCGTTCACCGGCGGCGTGTTCCACGTCGGGGGCAACGAGGTCGGCCTGTACGGAGGCTGGTCGCTCGAGGACGGTGACATCATCGCCGCCGACGGCCGCTGGACCGTCGAGGGCTTGCAGGCGAAAGCGCCGAAGCTGGCCGAGGGCCGGGGCAAGCTCGCGTCGGTGACAACCGGTATCGGCGACACGTTCAAAGAGTTCGGGAACCGCCAACCGACCGCGTGACCGCGGGGATCGGCCTGGACGATCCGGCCGCCGACGACCGGGCGCTGTTCGTACCGGCCGGCCCACCGGCCCCGGCGTCGGCTCGGGTGCTGCCGTCCGACTACGGCCGCGGCCCGTGGGACCACGGCCTGCTCCACGGTGGCCCGGTCGTAGGTCTGGCCGCCTGGGCGGCCGAGCGCCTCGTCGCCCGCAGCGAGACGGGGCCGTTGCTGTGCGCTCGGCTCACCGTCGAGCTGCTGCGGGGCGTGCCGGCCGACGAGCTGGAGGTCGCCGCCACCGTCGCCAAGGCCGGGCGGCGGGCGACAGTGGTCGACGTCACCGTTCACCACGACGCCAAGCTGATCGCAAGGGCCACGAGCCAATGGCTCGCGCGGTCCGACGGCTGGGACTCGGACGGACCACCGGCCCCGGCCCGGCCCGAGGTCGCAGCCGTGCCCGACGACGGCGACTTCGACTACCCTCGGCCGGGCTTCAACTGCGACGCGGCCGAGCTCCGCTACGTCACCGGCTCGAACGAGGAGTCTGGTCCCGGCGTCATCTGGGCCCGCCTCACCTCGCCGCTCCTCGCCGGCGTGACCACCTCGCCCTTCGTGGCCCTGGCGACGCTGGCCGACCTGGCGGCTGCCGCCGGCTTCGAGCGGGGGCCCGACGATGCGGCGTTCATCAACGCCGACATCACGCTGCAACTCAACCGGTACCCGATTGGCGACTGGATCGCGCTAGACGCCCGCAACCACCGGGCCCGCGGGTCGGTGGCGTTCAACGAGGCTCACGTCTACGACGATCGCGGCGGGTTCGGTCGGATCCTCCAGAGCCTGGTGGAAGCGCCGTCAGCGCCCGGCGCGGCCTGATCCAGCGACGGGGGGGAATCAAGTTTCGGGCGCGATGGTCGATATCTGAATCATCGCTACCCCACGAGCCGATGTCGCCCTCCTCCTCAGCCGTACCGGGTTCGGTGGCATGCCGGCCGACATCGACGCACTGACCGTCTACGACTGGCCGGACCTGGTCGAGCAGGTCCTCGATACCTCGGCCGCCACGCCACCGTCGGTCGGCGTCCCGAACCTCGACGAGGGTCGGGGCTTCTACCGGAACTTCGTCGACATGACGTGGTTCTGGCTCGACCGCTGCCGGACCACCCACGCCCCACTGGTGGAGAAGATGGTGCTGTTCTGGCACGGTCACCTGTGCACGTCGATGGCGAAGGTGTTCAACCGGCAGTGGGTGTTCGACCAGAACCAGCTGTTCCGGACCCACGGTCTCGGCAACTACGAGGAGCTGGTGCAGCGGGTCTCGGTAGGGCCGGCGATGCTCGCCTACCTCGACAACGACCGCAACGTCGCCGGCAGCCCGAACGAGAACTTCGCCCGTGAGCTGATGGAGCTGTTCACCCTGGGCGTCGGGCACTACACCGAGACCGACGTGACCGAGTCGGCGCGGGCGTGGACCGGCCACATCCTCAACGACGCCGGCGCCTACACCTTCACCCCCGAAGCCCACGACTGGGACGACAAGATGTTCTTCGGCGATACCCGGAACTGGGACGGCCCGATGATCATCGACCACATCATCAACGGGCCGAAGAAGAACACCGTCGCCCGGTTCATCGCCAGCAAGCTGTGGTCGTTCCTCGCCTACCCGGACCCCGAGCCTGGGGTGATCGACACGGTCGCCGCTGCGTTCTCCTCGAGCGACATGGACATCAGGCAGCTGATCCGGGCCATCCTCCTCCACCCGCAGTTCCGGTCCGACCGAGCCAAGAACGGCCTGATCCGCAGCCCGATCGAGTACGTCGTGGCGGCGATGCGGATCTCGGGGCTGCCGTGCGACGTCGCTCACCCCGAGTGGACGCTGCGCCCGATGGGCCAGCAGCCCTTCTACCCGCCGAACGTCTCGGGGTGGAAGCAGAACCACTATTGGGTCAACTCCTCGGCGCTGTGGGCGAAGTCGAAGTTCGCCGGCAACATCCGCTGGCGGCTCTACGAGCGTGACGAGCTGGCCGATTCTTCGTCGAAGCCAGCGGCCCAGGCCGTCGACGACGCCCTCGCACTCTTCGGCATCGTCAACCCGACCGCAAGCACCCGAAACGCCCTCATCGACTACGTCGAGAACGAGCGGCGCAACACCTCGTGGGCCGAGCGCGCTGGCCTGCTGCTGCTGCCGCTCCTTTCGCCCGAATTCCAACTGGCCTGAGCATGTCGAGAACCGATCCCACCACCGCCGAGGTCGTCGCCTCCGTGTCGGCCCCGCTGCCGACCGACCGTCGGAGCCTGTCGCGCCGTCATTTCCTTCAGGCCATGACCGCCGCCACCGGGGTCGCCGTACTGCCCGGTTGGTTGGCCGACGCCGCCGAGGCCGCCACCCCCGTCGGCCCCGGCGATGGCGTCCTCGTGCTGATCACGATGACCGGCGGCAACGACGGGCTCAACACGATCATCCCGGTCGACGACGGCGCATACTTCGACCGGCGGGGCCCGCTCGCCATCGGTGCGAGCGCTGCGCTCGCCATCTCGGAGACGCGGGCGCTCCACCCGAATCTCGGGGAGCTCGAGCGGCTGTGGCGCCAGGGCGACGTTGCCGTCGTCGACGGTGTCGGCGCCCCAGGGACCGATCTCAGTCACTTCTCGTCGATGGCCCGGTGGATGGCCGGCTCCGCCGGCACCGGCGGACACCACAGCGGGTGGCTCGGTCGCTACATCGACGATCTTCCCGGCGGTGACGACCCGTTCCACGGGGTCAGCATCGGCTCGTCGATCCCGCTGCTCATGCAGGGCCGGCACCGCCAGGCATCCGGCCTGCCGGATGAGGCCAACGGCATCTTCCAAGTGGCGGGCGTCGACCCGACCTACAGACGTCAGTACGATGCGCTCGTCGCCTTGGGCGACGCCGCGACCGGCCGCGGCGAGCTGGCGGATGCGCTGGCCGACAGCGGTCGCAGGGCGGTCGACCTGGCGGCGACGATCGAGCCGATCTACGGCGAGGACCCGCCCGATGGCGGGCTCAGCCGCAAGCTCGACCTGTGCGCCCGGCTGATCAACGCCAACGTCGGCATCCGGGTCCTGTCGGTGATGTACGGCGACTTCGACTCCCACGCCGACCAGCCGGAGATGCACGACGCCCGCATGGCCGAGCTCGACGAAGGAATCCGGGCGTTCTACGCACGGCTTCACTCGACGTTCGGCGCCCGCACCCTGCTGCTCGCCGTCTCCGAGTTCGGACGACGGGTGAAGGCCAACCGCTCGAACGGCACCGACCACGGCGCGGCCGGATCCCTGCTCGCCATTGGCACCCAGGTTCGGGGCGGGTTCTACGGGGACCTACCGTCGTTGACCGCCCTCGACCGCCAGGGAAACCTCATCCCCACGGTCGACTACCGGAGCGTCTACGCCACCGTGCTCGACGGCTGGCTCCGGGCCGACTCGTCGCAGATCCTCGGCGGCACGTACGAGGATCTCGGCTTCGTCGCACCACCGGCGCCATCTCGGACGACCAGCGGTCGAAACCCGACGATCGCCGGATCGACGATGCTGCTCCGGGCCCAGATCATCCGCCTCTACAAGGCCTTCTTCGGCCGCCTGCCCGAGAGCCAGGGGCTCGATCACTGGGTGCAAGCCCGCCGCACGGGCATGAGCCTGGTGCAGGTGGCGGAAGCGCTCGCCGGCTCGGCCGAGTTCATCAACCGCTACGGTCATCTGACGAACCGGCAGTTCGTCGAGCTGCTCTACGCCAATGTCCTCGGCCGGGCGGCCGACGCCGGCGGCCTCGATCACTGGACCTCCGTGCTCGACGGGGGTGCGACCCGGGGCCGGGTCATGGTCGGGTTCAGCGAATCGAACGAGTTCGTCGCCGCCACCACGTCCGATGTCGATCGAGTCGATACCGGTGGCCCGGTCGCCCGCCTCTACCTCGCCTACTTCCTTAGGGCGGCGGAGACCGAAGGCCTGCACTACTGGCTCACCTCGGGGTTGTCGTACCGGGCGATCAGCGATGCCTTCGCCGCCTCGTCCGAGTTCCAGCAGCGCTACGGCAACCTGAGCGACGCCGACTTCGTCGACCTCGTGTACCAGAACGTGCTCGGTCGACCAGCCGATGCGGGAGGCCGCCAGTACTGGATCGACGAGATGGCCCGCGGTGTCACTCGGGGCCAGGTGATGCTCAGCTTCAGCGAGAGCGCAGAGTTCGTGACCAGGACCGGCACGCTGCCGTGAGCCTGCGGCCGCCCGAGCGGCCGAGGCTCACCGCCGGCGGGCCCGATCGAGACCTCGGTTGAGCGCTGCAACGCTTCGCCGGAGTCCCGGTCGTCGATTTCGTTCCAACTCCCGCCGCTCGTCGTGCTCTCGACCTTGCGCAGAGCGAGCTGACGAGCGGACCCGAGCGAGCGACATGATCCCCTTCGCCCGGAGCATGTTGGCAACTCTCGCCGCTGCCGCTGCCGTCGGCAACCAATCGACCCGGTTGGCGCCGCCCGTCAGCGGTCCACATTGGCAGCCACGAGGGCCAGACCCTGCCTGATCTCGGCGAGATCGTCGCTGGTCGTGCCGACGATCAGCTCGTCGGCTCCCGCCTCACGGAAGGCTTCGACGGCCCCCGGGTCAGGGATCTGCCCGGTCGAGATCCGGGGGGCGATGACGATCGAGTCGCGGGTACGCCCGAGGGCGTCGAGGATCTCGCGGAAGCCGGGCATCCGCCGGGCCAACCCGGCTGCCGAGCACATCGGGTGCCACCCCTGACCAACCCGGGCCGCTCGTCGTTGAGCCGGCCCGCCGCTCCCCCCGACCCACAGCGGCAACGGCGACTGCACGGGCTGGGGACCGGTCTTGAGCGCTGCGAACGAGAACCGCTCTCCGTCGTGGTCGGCGACCGGGGACGACCACAGCGCCCGCATGACCTCGATCGCCTCGTCGCTGGACGGGCCGCGGTCGCCGTAGCCCACGGTCAGGACGGCATTCTCTTCGGGCAGCGAGCCGACGCCGACGCCGGCGATGACCCGGCCCCCGCTCAGCTGATCGAGCGTGGCCAGGGTCTTGGCCAGCACGATCGGATGCAGGTAGGGCAGCACGAGTACCGAAGTGCCGAGCTTGACCCGCTCGGTTCTGGCTGCGGCCCATGTCAGCACGGTGAGGGCGTCGTAGTAGGGCCGGGTATCGAGCCGTTCCTCGATGTAGCCGACATTGACCACGTGGTGGTTGACCCACACCGAATCGATCCCGCGCTCCTCGGCCTCGACGGCCAAGTCGATCAGCGGGGCGGGGTCGGGGAGGCCCCAGTTGTTGGGAAGGACGAAGCCGAGCTTCACGAGCCGTTCCTCTCGCTCACGCGTTCTTGATGAGGAGGCCGCCGTCGACGGGCAGCACCGCCCCGGTCATGTAACGGGAAGCGGGCAGGCAGAAGTTGAGGGTGCCATGCGCCACCTCCTCGGGGATCCCGTACCGACCGACCGCCGTCCGCCGCTTGGCGAATACCTCTTTGTCGGCATCGGGGATGTCGGCGGTCATACCGGTTCGGATCGGTCCAGGGCAGATGCAGTTGACCGTGATGTTCTCCCGGCCCAGCTCGACCGCCAACGACTTCGTCAGACCGATGACCCCGTGCTTGGCTGCGGTATAGGGGCTGCCGAATCGGGTTGCCCCCCACCCTTCGGTCGATGCGATGTTGACGATCCTGCCGCCATCGGCCGCCGCCCGGAGGTGGGGGAGCGCGGCTCGGATCACCCGGGTCTGGGCGGTGAGCAGGACGTCGAGGCTGATCGCCCAGTGATCCTCGTACTCGGCGTCGTCGATCGGAGCGAAGCGGGAGATGCCGGCGTTGTTGACGACGATGTCGAGCCCGCCGAATCGGTCGACGATCTCGCCGACCACGGTCTCGACCCGGGCGGCGTCGGCGACGTCCATGACCCAGCCGGCCCCGGACAGGCCGGCGCCGGTGATCTCGTCGACGACCGCATCGACCCGGTCCTGGCCGAGGTCGGTGACGGCGACGTGAGCTCCCTCGTCGGCGAAGAGGTGGGCCGTGGCCCGGCCCATGCCCGACGCGGCGCCGGTGACGAGCGCGACCTTGCCGGCGACCGATCGGCTGAGTTCGGTGAGAGGGGCCATGGGATCGCTCCTGTTCGCGTCCGGGTGAAGACGACACCCGAGGGGTCGGTTCAGAGACCGTACCGAGCCGGTTCGGTCCTGATCCACTCGCCGATCATCTCTCCGATCATGATCGACGTCAGGTTGGTGTTGGCCCGGGGGATGGTTGGCATGATCGAGGCGTCGGCCACCACCAGTCCGTCGATCGCGTGGCATCGTCCGTACTGGTCGACCACCGCGCCGGGATCGTCTGCCGGCCCCATCCGGGCCGTCCCGCACGGGTGGTACCCAGAGCCCGACGCCCGCCGGGCGAGCTCTCGCAGCTGGTCGGGCGATCGGCGGTAGGGGTCGGGGAAGACGATCTCGTCGATCAGCTCGGCCAACTCGGGCCGAGCCGCCAGGGCCAGGGCATCGCCCAGGGCGGCAACGTTGCGGTCGAGGTCGCGCTCGTCGCGACCGAAGCCGGATTCGATCACCGGCTTGGCGTGCGGATCGGCACCGCTCTGACGGATCCGGCCCCGCCCCTCCACCCATTCGAGACTGGCCGCCAACCCGACCGCCCGGCCGCCGTAGCGCCGGGGCACCCGGGTGATCAGCTCGATGTTGACGTCGAGCGGCTGGTCGCTTCCCTCCGTGGTGTAGCGGGTGATCGTCTGCACGAGCGGGAGAGCAGGATCGACCAGCTCGGGGGCCGTTGGGGTCATCGCCACCAACAGCGCCGGATGGTCGCTCAGGTTGGCCCCCACCCCCGGCACGGACGCCACCCGGTCGATGCCCAGCGCCGCGAGCTCGACCGGGTCGCCGATACCTGATCTGACGAGCAGCCCCGGAGTCTGTACGGCGCCGGTTGCGACCACTACGAGGCGAGCCCGGATGGTCGATCGCCGACCGTCGGCTCCCGCGACCTCCACCCCGGTGGCACGACCGTCGTCGACGAGGACGCGAACGGCGGTCGACCCGGGCACGATCGTCAGGTTGTCGCGCACTCGGGCCGGGGCCAGATAGCCAACCGCGGTCGAGATGCGCACCCGGCCGAGCTTGTTCATCGCCATCACCCCGACGCCCGAGGCCTCAGGATGGTTGACATCGTCGCACCGTGGATGACCGAGCGCCTCGGCTGCGGCCAGGAAGGCGGCCTGGGTCGGAACGAGCTCGTCGACCGTCCACCGCCGGATCGTGATCGGGCCGGCGTCGCCGTGGTGGGCCTCGGCCCCGTAGTCGAGGTCCCGTTCGAGCCGGCGGAACGCCGGCAGCACGCTCGACCACGACCACTCCGGATTGCCGAGAGCTGCCCAGTGATCGTAGTCGGCCGGAACGCCCCGCAGGGCGATCGTGGTGTTGACCGCGCTGGACCCGCCCGTGACCCGGCCTCGGGGGAACGCCACCGACCGCTCGACGCTCACGGGGTGATAGCGCAGGCCCCAGTCGTGGTCGACGAGGGAGTTGTCGTGCCCGTCGACCAGATCGCCGGGGAGCCGGTCGAGATCGGCATAGTCGGGACCGGCCTCGACGACGACCACGTCGAGGTTCGGCTGCTCGCTGGCCCGTGCGGCCACGACCGCCCCTGCCGCCCCACCACCGACGATCAGCACGTCAACCACCCGGCCGTCTTCCGTCGGGGAGACAGCCCGCTGTCCGGTCACGCCACCGTCGGCCCCCAGCTGGTCTTCTCGATTGGCGCCGTGGTCGTCGGTCAACTGATCGCTTACCTCGCTCGCGGTTCGGCCCCCGGGCCAAACCTCAGTACGATCCGAGCGTGACCGCTGATCTCGCCCTTCGCAACGTCCGTATCGTCGACGGCACCGGCGCAGCGCCGATCGAGGGCGATGTCGCCGTCACCGCCGACCGGATCACGGGGGTCGGTTCGGCCGGTCCGGCGGCCGAGACGATCGACGGCGAAGGCCTGACGCTCGCTCCCGGATTCGTCGACGTGCACACCCACGACGACGGCGCACTGCTGCGGCATCCCGGGATGGAGTTCAAGCTGGCCCAGGGCTGCACGAGCGTCGTCATCGGCAACTGTGGCTTCAGCGCGGCACCGGCCGAGGTCGGAGCCAAAGATCCGAGCGGATTGATCGGGGTACCACCCGACTGGTCGGATCTGGCCGGGTTCGGCGCCGCGCTCGAAGCCGCCCGGCCGGCGGTGAACGCGATGGCCCTGATCGGCCACAACACGGTCCGGAGCCTGGTGATGGGCGACGAGCGCCGAGCCCCGACCGCGACCGAGCTCGCCGAGATGCGAGCGGCGGTGGCCACCGGCATCGAGCAGGGTGCGTGCGGGTTCTCGACCGGGCTCATCTACGAGCCGGGTCGGTACAGCGAGACGGACGAGGTCGTCGAGCTGGCCGCTGCGGCCGGGCAGGCCGGAGCGCTGTACGCAACCCACATCCGCAACGAGGGCGACCACCTCCTGCAGGCGATAGAGGAGGCGATCGAGATCGGTCGCCAGGCCGGGGCGGCAGTCCAGATCTCGCACCACAAGGCGGCCGGCGCTCGCAACTGGGGGAAGGTGGTGGAGTCCCTGGCCCGGGTCGACGCAGCCAACGCCGCCGGTGCCGACGTCACGCTCGACGTGTACCCGTACACGGCCGGCAGCGGACCGATGGCGCAGTACTTCAACCTGGATCGCCTCGATCCGGAGCTCGCCGAGGTCATCCGGTTCGCATCGTGCCCGGCCTTCCGGCCCTACGAGGGCCGGATGGCCACCGACATCGCAGCCGAGCAGGGCGTACAGCCAGTCGACGTGATCCGCCAGGTCTTGACCGCCCCCGACGGCGACCGCACGATCTGCATCCAGTTCATCATCGACGAGGCCGACATCGAGACGAACCTCGCTCACCCGCTCATGATGGTGGGCTCCGATGGGATCCCCGACCTCGAGGGCCGCCCGCACCCCAGGCTGTTCGGGACCTTTCCCCGGGTGCTCTCTCGGTACGTCCGGGACCGAGGGGTGCTCACGCTCGAGGACGCGGTACGGCGCATGACCAGCCTGTCGTGCGACCGGTTCGGCTTCGCCGACCGGGGTCGGGTCGCAGAGGGACAGTTTGCCGATCTCGTGCTCTTCGACGCCGAGACCGTCGCCGACACCGCGACCTACGACGACCCCAAGCAGGAGCCGGCCGGGATCGAGCTCGTAGTCGTGAACGGGCAGATCGCTTACCGCAGCGGCGACCACACCGGCGTGGGGACGGGACGGTTCCTCCGGTACCAACCGTCCTACCGCTGAGTTCGTGTCGCGGACTGTTGCGCTGCTCGCGCTCAGCGGCGTGGTGTCGCACGCGCTGGCCCGGTCGACCTATCCGATCCTACTGCCAGCGATCGAGGAGGAGCTGCTGGCCAATCACCAGCAGTCGGGCCTCCTGACGACGATCAACTTCGGCGCCTACATGGCGGCGGTCGCCCTCGTCACCTCGATCGGCGGCCGCTTCGAGTTGGCCAGGATCCTGCGGGTGGGCCTGCTGACCGCCGGGATCGGCTTCGTCGTGCTCGCCGCAGCCGACGACTTCGCTTCCCTGGCTGTCGGTCAGGCGCTGGCCGGTGTCGGCAGCGCCGGGATCTGGATGACGGCGCCGGTGATCGCCACGGCGTCGGTTGCCGCCAACCGCCGGGGGACGGTCATGGGGCTGCTGTCCTCGACGATGGGGATCGGCATCATCGCTTCGAGCCAGGGTACGAGGGCGGTCCGTGCGCTCGCCGACGACGACCGGATCTGGAGACCGACCTGGGTCGGCGCCGCCCTCTTCGCCGTCGTCGTCCTGGCGGCGATGATCGTCGCGTTGCGGGCTCCGGCCACAGCGTCGATCGCCGGCGGGATCAGCCTCGAGCGGCTCCGGGCCGTTCCCGGTTGGCTCGCCCTGACGATCGGCTACGTTCTTTCCGGGCTCGTCGTCTCGAGCTTCACGCCCTTCTTCGGGGCGGCGCTGGAGGAGGTCGGCTTCAGCCGGAGCCACGTCGCCAACCTCTACTCGTTGTTCGGTCTCGCTGCAGTCTTCGGCGCGGTCAGCTTCGGCCGGATCTCCGATCGCGTCGGACGGCGTCCGGTCCTGTTCGGGGCCATGGTGGTGGTGAGCACGGCATCCGCTCTGGTTCTGACCGGACGCGAGCCCTATGCGACGGTGGCCGCTCTGCTCTTCGGCGCCGCCTCCTTCACGTTCCCCGTGCTCGTCGCCGCCTACCTCAGCGATCACCTCAAGGATCGGGCGTTCGCCAACGCGCTCGGAGCGCTGACCTTGATCTACGGCGTGGCCCTCTTGACCGGGCCGTTCGTGGCCGGCACCGTCGGTGACTCGACGCTCGGCTTCGAGGCCGTGTTCATCGGCCTGACCTGCTGCTCGCTCCTGGCGGCCCTCGCGATCCACGCCGTGCCGGCGGATGCCGAGGCCGTCTCGACCGCACCGTCACCGTCGACTTGAGCGAGGGCTTCGTCGTGCGGGGTCCGGTCGGGAGGGCGGCTGATCACCGCGGCGACCGCACCGAACACGACGAGCCCACCGAGCAGCTGAATCGGGGTCAATGGCTCGTCGTGGATGAACCAGGCCGCACCGATGGCGACGATGTTCATCGAGAGTAGGTAGAGCGACGATCGCGACGCATCGATGTAGCGGTGAGTCCAAGCCATCAGGACGTGCCCCGCGATGCCGGTCACGACGACGATGAAGGCCATCCACAGCCAGTCGATCCCATCGACCGCTCGGTAGTCGCCGCCGCTGCTGGTCAGAATGGTCCACGGTGTGACGGCCAGCGCGGCGAACAGGCTGATGCCGGCCATCCACTCCACCGGATCGAGATCGGCGTCCGAGCTCCGGGCCTGCTTGGTCAGGATGAAGTACGCGGTGAAACTCACCATCGATGCCACGGCGTACACCACGCCGGCGGCGCTGGCATCGACATCGGTCCCGGCACCGAGGACGACCAGCGACGTGGCCGCGATCCCCACCCCAGTCCACCCAACGTGCCACAAGCGGGGTCGCTCACCGAGGTAGCGCCCGGCGACCAGCAGGATGAAACCGGGCTGCAGCGTCACGACCACACTGAGCACGGCGACCGCGGTCGAGCCGAGGGCGAGGAACACGAAGACCAGGTTGATCCCGAAGGCGACACCCGGCAGGGCGGCCTGTCGTGCCGTTGACCACCGCAGCCGATTCCCCCGGGCGGCCGCCAGCAGGTACAGGAGTGGCACCGAAATCCAGAAGCGGTAGAAGACCGCCACCACCGCTGGCGCCGTGATCAACTTGGAGATCGGCGGACCGAAGCCCCAGAAGACGATCACCGCCGCCAGCACGATGCCAGGGGACAGGGTGGTCGCCGGGGCGGTCACCCGCGAGGTGGTTGACGTCACGGTACTCCTACCAGGCCAGACGGACCTGTGACATTCGACGGCAATTCTTACTTAGAGCTTGAAACTACCTATCATCGTGTCCTGTGACCAACGTCGACGCCAGGCAGGTCGAGGAAACGATCGACGGCTTCGATCTGGGCTACCAGCGCAAACTGCTCGGGATCGTGATGCTCGCCGTCATGGCCTTCGGCTCGCTGATGACGATCGTGACCGTCTCGCTGGACGAGATCGCGGCCGACCTCGGATCGTCGCGGGCCACGCTGACCTGGATGATCACCGGGCTCATGCTCGCCGTCGCCGTCATCACGCCGATCGCGGGCAAGCTCGGCGACATCAAGGGGCACCGCCGCATGTTCCTGATAGGCCTGGCCGGCGGTGTGATCACCACGACGCTGTCGGCTCTCGCCTGGGACGCCACGTCGATGATCACGTTCCGCGTGTTGTTCGGCGTCACCGGGGCGTTCGTGACGCCGAGCGGGATGGCGTTGATGATGCACGCCTACGGCGCCGACCGTCGGGCGACAGCGATGGGCTGGTACCAGTTCGCCATGACCGGCGCCCCCACCATCGGCTTGGTCGTCGGCGGGCCGATGATCGACGTTGTCGGGTGGCGTTGGATCTTCATCGCGTTCGCTGCCATCTCGCTCCTGGCCCTGCTGGTCGGGTTGCGGATGATCCAACCGACGCCAAGGCAGTCGGGTGTATCCATCGACTACCTCGGCGCCGCCACGCTTGCCGGCTCGGTGCTCGCCGGCCTGCTCGCGCTCACCAGGGCCAGCCAGAACATCGGTGACGTCGGGGCGGGAGCGGCACTCACCGACCTCACGACATTGGCGCTGATCGCCGCCAGCATCGTCGGCATCTACGCCTTCGTCACCGTCGAGCGGCGAACGCCGCAACCGATGTTGCAGCTGAAGTACTTCAAGCGCCGCAACTTCACGATGCCCATGTTGTCGAGCTCGCTGGTGCAGTTCGCCTATATGGGCGGTTTCGTGGTGACGCCGGCCCTGCTCGGCGGGCGCTACGGCTACTCGGTGAGCGCGATCGCCCTCATCCTCGCCCCGAGGCCCGGCGCGTTCAGCCTGGCCTCGCCGATCGGCGGGTACCTGGCCAGCGCGCTCGGCGAGCGAAGACCGATCATGTTCGGCGGGGTCTGCATGGTGGCCTCGATGCTGGCGTTCACCGCCGCATCGTCGATGGTCGGCACCCTCGGGCTCGTCGTCATCATCACCGGTCTGGTGCTCAGCGGTGTCTCAGCCGGCATCTCCCAGCCGGCCGTGGCGTCGATGGTGGTCGGCGCCGTCGATGCCAGTGACGTCGGCGTTGCCAACGGGATGAGCCAGCAGATGACGATGATCGGCATCGTGAGCGGCATCCAGACCATGAACGTCTTCCTCGGCGACGATGCGTCGTCCGGACGGTTCGCGGCAACGTTCCTGTTCGGTGCCGTCGTTGCCGGCCTGGGTCTCCTCGCTGCGTTCAACGCCCGGAGCACGAAGCGAGCGGTCCTGACCACGGCCTGAGGCCCGGGGTGAGCAGCCTCCGACGGGTCCGCTTCGCTCAGAGGTGGGGCAGCACCTGGAGGCCGACCGCCTCGATGGCTTCGTAGCGAGGCTCGAGCGGCGGGAGGATCATCACCTGGTCGAGGCCGGCCTGGTCGAGGGCCCTGAGTCGTTCGACGAGATCGTCGGCCGTTCCGACCAGGCACGTGGCCTCGATCAGCTCACTGGTGATGAATCTCTCCTCCTCCGGCACCACCCAGCAGTTGTGACCCTGGTGGATCCGCAGGTGGCGCCGATCTTCGGAGGTCTCCTCGAGCAAGGCGGTGTAGGCGTCCCAGACGCCGGCGAGGGCGGGCGTCGGCGCTCGCCCGTACTGGCGCCACTGGTCGTAGCTGTAGTGGAGAGCGGCAACGGCGAAGGCCCCGCAGAGCCGCTTGACCCGTTCGGAGTCGACCGCCTCTCCGTCCTCGAGGACGACCGCCGTCGTCAGTGTGGCGGTCAGGAAGTCGCTCCGATCGATGGTGCGACCGGCGTCTCCCGCCCCTCGGTCGAGGTACTCCCAGACCTTGCCCATGACCTCCGGATCGGGTGGGATGCCGAGCACGGCACCGTCGCCGTGCTTTCCAGCCAAGCCGATCGAGCGTGGCCCGAAGCCCGAGACGTAGAGCGGGATGGGGTCGGCGAAGTTCACGAACCCGGCATTGGCCATGATGTGACGAACCGGCGACGTCTGGCCCCGCCACGAGAAGGCCACCTCCTCACCGGCCAGCAGGGGCCTCAACGCCGTCAGGTAGTCGTCGAACTCGGCGATCCGCATCGGCTTGTGGCCCATGATCCGCATTGCCGTGTTGCCGGTCCCGATCCCGAGGAAGGTGCGGCCGGGAGCGAGCTGGTTGATCGTCGCGATCGAGGCGGCGGTCACCGGCGCAGGTCGTGTCGCGGCCACGGAGACCCCGGTGCCAAGCCTGATCGTCGACGTGCGGTCGGCAGCCAAGGCCAGCGTGGCGTACGGATCGCTCCAGATCATCTGGCTGTCTGCCAGCCAGGCATGGGTGTATCCGAGCTCCTCCGCTCGCACGACGTAGTCGACGTCGTCGACCTTCGATGCGACGCAAATCGCCAGCTCCATCCTCGGCCTCCTCTGATTCGGGCGCGTTCCACGGGCACGCACCGGCGTCAGGAACTAGTGTGGTGCGTCACATCACGTCGCGCCGGGCAGCGACCGCACAGAGCGAAGGGGAGCATTCATGCCTTCCGCAGACAAGACTCACCTCGATGCCGTTCGGGTCCGTCGCGAAGCGCTCTACCAGGCTCTGATCGGTC
>Ga0224508_10001410_pt1 | contig 21657 bp, 21 predicted proteins | sample SF_Jan12_sed_USG_4_FD_170157 | JGI IMG/M metagenome (GOLD analysis project Ga0224508, IMG submission 170157) | Sediment microbial communities from San Francisco Bay, California, United States - SF_Jan12_sed_USGS_21 | ecosystem: Environmental > Aquatic > Marine > Sediment | place: USA... | reverse complement strand
GCGCGCCATGCGCGCGATCGTGGGTCGCGACGATCGGAGCCCATACGGCCGAAGACATAGTCGCGCTTATGAGACGGGCCGCTCCTTCAGATTCCCCGGCGATCGACGCCGCGTTCAAGATGGCGCGTGTTTGGTGGTGAAGGCTGTGGGGGGTGGTGAACCAGAGCACAGCGCATGAGCGCTTCGTCGATGTACAATGCACTCGATGATCGGCAACTTCAGCAATCAACTCGACAATCTCGTTTGGGGCGGCGCGCTGCAGAAATATGGGCTCCCCGGGCGAATCCTGACTGCTGTGCTGCGCAATCTGTACGCTGTTCTACGGGATATGTTTGCAGGGCAACTGACACTGCGAGCCATGAGTCTGGTTTACACGACTCTGCTGTCCGTCGTACCACTCATTGCGTTTAGTTTCGCAGTTCTGAAGGGATTCGGCGTCCACGAATTACTCGAAGACAAGATGTACCTGCTACTGGAGCCTCTGGGCGAGAAAGGCCGGGAAATTACAGACAATGTCATGAGGCTCGTGAAAAACGTCAATGGTGGGCTGCTCGGCGGCGTCAGTCTGGCGTTTTTCATTTACACGGCGATATCAATGGTGCAAAAGGTCGAAGAAGCCTTCAACTATGCCTGGTACGTCAGCAAACCGAGAAGTTTTGCACGCCGCTTCACCGAATACGTTTTCGTACTAACCATCGGGCCGGTTGTTATTGTCCTTGCGCTTGGCATGATTGGCTCCCTGCAAGATGAAGGGCTGGTGAAATATCTTCTCGAGAACCAACTCGTCGGGCCTCTATTTGTTGCGACCAGCAAAGTGACACCGTTCCTGCTCGTGACAGGCACATTCGCGTTCCTGTACTGGTTCATGCCAAATACCAAAGTTCGTCTCGGATCGGCGCTCGTTGGCGGAGTCGCGGGCGGATTTCTCTGGGCGACCTTAGGTGTAATCGTGGCGACGTTCATCGTAAATTCCGCGAGGACGATGAGCGTATACGGCGGCTTCGCAATCGCTATTATTGCGTTGATCTGGCTTTATCTTAACTGGCTCGTACTGCTGGTCGGCGCACAACTCGCCTTTTACCACCAGAACCCGGCGTACCTGCGCATCGGCAGGCGCGAACCACGCTTGTCCAGCAGCACTCGTGAGCGGCTGGCGCTGAACATCATGTTGCTCATCGGCCAGGCTTTTCGTGACTCGCGGGCAACTGTGACAATCGCCGATATCAGCGACAAGCTCCGGATTCCATCTATCACGCTCGAACCTATCATGGCCGGGCTGGAAGAAAATGGCCTGCTGACTTCCACAGAGGCAGAAGAACTGGTTCCCGGCCGCGATACCGCGCTTATTGCGCTAGGCGACATTCTGGCGGTCGTGCGCGAATTTGGGGAGACCGGCTCAATCAGCGAACCGCGATGGTCGCCTGCCATCGAGAATATCGGTACCAGGCTCGACAAGGCTGTTGCGTCGACGGTTGATCATACGACGCTTGCAGAGTTGCTCGATCAAGCCCGGAACTAACTGCCGGCGATGGTCATCTCCTCAACGAGCACCGATCCGCAGCGAATTCCGCCGCGTATATCCTGGTCACTGCCTATCGCGACGATGCGTGGATACAACTTTCGAAGATTTCCGGCTATCGTTACTTCATGCACCGGGTACTGGATCTCGCCATTTTCGACCCATTGCCCCACGGCACCCCGTGAGTAGTCGCCGGTAACGCCGTTCACACCCTGCCCTATCAACTCTTCAACGAGAAAGCCTGTGCCCATCTCCTTGATCAGGGACTCTTTGTCTTTGTCGCTACCCGGAATAATGAGGTTTTGTGCTCCGCCGGCGTCGGCTGTTGTCTTAAGACCGAGGCGACGCGCCGAATAACTGCTCAGAACATAACCTTGGAGAACGCCGTCTACGACGATGTCACGATCGTAGGTCGTCACGCCTTCGGCATCGTAGGGAGTACTTGCCATGGCTTTTTCCAGGTGTGGCCGTTCCTCGATATTCACGAAATCCGGGAATATCTTCTCGCCCGCCGCGTCGAGCAGAAACGACGAACGCCGATATTGCGCGCCCCCGGCGATCGCAGCGATCGCGTGACCGATGAAACCGCGTGCGATCTCAGGCACGTACAACACTGGCGCCCGCGTCGTCTTGATCTTCCGCGCGCCCAGGCGGTTAATAACGCGCCGCGCGGCGGTCTGACCGACAGACACGGGTTCACTTAGGTCATCAGGATCGCGAGATGAAGTGTAGTAGTAGTCGCGCTGCATGACACCGTCCGACTCGGCGAGCACAACGCAAGTGATGCTGTGACTCGTACGTGACACGCTGCCGAGGAACCCGTGTGAATTGCCGTAGGCGCGCGACCCGCGATTCGTGGACACGGTAGCGCCTTCCGAATTGCTGATTCGTTTGTCGAATTTCAGCGCCCCTGCCTCGGCCTCGATCGCAAGCTCTATCGCATCGCCAGCGTCGATCGCCCAGGGATGATCAAGGTTCAAATCCTTGATATCCGTGCACATGAGATCAGCGTCCGCAAGCCCGGCGTACTGATCACTGGCCGTGACCTCGGCGAACGTGCAGGCCTTGGCAACAGCTTCCCGGATGGCCCCCGGTGAGATGTCGGATGTGCTGGCGCTGCCTTTGCGGGAATCCCTGTAGACCGTAATGCCGACACCGCGATCATTGGTATATTCCAGGTTCTCGACATCGCCGAGGCGAGCCGTTGCGACCAGCCCTTGATCCTGACTGGCTGATACTTCAGCCTGATCGACGCCACGTTGCCGCGCCTCATCGAGCGCCAGTTTTACAATGCTTTCGAGATCTTCCCGGCCCAATGATGCTCGTCTGGCGAGTTTTGCCATGGTCTACTGCTTCCTGTAATGGCTGTCCAAGAGTCGATCCACCACGTGGTAGACTGCCGCCGCAGAACTAAAGGTCCGACAGCGGGAGTACTTTAGCCGGTGACAGATTTAAAGCCCAGTAAAAGTGCGATAAAACGCGAATTTCTCGCACTGCAGAAACTCGGCGAAGAGCTAATCACATTGCAGGAGTCAGATCTCCGGCAAATCGGACTGGACGAGGAATTACTGCGAGCCGTTCTCGAAGCACGTCAAATCAAGTCGCGCGGTGCGCTGCGGCGGCAGAAACAGTACATCGGAAAGATCATGCGCCACGTCGACCCGGAACCCATTCGCGCGGCGATAATGCGTCTCTGCCATTAATCGACGAGAGTGATAGAATTTTGCGATGAATATTGATGTCGGCATTATCATGGGGTCCCGGTCCGACTGGGAAACGATGCGTCACGCGAGTGATACGCTCAAGGCGCTGGGCGTATCCTGCGAGGTTCGCGTCGTTTCGGCACACCGTACGCCCGACCTCCTGTTTGAGTACGCGGCGTCGGCCGTTGAGCGCGGCCTCAAAATCATCATTGCGGGCGCCGGTGGCGCCGCTCATTTGCCGGGCATGACCGCCGCCAAGACGCGCTTGCCCGTACTCGGTGTGCCCGTGCGGTCTGAAGCCCTCAGCGGCATGGATTCACTATTGTCTATCGCGCAGATGCCTGCCGGAATACCGGTCGGCAGCATGGCGATTGGTCGCGCGGGCGCCGTCAATGCCGCATTGCTTGCCGCCGCGATGCTGGCCAACAGCGATGCAGCCGTTGCGACAGCCCTCGACACCTATCGCAAGAACCAGACTGACAAAGTTCTGGCTGACAGCGATCCCACACAATAACGACGATGCGCATCGGCATTATCGGCGCCGGGCAACTCGGCCAGATGCTGGGATTTGCTGCGCGCGATCTCGGCGTCGAGTGCCGTTTCCTGGATCCGTCGATCTCGCCGCCCGCCCGTGTATGCGGTGATGTTATCCAGCGACCGTTTGACGATGCGGCAGCACTGGCCGAGCTGGCCGCGGACTGTGACGTTATTACCTATGAATTTGAAAACATCCCCATCAATGCGCTGCAGCAGATAGAGGATAAGGTTGCGGTATATCCACCTGTGGATGCATTGCGTCACGCGCAAGACCGTCTGAATGAAAAAAGGCTGTTCGAGCAACTGGGCATTCCTCTGCCTGCGTATCATGCTGTCGCAACGCGTGAAGACATGATTGCTGCTGCCGACGTGCTCGGCCTGCCAATGGTGATCAAGACCCGCCGTCTCGGCTATGACGGCAAAGGACAGTTCGTAGTCCGGGCCGCAAGCGACGTTGATGCCGCCTGGGCGCAACTCGGAGCGCAAGCCCTGATTGCCGAACAATGGGTGCCGTTCGATTACGAAGTTTCCTCGATCGGCGTTCGAAATGTCGATGGCGAAATCCGCATCTACGCTCTGAGTCACAACGTCCACGAAGACGGCATTCTGCGCGTATCACGGTCACCGGTCGACGCACCGCTGCTCGCGGAGAAGGCGGCGGAGTACGTACGGCGGCTACTCCTGCACCTCGACTACGTTGGTGTCCTGGCTCTCGAGTTGTTCATGAAGGATGGTGAACTGCTGGCCAACGAATTCGCGCCGCGCGTCCATAACTCGGGCCACTGGACGATCGAAGGCGCCGCAACAAGCCAGTTCGAGAATCACCTGCGTGCGGTGATGAACCTGCCACTAGGTTCCACGGCGAATCGCGGCCATGCCGGCATGGTCAACCTGATCGGTGAGATTCCAGATAGAGCACGAGCACTCGGCGAATCTCATCTGCACGATTATGGCAAGGCGCCACGGCCGGGAAGAAAGCTGGGCCATATCACGGTGCTCAGTGATTCGGCGGCGGGTCGCGATGCACTTGTCGAACAAATTTACAAAACTGTGACGTAGTCGACCCGTGGCATTGGGACAACGGCGTAGTAAGTTGGCCGAAAAAAAAGGTAAACTCCTGCCACATGTCTTATGTGCAACATTTCGGTCTATCGGAGCAGCCGTTCAGACTAACGCCCGATCCGGACTTCATTTACTGGAGCAAGCAGCATGCGCGCGCCAAAGCGTACATGGAGTCCACGATTTGGCTCTCCGACGGATTTGTCGTAATCACGGGTGAAATCGGCTCCGGAAAAACGACTCTTCTGCAGTCATTCCTTTCAGAACTCGAAGACGACGTTGTCTACGCGGTCGTATCCCAGACTCAGCTGACGGCAACACAGTTTCTGCAGGCGGTTTTGACCGAGTTCGGTTTCAAGCCGTTCAACATGCGCAAGGTCGAGCTCCTGGACATGCTCAACATGTTCCTGATCGAACAGTATTCGAACGGCAAGAAAGTCGTACTGATCGTCGACGAGGCGCAAAACCTGACCAAGAAAGTTCTCGAAGAAATTCGCATGATCTCCGGCATCGAGACACATAAGGAAAAGGTATTACGCATCATCCTGTCCGGGCAACCGGAGCTTCGCGATAAGCTGGATGCACCAAGCCTGAAACAGCTCGTGCAACGCGTACGTTTGCGCTTCCACCTTAGTTCCCTCGATCGCCGCGAGACGCGCGAATACATCGAGCACCGCCTTGCCGTTGCCGGCCGCGCAAAGAAGGACCTTTTTGCCGAGGAATGTTTTGACACCATGCACCGCTTCACCGGTGGCGTGCCACGCCTGATCAACACGCTGTGTGATACGGCGTTGCTATGCGCGTTTGCGGATGAAAAGGCCGTCGTGGAAGAATCTGATGTCCTGTCAGCCGTTGAGGAACTTAACTGGACGGAACACAAGAGCGATACCGATGTTTTTGAAAAGCTGCAACAGGTCGAGCAACGTGTGGCGGCCGATGCGTATGTAACGCTCGTCGAAGTCCGTTCGAACGGAGAGCTTCTCGCTGAACAAACGTTCCCGTTGGGACGCGTTATTATCGGGCGCTCGCCGGATAACGAGATTTACATCAAGAGCAAATTCGTTAGCCGTCACCACGCACAGCTCGTCAGCGACGATACGGGCTGTGTCATCGAAGATCTCAACAGCACCAACGGCGTGTTCGTTGGCGAAAAGAAGGTCAAGAAGTATCGCCTGCGCGACGGCGACAAGGTCGCACTGGGCGTGCACGAACTTCTGTACCGTGACCTGCGGCTTGCCCGGCAAGAGGGGGACAATTCGATTGAAGACCAGATACCGGACGTCGAAGATACCGGCACCCAGGAACCAGCGGTCAACGAGCAATAGCGAGCCGCACTAGTGATCCTGCCGCTGGCCCACCCGCCGGTCGGTGACTCGATAGTCACGCCGTTTCAGCAATACAACCAGTCCCGCGACCAGGCATACGAGGCCCACGACAAAGCAGATTGTCGGCCAATGCCAGTGATTTACGTACATTGAAGCGCCCAGCGTCAGCGCGCCAACGAGTAAATAGAAGTACGGCAGGCTTTCGTAGATTGGTTTTGAGATCCACATAATGTTGTCTGCTTCTGCTTCGCGGCTATTTCATTCTCCATAGCCGCGGCACATTGTCCAGTGCCATAACCCAAGGGACCTGGCTTCGCAGCCAGGTCCACGGTATTTTCTTGCTCGGCAACAGGACTTTGGTGTCCTCTGTTCGGACCTCAGGAACGTCCCCCGCCAAACGCTCCTATTAGCCGCGACAGAATGGACTCGGACAGACCATCGACAACCAGATCCGGCTCGATCTCAGCGGCATCGCCGCGCAACCCCTGCACAAGCAACTGGGTGTTTGCATCCATTTCTTGTTCTACAACTGTACTCTCGAACGCCATTTCGCCCTCCCTTGCTGGAGACAACGCGACGTTACTTGAGGGCTCTGATCAATGCAGTGAGGTATCTCACACTGTGCGTCGAAAACCGGCAAATTTTCGCCTTATGTGAAGTCCTGAACGCCCTTCGCCAGCCTCTTCGTCGCTACGCTGTGCCGCCGACGGTGAGCTCATCGATCTTCAGCGTCGGCTGCCCGACGCCAACCGGCACGCTCTGCCCTTCCTTGCCGCAGGTACCCACTCCGGTATCGAGCTTAAGGTCTGTGCCAACCATGGAAATCTCGTGCAACGCCTCGGGACCGTCGCCGATCAGCATTGCGCCTTTCACGGGCGTTGTCACTTTGCCTTTCTCAATGAGGTAAGCCTCGCTCGCCGAAAACACGAACTTGCCGGATGTGATATCCACTTGGCCACCGCCGAAATTCGGTGCATAAAGTCCCTTGTCGACGGATGCAATGATTTCATCCGGGTCATGCGGACCCGCCAGCATGTAAGTGTTTGTCATGCGTGGCATGGGTATGTGTGCGAAAGACTCACGCCGCCCATTGCCTGTTGGCTTGACGCCCATCAGACGCGCGTTGAGCTTGTCCTGCATATAGCCACGCAGAATACCGTCCTCCACGAGTACCGTGTTCTGGCCCGGTGTCCCTTCGTCATCTACCGAGAGCGAACCGCGTCTGTTCGCGATGGTCCCGTCGTCGACAATCGTGCAAAGCTTCGACGCAACCTTTTGCCCAAGCTTGCCACTGAACGCAGAAACCCCCTTGCGATTAAAGTCCCCCTCGAGTCCGTGGCCCACAGCCTCATGCAACAAAATGCCCGGCCAACCCGAACCCAGAACTACGGGCATCGTGCCGGCTGGTGCAGGTTGCGCCTCCAGCTGCACGACAGCCTGACGAACAGCCTCGCGCGCATACTCGATCGGCAAGTCGCCGTCGATGAAATAATGCAAATCGGCGCGCGCGCCACCACCTGCATAGCCCTGCTCCCGCTGGCCATCCTGCTCGAGAATGACACTGACGTTCAGGCGGATTAACGGCCGTACATCTGCGGCCAAAGTACCGTCTGATGAGGCGACAAGAATCAGCTCCTGACTGCTCGACAAACTTACGACGACCTGCTCAACACGCTTGTCGAGCTCACGAGTCGCCGCGTCGATTTCGAGCAACAAGGCGGTTTTTTGGGCATCGTCGATGCTGCTCGTTGGATCGGCAAGTGGGTACAAGGGCAGAGCTGCGCTGCGCCGCCACGCCCTTACACGCATTTCCTGCCCCTGACGCGCAATAGCGCGTGCCGCGCCCGCTGCCTGCTCCAGTGCGGGCAATACGAGCTCGTCCGAATAGGCAAAGCCCGTCTTCTCGCCGCAGGTAGCCCGAACGCCGACGCCCTGATCGAGGCTGAAACTACCTTCGCGGATGATGCCGTCCTCGAGCGTCCAGCTTTCCTGTCGGCTAACCTGGAAATACAGGTCAGCATAGTCCACACCACCACGCATTACGGTTCCGAGTGTGGTGGTCAATTGCTGTTCGCCGAGCCCGGCGGGCTCGAGCAGGCGTGACATGACGGCGTCGATCGATTGGGGCGTGGTATTGCTCAAGTTTGTAATCCCATTTTTTGACCCAGACTCACTCTTTCAGATGATCGATTTCGGGCGACCAGCTCGATTCGGACTATTTGAGACGACGATTCGACAGTGCCGGAAACTCACTTCGTAGCCTCGCAGGCAACTCCGGATCAACATCCGCCGTAACGATGCCGTTGCCCTCTTCCCGCTCGGCCAGGATGCGCCCCCAAGGATCGCAGATCAGTGAGTGTCCAAACGTCGAACGATCGTCCGGGTGATGGCCATACTGCCCGGGTGCAATCACATATGCCAGATTTTCTATCGCTCTGGCACGCAACAGAACGTGCCAGTGCGCCTCACCGGTCGTCGCCGTGAAGGCGGCGGGTACCGTAAAGACGATCGCGCCATCATCAACGAGACGCCGAAACATCTCCGGAAACCGTAAGTCGTAGCAGATCGTCAATCCGATCCGGCCGCACGGCGTATCCACCGTGACAAGCTCATCGCCCGGGTACATCGATCCCGATTCCCTATACGACTCCTGCTTGTCGACGAGATCGACGTCAAAAAGATGTATCTTGCGATACAGCGCCCTGGCTTCGCCGTCGGAGTCGTAGACTGCGCAAGCACCGTAGACTCGCTCTGCGGCAATCTCCGGCGATTCCAAAGGCATGCTTCCCGCTACGACCCAGACGCCATGGCGTCTCGCTGCGTCCGCAAGGAAGTCCTGTATGGGCCCGGTGCCGGGCTTTTCGGCGTGCTTCGCCTTGTCCGTCCCCCGTTCCGGCATCAGCGCGAAATTCTCAGGCAGTACCGCGAGAACGCATCCTTCCTCGGCCGCTTCGCCGAGCAGCCCGTCGGCGAGATCAAGATTAGCCGACACGTCGGGCCCGCTGTTCATCTGAATGGCTGCTACGCGCATGTTCGATCCCCGTCCGATCCCTCCGCCCGTATTCTACTCGGCGCTGGCAAGACAACCCGCAAGATCACTGTTGCTCGCGAAATCCGCGGCATCAGTGCTGTCGACGATCGGCTCATCCCAGGATCCACTGATGCCATAGTAGAACTGTCCAACCTCTTGCAACGGTTTCTTGAAGATCTGTGAGAATATGAGCAGTGCCGCGGCAGCCTGCGGCCCGGCGACCACGGCACCAACGATCGGAAGCGTGTTGCCGACATTTGCGCTGACGACGGCCGTTTGCTGGTAATCCCGATTGGCCAGACTGGCGCGCCCCACGATACCGATGTCGGCGGCAGGACCCGCAAGCGAAAGGTCACAGGTATACGACTCGCCGTCGACGATGCGAAACGTACCAGAGATCTCGTCAAAGCCAAATCCTTTGTTGAATACGTCGCGAAAATCGAACGACAGGCGGCGAGGAAGGGCCACGATACTCATCAGCCCAAACACCCGACCCGCGCCCGGTTCGACCTCCTCGAGCTGACCGTTGCCAAATTGCACCTGCACCTCACCATCGAGGACGTCGAGAAAATCGGCACGCGGTCCGCCAGACCAACTCAGATCGACCTGGGCGTCCATCCGGTCGCTGTCAATCCCGGGTGTAAAGTTCAGCCGGGTCATCGTCCGCATGACGTCACTACTGGTCAGCGTCGTCGTCAGCGACGTGCGGCTGCCAAGCGGGTCCAATTCGTCCGCGACCCATTTTCCCGTACCCACAATTTCGAAGGTGTCGTCTTTCGTCGTGATCGTCGTTGCTTCGAGACCGTCTGCAACACGCTCCACGCGCGCCTCGAGAGCACCGAAATGACGATCGCCAAGCGCAAAATCACTGGCCGCTAGTGTAATTGGCGGCAGTGTCCTCGGGTCGGGCGGCGATGGTTCATCGACGGACTCATCACCGCCGGGGAGATACAGGCGTTCCATCTCAAAGACCATCGCGCGTTCGGAACCAAAATCGTAAGGCACAAACACTGAGCCGACAATATGCTCACCCTCGACTTGAACCAGCCAGTCACGCGCGCTGCGATCCACTCGCACGTGATGTTCCCGCAAGTGTTGACCCACAGCGTACAGATCGGCGATTAGCAGATCGATCGAACGTATTCGATCGGCCACGCCGATTTCCTTGTCGCCGCTACGGGACAAACTCAACCAATCTTCCAGTCGAACCGTGCTGGTATTACCGCGAATGTGCAGGCCTCGGGTCTCAGCTGGTTTCATGTCATCGTCACCCATCGTGACGACGCCGCGATCGAAATCCCACCCGGCTTGGAGACGATTGAAGACCACCTGCCATGCCATCCCGTTAGCGGCGGAGCCGGCACTTTCGACTTTCTCACCGCCAGGCATGAAGCGTATGTCGCCCTTGATCTGCCAGGGCGATTCCTCGGGTTTGCTGACGGGCTCGGGAAGGCCGATACCGAGGCCTTCGAGGTCACTGTCGATTTGAATAGTGAACGGCGAAAGGACGCCCTGTTCGCGGCGTGGAAACAGTATGCGAGTTTCATAGTTCGTGGATCCGCTGATCAGGCCATCGAGCGGCACACCAAGTTCTTCGATAATTGCCTCCGCGGTCACAGATCCCCGGGTGGTCGCAACAACACTGAACCGCGAGTCCGTTGATGTTGCCAGCTCCATTACGATGTCCTGACCAAGGAAGCGTGCGCCGAGCGACGAGCTGGAGATGTCGTCTCGCACAATGATCACTTCACCGATCAAGTTCGTCAGTTGCGGTTCGAATCCTTCAACGGCGAGCGTACCGTTGTTACTCACGATACGACTCGTGAATTCGAAGCGCTTCGGGTCTTTCAGCGGTATCGCGAGATCGAGCGACAAGGAAGCCGGTCCCGACACAGAAATGCGATCCAGTTGGCCACCAAAAACGTCGGCGATGGGACTCCTGCCCGAGAATGAACGGATGGTCTCAAGCGTACCCGTCGAGAACGCTTCAATGGTCAGTACCGGGTCACGCAAGTCGGGGATTTCTATCTTGGCATCGACTGTGTGGTTACCCAGATTATTCGATCGATTACGGACGGAGTATAAGCGCGTTTTGTCGAGGACGATTTCCATTTCGGACATTTCAGCAGCAGGCCACCGCGGTTGATAGAGGAAAGTCGCGTCGCGGACCGATGCCTCGAGAAGAAAGCGACCGTCGCCGTTGTCGAACGGAAACTCGCCCAGCCTGCCGTTCAGTGTCGTCGTCCCCTCCGGTATCGAACCGTTCACGAGCGCCGACTTGAACCAGGCATTCAGTTTGGGTTTGATAATTTTTTCCGGCAGATACTTCTTCACTGCCGAGACGTCGATGATGCTCCAAGTGCTGGTCAGGTCGATCTCCGGCGACGATTCTTCGTTGTCGATGATCAGTTGTATGCTGCTCTGACTATCGAAGATTTCATTGCGAATTCGAATACTGTCTGACAGCACCGTTGTGCTCTCGTCGCTGCTGCGCCAGATGATCGTGCCTTCTGCAGAATCGATATCGATCGGTGCGGAAAAGTATTTGGGTAGATCGACAATCATGTCGCTCGAGCGGACCTCGACCCGTCCACCCAGGCGGTTCGCGCGCACCACACCGGAGAATCCCCTTACGCCAGGGCTATTCTCCACCGTGGCCACGCCTGCCCTCTCCAGTTCTGCCGCAATATCAAAGCGCGGCGAATCGGAATCGATATCGGAAACTGTAGCAACCAGGTTTCGAACGATGCCGCTGGGCGCAAGCTCTGCGAGCTGTTGTTGCCGCTCGGGACCTAACAGGGGTGCGATCAGGCTGGCATCCTGCAAGTCCAGGTAAGAAGCACGGATATCCATCAGCACGATTCGTCCCTCGTCGTCCGTACTGACTTCGGCTCGCAATGACGCCTCAGGCCATTGATGGTCTGCCGTCGTAAGCTGAAATTCTTCGGCGGCGCCGAGCCAGCCGGTAGCTGCAACGTTGAGTTCGAATCGTCCGCTCAGGTCGAACAGGACTTCCTCTTGGAGCGAAATATTGTCGAAGTCGACCTCGGCACTCGCGCTACGTATGCGACCTTTCGCATAGGCGACCGAAAGATCCGCATCGCCGGTGCCGGACAATACGCGCCGATCTCCGCTTCTTTGCAAGGCCGACCACCCGGCAAGGTCAAGGTCTTCGACTTCCATGATGATGTCCCACTCACGATCATCCTCCGGCAGGGTGAGTCGTTGCGTAGCTGAAACGCTGAGTTGGCGACCAATGTCCTCGGGCAAGCGAACGCTCGCGTCAACCGCGAGACGCTTCTTGTCGATGCTCACGGTCGCGCGCGGTACTCCGAAAAACCTCGGTCGTTCGTCACCTGGCTGCAGAAAAACGATTTCGATGTCCTCGCCGATCACTTCGACCTCGGACAGGCCCAGCTTGCCGCCTGTTTGCGGACCGAGCCACTCGTCAGCCAGGGCACCCTGGACCCACCAGCGTCCGTCGTCGAGCTGCCGTATCTCAACGCTCGTGTTTCTGATGACAATGCGATCAACAACCGGTGTGCCTTCGAGGAGCAGGCGCGTCAGCGCGATACCGACACGAACTTCTTCAGCCGCGACAACGCGCGTCTGGGCAGCTTCCCGAACAAGCTGCGTGTCGTAGAATGCGAGCTCCGGCCCACTCAATCCCCAGCGTGCATCCATTCCGGAGAACTCGACTTCCATACCAATCGCCGCGCTGGCCCAGCCCTTGATATTGTCCTGATACTCGGGAAGCCGCGGCAGGAACAAGCGAAACAAACCGACCGCGATTGCGAGCAAGATAACAACGCCGGCCGCCGTATAGGCGGAAAATTTGAACAGGCGTCGCAGGAATTTCTTCATATTTTGCCAGCTTCAGCCATACCTACATCAGCACAACGTCGAACTGATCCTGGAGATAGAGCGACTCGGGTTGCAGCCGAATCGACTTGCCGGTCTGCTCTTCCAGTTCGGCAAGACTCCGGGCCTGTTCATCAAGCAACAGTTCAATAGCATCCTGGTGTGCGAGAACCATTACCTCGTCAAACTCGAACTGTCTGGATTGTCGTATGATTTCGCGAAAAATCTCGAAACAGACGGTTTCTGCTGTCATCACGAAGCCGCGACCCGCGCAACCCGGGCAATCCTCACACAGAATGTGCTGCAGGCTCTCGCGCGTACGTTTTCGCGTCATTTCGACCAGGCCCAGAGGCGAAACCGGCATGATCTGATGTCGCGCGTGGTCTCTGGCCAGCGACTGCTCAAGCACCTGCAGGACATTTTCGCGATGATCGAGTTCTTCCATATCGATGAAGTCGATAATGATGATGCCGCCCAGATTTCGCAGCCGCAGCTGCCTCGCGATCGCGACAGCGGCTTCGAGATTGGTCCGGTAGATAGTTTCCTCAAGATTGCGGTGCCCGACATAGCCACCCGTATTGATGTCGACGGTGGTCATTGCCTCCGTCTGATCGAATATCAAGTAACCACCTGATTTTAATGGAATATTTCGGTCCAATGACTTACGGATTTCGTCTTCGATGCCGTGCAGGTCGAAGATGGGCCGGCGGCGCTTATACAACTCCAGCATCGGCTCGATATCGGGCAAATAGGTGTCTGCAAAGTCCTGCATGGCGTGAAAATCTTCTTCAGAGTCAACCAGGATACGCTCGATGTCGCTGGTCACCATATCCCGCAGAATGCGCAGTGGCAGCGACAGATCCTCATGTACCAACATTTTTACAGGGGCCTTGCTGCACCGTTCCTGAACAACCTCCCACAACTTGACCGTATACTTCAGGTCTGCGACCAGGGTCTTTTTGTCCATTCCCTCGGCGACGGTTCGCACGATGGCGCCACAGCTTAGACCTCGCTCAGCAAGAATTTCTTCGACGATAAGGCGAAGTCGTTCACGCTCCTCCTCGTCTTCGATGCGCGCCGAAATGCCGACAGTATCGCTGCGCGGCAATAACACAAGGTGCCTGGACGGCAACGTGGTGAAAGTCGTTAATCGCGCTCCCTTGTTGCCCAGGGGATCCTTTACGACCTGCACCATGATCTCGTCACCCTCACGAACAAGGTCACGAATGTTCGGCAACTCGCTTGAACCGTTCTGTGGCGGGCCCGCCGCAATGTCAGAGGCATGCAGAAAAGCCGTGCGCTCCAGGCCAATGTCGACAAATGCTGCCTGCATGCCTGGCAAGACACGCAACACGCGCCCCTTGTATATGTTACTGATCAACCCGCGGCGTGCGGCACGCTCTATGTAGACCTCCTGCAGCACACCGTTCTCAAGCAACGCCGCACGCACTTCGCTGGGCGTTACGTTGATCAGTATTTCTTCTTTTAACGACTCATCCGTCATGATTTGTTTATTTCACCAACACATCGATACCCGCGTTTTGCAGCAATTGCACAGTCTCGAAAACGGGTAATCCAACGACGCCCGAATAACTGCCGTCCAGGCGCTCGACAAACACGCCACCAAGCCCCTGGATACCATAGGCCCCCGCCTTATCGCGGGGTTCTCCACTCTGCCAGTAAGCGTGCGCCTCGTCCTGACTGATTGCGCGAAAATACACATCCGTCTCACTGAGTACGGTCTGCACACCGTCAGGCCCGCGGAGCGCGACCCCAGTGAGTACGCGATGCCGCCGGCCGGACAGGCTTAGGAGCATGGCGACAGCCTCGTCCCGGTTGAGTGGTTTGCCCAGGATCGTGTTGCCCAGAACGACCGCTGTATCGGCACCGATAACCCGATCCGAGTGTACTACCGGTACCGCCGCCACTTTTACCGATGCCAGCCGCAACACCATATCCTCCGCCGTCTCGCTGTCCAGACGACGTTCATCGATCTCGACGCCGTTGACCATAAACTCCAAATCGAGCGCCGCCAGTATTTCCCGCCGACGCGGCGATGTCGAAGCCAGAATTAGTGTTGGTTGTGACGGCATTAACTCGCGTTCATTCTCGATGATAAGGGTGCCCGGTTTGCAATGACCAGGCGCGAAACATCTGTTCGGCGAACAGCACCCGTGCCATGCCGTGCGGCAATGTCAGTTGAGACAGGGACCACGTGAAATTCGCACGTTGGCGACAATTTTCGGAAACGCCATCGGGACCGCCGATGACGAAGCACAGGTCACGACCGTCCGTTTGCCAGGCTTTGAGCCTGGCTGCGAGCAGCTGGCTCGTCAGCTGCTCGCCCTGTTCGTCAAGAAGAACGACCTGCTCTGTCGCACCAAGCCTGCCAAGTATCTGCGCTCCTTCGGCTGTCATTGCCTGACGCGATTTATCGTTCTTCCTGCGTCGGACGGTTGCGATGGTATCAAGACGAAACTTCCACTCGCGTGGAAACCGTTCAGCATAAATGCGGAAGGCCTCGTCCACCCAGGACGGTTGGCGGTCACCAACGGCGAGTAGTCGAATATGCACGGCCTACCCGTCGGATGCCGTCGCGTCCCCTGTCGGGACGATCGACCAGAGTTTCTCCAGATTATAGAACTCACGTACTTTCGGCAGCATCACGTGTACGACCGCATCCTGCAGATCGAGGAGCACCCATTCACCGCCGTCCTCACCCTCGATTCCGACGGGGCGATGGCCGGCCTCTTTGGCCTTTTCGGAAACGTTGTCAACCAGCGCCTTTACATGGCGATTGGAAGTGCCGCTCGCGACGATCATGTAATCCGTCACCGTCGTCATATCGCGCACATTGAGTTTGACGATGTCCTGAGCTTTGACATCATCAAGTGCGCCAATGACCAGGTCCGCTAGCTGTTCGCTATTCATACGTGGTTCTCGGTGATCTTCAAATTGGACTCCCATTCATTCCTAAATCATTTATCGCAGACGCGTCCCGCTCCTCTGACGTCTCAACATCTGAACATTCAGGCATAACACCCGCTCTTTTCGATTTCATCCCGTACCGCATCCGGCATCAGGAATCTCGGATCACGGCCCGCGGCCACCAGATCACGAATCTCGGTCGATGAGATCTCAAGCTGCGTCACCGCGTGAATATGAATACGTCCATTCACCGTCGTATGCAGGTCATCGATACGATGTGTGCCAAACTCCGCGATCAAATCGCCAAGCGGGCCTATATCGGGCGCCTTCCAGCCTGGCCGGTGCGCGACAATGATATGTGCAACATCGAGGATTTCGTCCCAACGATGCCATCCTGGCAAACCGAGAAACGCGTCCATTCCCACTATGAGACCCAGGGCGCGATTAGAAAATTCCTCGCGCAATGTCAAAAGCGTGTCGATCGTGTAGGACGGTCCGTTGCGCTGCAGCTCCCGGTCATCGACAGTAAATCCGTCCTGCCCTGCAACGGCCAATTCAGCCATGCGCAGACGTTCCGCCGCAGAGGCAAACGTTGCGCCTCGGTGCGGCGGATCACCGCACGGCACGAAGCGTACCTCCTCGAACTGCAATGCCTGCAGCATTTCGAATGCTGTTCGCAAATGGCCGTAGTGAATCGGGTCGAAGGTGCCACCGAAAACGCCCATGGGCCTCATTAGCGCGCCATTCCTATCACGATATCGCTGGCCATCTGCCAGGGGTCCCCGGCACGCTGTCCTTTCGCCGCGGCATCTGCGCGCCCCGTCGCCTTCAACATACGATAAAAGGAACCCTGCTGATGTCGGCCGATACAGCTGCGCACGAGTCCCTGGCGGTTACGCCAAACGCCATTCTTTTGCATCGCACTACCGAGATCACCCCCCCGACGAATAACGTCATCGAGCTTCGATAGGGTGCGCAGTTCGCGCGTAAGCGCCCACATGACGATGACCGGCTCGACACCTTCAGACCGCAGTCCACCCAGAATCTTGACCGCGCGCCCAGCGTCGCCGGCCATAGCCGCATCGGTGAGTTTGTAGACGTCATAGCGACTGCTGTTGGCGACTGCACTAATAACATCCTCGGCGCTGACGGGTCCTTTGCCGAGCAGCAAACGCAACTTCTCTATTTCCTGGCCCGCGGCAAGCAGGTTGCCTTCGACCCGATCGGCAATGAGCGTTACGACATCGCGCTCCGGCTGCAGCCCGACACTCCGCATACGGTTGGCAATCCAGCCCGGCAGCTCACGAACCCCAATGGGCCAGATCGGCAAACTGACGCCTTTCCGATCCATCGTCTTTGCCCATTTCGAGGCGGCGGCGCTTCGATCCAGTTTCGGCGCCGTAACGATGAATAAGGTATCGGGACCAGCCTGTTCGGCGAGCTCGATAATCGCCTGACCGCCGGCGCGTCCGGGCTTGCCGGTCGGCAGACGTAACTCAATGATGCGTTGCTCCGCGAACAGCGACAGGTTGCCACTCGACGCCGTGAGTTGCGCCCAGTCAAACCCTGTTGTTGCTACGTGCAACTCACGCGTACCAAAGCCGCCCTCCCTTGCCACATCGCGAATCGCATCCAGTGCCTCGGCGACCAGCAAGTGCTCGTCGCCTGTAACGAGGTAACAGGGCGCCAGCGATTTCTTGAGGTGGGACGAGAGCTGATTGGCCTGAATCTTCAATCAAGCTGTTCCATGGCGATTGATTCGTCCTCGAGCAGGACCGGAATGCCGTCAGCGACCGGGTATAAGCGCTTGCCATCATCGGTAATCAGCGCTTCAACCAGTGGCTCGGCCAGCTTGGCGCCTTCATGATTCACAAGATCGCCAGCGTGAATCGCGGCGTTGATCCGCTCCAACTTATCGTTCTTGAGAACCGACAAACCTTTATGGCTCACCGGACAGCGCAAAATAGTCAGAAGTCGCTTGTCCATGGCTTGTCATTGTACCGTGCATTGACGGCGTAAGAACCCCATTTTACGGCTCAATTCTGGCTCAACACAGCCGCCAGCTCTTCGTTCGCACACGCTTCGGCCGCGGCCGTCGCAGCAGGCACATCCTCGGGCCAGGGCCGGAATTGCTCATCGACAAGGCGGCAACGCATCATCAATTTGACAGCAGGCGCCTGCTCGCCGTGCTGCAGCTGGTCGTGAAGATAATGTTGCGCGAAGAACATCGCAGGCCCGTGGTTCTCCCAGCGCAGCATGCGCTCGAAGAACCAGGCCCATGCCGCAACCGGGTACGGATCCTTATCGATCCAGTCGAGTACGTGTTTAAGGCCACCCGCACGATTGTCCCGGCTGATGAAACCGTAGGCATGGTCGAGTATGTCCGTCCGCACTTTGTCCAGATCAGCGGCTTTCGCGGCCGCATCCTCTTCCAGGGGAGCAGGAATATCTATGTCTACGATCAGTCCATAGGGTTGAATCAGGCTGCCGACAAGGGAAAAGAAGCCGAAAGACAATAGCAAGCGGGCCAGGCTGGCCCAAATGGAAGGCAGCGTGGTTGCCTCCGCGGCCAGCCACGAGGCAACGATCAGGACCACGGTTGCCACCCAGAACGTGCTGCCGCAGGTCTTCCACAAACGACTCAGGGCCAACGGATTCAGGCTCTGTAACGGTGAATGCGTGATCGCCAGCACGGCGACCGAGGCCGGCAAAAATACAGCTGCGAACAGCACTGGCAGGATGGCCCAGGCCGTCCCGAAATTCCGCCCGGCGGCGACAGTCGCCCAAGTGAGAACTATCACGATGACAAACGGGAATAATGTCCACGCATTGCCGAACCAGTTGAAAAACCCGATATCCGGCGTCGCCGGCCTGACTCCTCTGGCGCGAGCCTCCAGCACTATCATCTGGAAGCGAATGACGGCGGGCACGACGATCAGGAACACCAGGAATAAGCCGAGCAGACCGCCCCAGATCGCGAATGACGTGAGCAGCCAGAAGACCAGCAGAGGAATCAGCACGCCGGAATCGGTCACCGGGTAAACGAGTGCCCGAACAACGTCAGCCGGTTTCACGTTCATCCGCTTTGACCGGCGGTACCGGGTCGTAGCCCGAGCCTCCCCAGGGATGGCAGCGGCCCATGCGCTTTGCCGCCAGCCAGCTGCCTCGAAGTACACCATGCATTTCCAGGGCCTCGATCGCATAGTTCGAACATGTGGGCTGATAACGGCAGTTGCCGCCGAGCCACGGAGAGATTGCAAACCGATAGATCTTGACGAGCCAGATCAGTGGCTTCGCCAGCAGCCGGGCCACCGCGGTGGGCATCAGGCGGCCCGCAACGCCTCGGTCGCAAAACCTCGGATTGCCGTAAGCATGGATGACAGACCGTTGCTGCGTGTCGGACTCAGATGACTCTCGAGTTGCAATGCCGTCACAAAATCGGGCGGCGTGTCGAGGATATCCTGCGGATATCTGCCGCTGTAGAGACGCAACAACAGAGCGATAAGTCCGGAGACGATGGCCGCATCGCTGATCGCACGAAATAGCAGCCGACCTTCCTTTTCCTCGGCGACAAACCAGACCTGTGACTGACACCCCTTAATACGATTTTCTTCGGTGCGCAGCGCCTCCGGGAATTCGGGCAATCGGCGACCCAGGTCAATCAGGTACTGGTAGCGATCCATCCAGTCCTCAAAAAAACTGAATTCCTCGATGACTTCCTGTTGTGCGGCTTGTACTTCGCTTGTCATCGTATCAACCACTGCGGCGCCAGGTCGTGCCATCGCGACCGTCCTGGATACTGACGCCGGCGTCCTGGAGCTGATTACGAATGGCATCTGCCCGCTCAAAATCGCGTGCCGCTTTCGCTGCATTGCGTTTTTCGATCAACGCCTCGATTTCATCGGCAGCCATATCACCCTCGACGTGTCGCGCAAACCACTGCTCGGAATCGTTGCCGAGCAGCCCCATCAGTTCTCCGCTGGCATACATCTGCGCCGCGAGCGACTCCTTCTCTCCATCGACCTTCGTCTTGTTCAGCGAGCGTGCCAGCGCAAAGAACTCCGCCAACGCCTTGGGAGTATTGAGGTCGTCCTCCAACGCCGCAATCAGCGCATCGGGCACGACGGCGGCGGCGCGAGCCTCCGCCGAAACCTCGATACCGCGAACCGCGCCATACAGACGGTCGAGCATGCGGCACGCCGATTCGATCGTCTCCGCAGACCAGTCCAGTGGCTGCCGATAATGCGCACTCAGCAACGCAAGGCGAATGACCTCGCCGGGAATGGCCTTGACCAGGTCGTGCACGAGTAAGACGTTACCCAGCGACTTCGACATCTTGGTGTGATCGATGCTCAGGAAGCCGTTGTGCAACCAGTAGCGCGCAAACGGAGCACCATCATGCGCGCAACTGCTCTGTGCGCATTCGTTTTCATGGTGCGGGAAAACGAGATCCTGCCCACCGGCGTGAATATCGATCGTTTCGCCCAGGTGTCTTTCCGCCATGGCGGAGCATTCGATGTGCCATCCGGGCCGTCCTCTGCCCCACGGTGAATCCCATCCCGGAAGTTCCGGCGTCGATGGCTTCCAGAGCACGAAGTCGTGAGCGGCCTTTTTGTAAGGTGCAACTTCGACTCGCGAGCCGGCGATCATCTCCCGCAGATTTCGCTTCGATAACTCGCCGTATTGTTCGTGAGACGAAACATCGAAAAGTACATGCCCCTCCGCCTCGTAAGCAAAGCCCTTTTCGATCAAGGCTTCGATCATCTCTATCATTTCACCAATATGCTGGGTCGCGCGCGGCTCGACGTCGGGTGGCTGAACGCTCAGGGCACCCATGTCATCGTTGTACGCCTTGATATACTTTTCCGTGATCTCATCGATCGGCTTGCCGGTCTCCACCGACGCCGCGTTTATCTTGTCATCGACGTCCGTGATATTGCGCACAAAGGTCAATTTGTAATGGCGGCGCAGAACCCGCGCCAACAGGTCGAAAACCACGGCTGGTCGGGCGTTGCCGATGTGCGCATAGTTGTAGACGGTTGGGCCACACAGGTACATCGTCACCTCCCCGTGTTTCCGGGGCTCGAACGGGACTTTCTTGCCCCGGAGCGTGTCGTGCAGTTGTATGGTCATGATGTCGTGGTTCGGCCGGCAAAAACGCAATCATAGCAATATTGCTGCTGGCCGCTACGATCGGTATTCTTCCGGCCCGCAAGAAATTCACCGAGGACTCCAAATGTCTGTCGCACCCGTCAGATTTCAAGCCCGCAAAACGATCGAGCAGGTCGAGGAGGGTAACGACCTCGCACCCAGGTTCGACGAGCGCGGCCTGATCACCGTTGTGACAACGGATGCCGCCAGCGGCGAATTACTCATGCAAGGCTACATGAACGCCGAGGCACTGCAGCTCACCATCAGCACAGGCGAAGCTCATTATTACAGCCGCAGTCGACAGGTGCTGTGGCACAAGGGTGCGACCAGTGGGCTCGTACAGACCGTACGGGAACTGCTCGTCGACGACGATCAGGATTGCATCTGGTTGCGCGTCGATGTCGCGGGCGGCGCGAGCTGCCATGTCGGCTATCGCAGCTGCTTCTACCGCAAAGTCCCCGTTGGCGGTGATTTTGCCGCGAAACAGCTTGAAGGACATGTGGATCTCGAGTGGACTGACACCGAGAAAGTCTTTGATCCGGA
>Ga0224508_10001409_pt1 | contig 21660 bp, 22 predicted proteins | sample SF_Jan12_sed_USG_4_FD_170157 | JGI IMG/M metagenome (GOLD analysis project Ga0224508, IMG submission 170157) | Sediment microbial communities from San Francisco Bay, California, United States - SF_Jan12_sed_USGS_21 | ecosystem: Environmental > Aquatic > Marine > Sediment | place: USA... | reverse complement strand
GGCCATCCACGCTGGTACTAAACAATCTGGAGTTTGACCATGCGGATATTTTTGACAACATGGCCGATATCCGGCGGCAGTTTCATCACTTGATGCGTATTGTCCCTGGCAATGGCAAGGTTATCGCTAACGGCGCAGATGACGAAATCCGCAAAGTACTCGCTATGGGGTGTTGGACACCGGTGGAACAATTTTTCGCGGGTCAGGCCAATACAGTGCATGACACAGAGCATGATTGGCTTGCCACACCACTCACACCGGATTGCACGGCATTTGCTGTTCAGTTTGCCGGCAACACGAGTCAACCCGTTAGCTGGCCGCTTATTGGACAACACAACATGGCGAATGGTCTGGCTGCCATCGCCGCCGCCCACGCGGCAGGTGTATCCATGGAGAAAGCCTGCACAGCACTGGAGACTTTTCAACCAGCGAAACGCCGCCTGGAGTTTCTTGGAAAATTTAGCGGCGTAAATATCTATGAAGACTTCGCCCATCATCCGACAGCCATTCGAGCAACTCTGGAAGCATTACAGGCAGCGAAACGAAATAATGACAGCGGGCGAATTATCGCCGTACTGGAACCACGCTCTAATACCATGAAAATGGGTGTCCACTGTGACGCGCTTAGATCGTCGCTCAAGCATGCCGATCTGGTATATTTTTACCAGCCTGGGAATTTGCAATGGGACGCAGCAACATTGACCGATAACGGTTCAAATACGATTCAGGTGCTGGATGATACAAGTACAATCATTGACAACATCGCTACACAGACGCAAAACGATGACGTTGTCGTAATCATGACCAACGGCGATTTCGAAGCATTACCACGACGTTTGCTGGAACGGCTTTCCGGCGGTGATGCAAAAGCTGTTGATTGATGTGTATTAAACTTTTGTAATACTGTTCAGAAACCTTCAACACACATTGACGTCGAATCAATCGGTCGTTTGAATAGATGGAATTGATTATCAACTATAGCCAGTAAACTTTCAGGAGCAAGCAATGAAAAAAAGGTGGTATTGCGCTTTCGCTTTTTTGATCACACAAACTGCATGGAGCCAGGACTTCAAACAGGGGGTTGAGTATGAGCTTTTAGCCAAACCGGTGGCCGTGCAAACCGGTGAGCAAATCGAGGTGCGAGAATTATTCTGGTATCGCTGCCCGCACTGTTACAGTCTGGAGCCGTATATTCATGACTGGCTGTCACGCAAACCGGAGAATGCCGATTACGTTCCATTTCCTGCGGTGTTATCACAAAGCTGGGAACACCAGGCGCGGGCGTTTTTTACATTTGAGGCCTTAGGTGCGCTGGACAAATTACACATGCCATTTTTTAATGCCATCCACAAAGAGAATAAAAATATTCGTTCACCGAAAGATCTGGCAAAGTGGGCTGCCACGCAAGGCGTCGAGGAACAAGCTGTCCTCGATACCTACGAGTCGTTCGCAGTCGACACCAAAACCCGACAGGCCGCCCTGCTCACGCGCGAGTATGGCATCGACGGCGTGCCCGCTATTATTATCGATGGCAAATACCGCACATCGGGTTCAATGGCCGGTGGCAATGAGCGTTTATTTGCAGTAATCGACCATCTCGTGGCAAAGGCCGCGCAAGAACGGCAATAAATAGAAAAAAGGGAGTAAGCGAACCTGCTTACTCCCTTGATTTTAATACTGGTTTAGCTTTATTTCGTTTTTAATATATCTCGAATCTCCTCCAGTAAGACTTCCTGCTTGGGTGGTTCTTCCGACGCTTCCTCTTCCGGTTTTTGCATTTTATTTATGGCGCGAATCACCATGAATACGGCAAATGCAATAATCAGAAAGGTAATTAACGAATTTATCAGCAGACCATAGTTCAACGTTACTGCACCGGCTTCCTGTGCAGCCGCCAATGCCGCGTAAGGTCCTGCCGGGTTTCCATCCTGTAACACAGCAAACTTGTTGCTGAAATCAACACCACCGGTTAGTAATCCAGCGACTGGCATCAAGACATCGCCGACAAAAGACGTCACAATGGCACCAAATGCCGCGCCGATAACAATACCGACGGCCATGTCGACAACACTGCCACGCATGACAAAATCCTTGAACTCTTGAAACATACGTACTCCTTCTAAAAAGTGATGAAAAATAAAGGGTGAGCCGTCAATGACTCTGGGCGGATAATACCGAATTCCGAGTAATCCTCAATGTAAACAATCGTTTCTAATTATTGCCCAAATTACCCACAAATCTGGAATATATGCTCTTTCGTGCTAAACTTCAGCGCGCAAACCAATTGATTGGAAAGGTTTTTTGAGTGATTTCAATAACCAGTTGTTCAATTGTAATGCCTGTCTTGGGGTACTTGTACGGGGTGTGCAATCGTGAATCGAAGTTGCTTTACGAAATTTGAATCTGGCTACAACAAACGTCTAATGGTTTGATCAGAAGCCGGGTAATGCTCGATCAGGGTATTTCAGGGTTAAGTACGCTATCTGGAGGTGATAACGATGAGAATTGGATTTTTAGAAGATGATTTAGAACAAGCCGAAGTGATGAAGGTCTGGATGGAAGACTCCGGTCACACCGTATCGCATTTTGCGTCAAGTTCGGCTTTCATCAAAACCTTAAAGCGGGACAGCTTTGATCTATTGGTATTTGATTGGTTATTACCGGATATTTCTGGAATTGAGGTCTTAAAGCGCATACGCGCTAGTTATGACAGCCCAGTGCCCGTCATTTTTGTTACTCAACAAGACCGCGAGTCGGACATTGTCGAGGCACTCGGTGCCGGTGCGGATGATTACATGACCAAGCCCGTTTCGCGCGCGGAACTCGTCGCCCGGGTCGAAGCATTAGGCCGGCGCGCCGCCGGTTTCACCCAGGAGCGCGAAACGATTCTGGACTTCGAGCCTTACAAATTCGACACCAAAGCCCAGACGATTAATGTTAATGGTGAGGCCTTGAGCTTGACGCAAAAGGAGTTTGAACTGGCTTTATTTCTGTTTCAGAACGCATGGCGTATTGTGTCGCGTGCACATATTCTGGAAACCGTATGGGGCACCAGTTCGGCGATTGCCACACGAACCGTAGACACACATGCGAGTCGTATTCGCTCCAAGTTAAATTTTTCACCGGAAATGGGATGGCAACTGAGTTCAATTTATCAACATGGCTACCGACTGGAAAAACTTGACACCTAAGGTACGTACTACATGATGGCTCTTTCTGAATCGGCAACCAAGCAACTTGAGGCACTTTATCAAAGATACCGAGACTCATTACCGGAAAAAATCGCTCTGATAAAAGAGGCATTCGATAATTCGGTGAGCCAGAATTATTCTGCCGATTCAATCAAAGAATTGAAGTTCATCGTACACAACCTCGCAGGCTCGGCTGCCATGCATGGATTTAATGAAGTCTCCTCATGCGCCAAGACGATAGACAGACATATTGGCCACGATGACCACACAGATACCGGTGATCACGCCTGGCAACAACTCCTCCATGATCAGTTCGACAAGCTGTCTAGTGCTATTGAGGTTGCAACGGACACAGAAGATTCTATTCCCGCGTAGTAGCCCGCAGCCCTTACCCAAGCCCGATTTTTATTCAGGCTAACTGACTGTAAAACAATGTAAATTTCGCTGATACGGCGTCGCTTTATTGACGGTAATTTATTATCGTGATGCTTGTTCCGCTCGTTCTCCATCCCGTCACCTCCGACTAACGGGCGGGACAAACGCCCCGCGCATGCGGGGCGTATTTATTTGGGTAAAATGTATTTACAGCGACAAATCAAACTGCGTACTCAGCATCGGGCTATCGGGCAGTCTTTGGCGAATAGCCAAATTAGGATATACTTCACGCACCACACCTTGTAGGTGACGGTAGGTTGAGTTTTCTCACATCCAACAATCAGACCACAGGAATTCTAAATGACTGACAATGCATTTGTGCGTTCGTTTTCGTTCATGCTTGGCGCACTGGTGTTACTCACCATTTTTTTACTCGTTTTGGCGCAATTTGTCGGTGGCGTGTTGGATGATGATTTTGCTCAGGACAAGCAAGCAGCCAAGGATATGGAAATCGCTGCCCGCATAGCACCCGTAGGCCAACTCGCCATTGGCGAAATGGTGCAAACCGCGGTGGCAGCCAGTACACCGGCCGAAGAGGTATCTGGCGAATCCATCTATCAATCCAGTTGTGGTGCCTGCCATTCAACCGGCGCCGCCGGCGCACCAAAATTGGGTGAAAACGCCGCATGGGCGGATCGTATTGGCCAGGGAGTCGATGTATTGGTTGATCACGCAGTTAATGGCTTTAACACCATGCCTGCAAAAGGCGGGAACGCCGCCCTGAGCGACGATGAGGTTCGCGCCGCGGTCGAATATATCGTTAATGGTTCGCAGTAAGTTTCTGTAGTCGTCGCACCCGGTGGTCTAACTAAACGCGTTAAAGGTGATGGTCGTGTGCGTATCCTGCACACCTTTGACACGTTGAATCTTATCGGTCACGAAATGACCGGCGTCCTGGTTACCGGGTAAAAAACATTTCACCAGTAAATCATAGTGTCCTGATGTAGAGAACACTTCGGACACACCGTCCAGTTCAACAATTCCCTGGGCAACGTCGTAGGCCTGCCCCATTTCACATTTTACCTGTACGAATATTGTCTGCATTTTTTCTCTCCGTTGAACAAACCACTCCGATCACTCAAGAGTCTGCGTCATCTTGTGTAAAGGTCTGGCTAAAATTGGCCAGTTGTTTCATTTTGTCTAAAGCCTTTGCACTGCTCAATACGTCGCGGGCAGTATCGACGCCTCGCTGTAACGAATCGGACAGACCCGCCACGTAAATGGTCGCACCGGCGTTGAGCGACACCATATCAAAACCCGCTCCCGCTGTTCCGCCTAACGCGGATTTGATTAAAGCCAGACTTGCCTCGGCGCTATCCACTTTCAATGGCTGCAAATCCTGTTGCTCAATGCCAAATTGATCGGGTGAAATAGTAAATTCATTGATTTCACCATTTTTGAGTTCCGCCGCGAAAGTTTCGTCAGCCAGGCTGATTTCATCCAGACCATCCGCCGAATGGATTACCAGGGTATGCTCACTACCCAGATTCTGGAAAACCTCGGCCAGCGGGCGCACCCAACGTTGGTCATAAACACCGACCAGCTGTCGGCGCGCCCCGGCCGGGTTGGTCAACGGCCCCAACACATTGAAAATTGAACGCACGCCAATCTCGCGTCGTGGCCCCACGGCGTGCCGGGTAGCGCTGTGATGCGTCGGGGCGAACATGAAGCCTATTCCAACTTCCTGAATACAACGGGACACCTGCTCCGGTGTCAACGCGATATTGACGCCTGCGGCTTCCAACACATCGGCACTACCGGATTTGCTGGTGGCGGCACGATTTCCGTGTTTGGCGACATACGCACCAGCAGCCGCCGTCACAAAAGCACTGGCGGTAGATACATTGAACAAATGGGCAACATCTCCACCTGTACCAACGGTGTCGACCACATTGAGTCCGCTAACATCGACTTTCGCGGCCAACTCGCGCATCATTTCCGCGGCACCGACAATCTCGTCAACGGTTTCGCCCTTGATATGCAAAGCCACGAGAAATGCACCGATTTGCGCCGGGGTGGACTCACCACCCATAATAATCCGCATAACATCCTGCATATCAGCACGGGTTAAATCCTGCCCCTGGGCAAGTGTTCTGATGGCTTGCTGTACGTCCACTAACTAACCTCTCGATATAAAAATATAAGTATGTTTATTTTCTTGCCTGCGATTACGAGTAGACTAATATAAGGCCTCGCTTCAGTTACCATCAACCGGAATCCAGCAACCGCAGCGCAATATGCCAGACACGCATACACATTCGACAATAAGCTTGCGCGAGCATATCAGCGCCTTATTACGCGGGCAAACTGAGTGTGGGGGTTTTGCACAATACGATACCAATAATGTCGTTGATCTGGCTTCGGAACACGGTGTCACGGCCTTACTCTTCGCGAAACTGGACGCGATGGAACAACGGAACGTTTCCATCGATTCGCTCTATAACGCGTTAAAACCTAGAACCTTTCAACAGGCGGCATGTGCAGCGATACTGGAGCGCGAGATCAAGCAAGTCGTGTCTCAACTCAATATAAACGGTATTAGATTTTTGCTTTTAAAAGGAACCCCGTTGGCTTACACCCTGTACCCGGAAGTCCATCTTCGGCCACGCGTGGATACCGATTTATTCATTGTACAAGACGATCGTGCCCGTATTAAATCGTTGTTGAGTGAATTGGGATTTACTCCTGAATCCGGCCTCGATGGCACGCTTGCCACCCATCAATTCATGCTGTCAAAAGAAGCAGAACATGGATTTACCGTCACTCTGGATATCCACTGGAAAATCACTAATCCTCAAGTCTTTGCAAGCCTGCTGGATTTCGATGAACTATACCGTGACCGTCAGGCCATTCAGGCACTTGGGCCGGGCGCGCAGGCACCCCGCCCGTTGCACCTGTTGACCCATGCCTTGATTCATCGTATCGCCCATCATCATGAGCGGGATCGATTAATCTGGTTATACGACATTTATTTACTGGCGGAACATTTTGATGAATTATCACTGCAACAATTTGTCGTGTTATGCCAGACAAAGAAGATCAGCACAGTTTGTCTAGACGGCATTGAGGCCGCACATCATGAATTCGGTGGGGGTAATTTACAACGACTGATTCAATCGATGGCACTAAACGTCAATTCAGCTGAAGAAAACAGCACGAAAGCTTTTTTAAAACCTGGATTTGACAGCGTAGATCAGTTTCGGTCTGATTGGAAAACCTGTAACTGGCCACAACGGCTACAATTACTCAACGAGCATTGTTTTCCATCCTCCAGCTACATGCGCCGCCGCTACGGCGGTGCGCCACTGCCTTTACTTTATCTAAATCGATTCGGCAATGGATTCAAAAAATTACTCGGTTTCAACTGACTCGCTAACTGACTCAGAAAATGATTGACAGCGTACAATACCCTGCTCTTTCAATTCGTCTAATAATTCTCGCAAATCTGTAGCAATTTTTTCCACCTCGGCATCGTACTCATCAACCAACACATCAACGACTGTGTCAACCTGACCGTGCTGCTCAATGAGATCGAGCATACGCGACCCGATTTCATCCAGACCATAGTACTGGCCGTTATCCAGATTTAAAATGACGGATTCGTCGCCCACATTCTGCCGTATGGCGTTGTCCGATATTCGATAGCTCTCCATATTTACCGCTTGCCTGTGCTATAGTTTCAGGTATATGAATGTAGCAGCTTGTCTCATTAAATCAAGGTCTTATACCCGAACCATATTCGATATACGAACATGAATTCCGGTTTCTTCACCACCCGCCCGGTCATTATCGGGGTTAACCTGATCGCCTTCGCGCTACTGGTCTGGATTATTGCATCATCCACACTCAAGGTTCTAACTTATCATGACAAAAGCACATCGGATATAGACACTGGAAATAACGCCAATGTAAGCCTGCCCAAAGCACCACCCGTGCAAATGAATCAGATTATCGCCGCGCATTTATTTGGTCGAGCTGAACAAAAAAAAGAACCCGTACAAAAAGTAGCACCCAAGACAAGATTGAATCTCGCCCTCACAGGTGTTATCGCATCGAACGATCCCAAATATGCCCGCGCCATTATTGCTTCCGGTTCGAAACCGGCAAAGAGCTACGGCATTGGCGATACGCTGGGTAAGTCAGATGTCAAACTCCATTCCATTGAAGCGGATAAAGTTCTGCTGGAACGCAACGGAAAACTGGAAAGCCTGGCGATGGTGCGCAATCAATTGCGTGGTGCAAGCGCCACCAAAACCGCAAACGGCACGTCGACAAAAATCAGCCAGCCCGCACCTCAACCAAAAAACCAAAACAATATACCCGAGGAGGGCAACGAAAAATTACCCGCCGGACTGGAAAATCTTAATAAACAACTTCAACGCCTGAATAACAATACGCAAACCAGCTAAACACTTAGTTGTTCACACCATGCGCCGATCCAGAGTTCGATACTGAATCGCTTCGGCCACGTGGACAGTCTCAATGTTACTTTTGTTCGCCACATCGGCAATCGTGCGTGCCACCCGTTGTATTCGATGATACGCCCGGGCGGATAAACCAAAACGATCTACGGCCTGTTCAACCAGGTTTCGGCATTCGCTATCCAAAGCCGCCGTCTTGTTCAGTTCTTTACCACCCAATTCGCTGTTCAACTTGCTTGCACGCTGCAACTGACTATCACGCGCGCGCACGACACGTGTTCTCACCAAGGCCGATGCTTCGCCGTCAGCTTGTTCCGGACGTAATGCTTTTTTTGGTAACACAGGGACTTCGATATGCAAATCAATACGATCCAGCAGCGGCCCTGAAATACGTGCGCGGTAACGCCGAACCTGATCGGATGTGCAATGACGGCGTCCTCCAGCATCGCCCAGATAACCACATGGACAGGGATTCATTGCCGCGACCAATTAAAAATTTGCTGGGAATTCCACTTGCCGTGCCGCACGGGAAATACTGACTGTTCCCGATTCCAACGGCTCGCGCAGCAACTCAAGCACGCGCCGGTCGAACTCGGGTAACTCATCTAGAAACAACACGCCTTGATGGGCCAGTGAGATCTCACCGGGACGTGGATTAGTCCCACCGCCAACTAAAGCCGCGCCGGATGCGCTGTGATGCGGCGCACGAAACGGCCGGTGACGCCATTGCGCTACTGCAAAACCGGATCGACTCAAAGACTGCACGGCGGCTGACTGCATTGCCTCGGATTCGGTCATGCGTGGCAATATGCCGGGTAAACGCATGGCAAGCATGGTTTTACCGGTTCCCGGCGGGCCTAACATTATCAAACTGTGACCGCCAGCCGCGGAAATCTCCAATACACGTTTGGCAAATGCCTGACCATGCACTTCATTCAAATCCGGCACTGTCGCGCTGGCGTGATCGTCAACGACCGCAACCGCTTGTGGCAGTGAGTCCTCACCACGCAAATGCGTACTGACTTGAAGTAAGTGATCGGCTGATAATACGGTTGTTCCAACAACCAAAGCCGCTTCATCGCGGTTCGCGGTCGGCACTACCAGTGCCCGATTCGTCTCCTGAGTGGTCAAGGCCGTGGTTAACGCACCACGCACAGGACGTAACTCACCACCCAGAGATAACTCGCCGATAAATTCATGATCGCTGAGCGTATCACCGGGTAGTTGTCCTGATGCCGCCAGAATTCCGAGCGCGATGGGTAAATCAAATCGTGCGCCCTCCTTGGGTAGATCAGCCGGTGCCAGATTGACGGTGATACGCCGATTGGGAAAAATCGTACTGCGAATTAAGTATGGCACCACGGACGCGGTCTTTGCTTTCTTTAACCGCGGTTTCCGGAAGACCCACTATAGAGAAAGCGGGCAAGCCATTGGCCAGATGGACTTCAACTGTAACCTGGGGCGCGGCAATTCCAACTTCCGCCCGACTATAGTCGACGGCAAGTGACATTCAAATCCGCCGCTTTAGATTAGCGGCTCAATCCTGTAAACGACTTTCGAGTTCCGCAACTTGTGTCTGTAGTCGCTCCAGTTTTTCCCGAGTTCGTTGCAATACTTGCTCTTGAATCTCAAGCTCTTCACGTGTGACCAGATTCATTTTATCCAATGCCGAACGCACCATCGCATCGACATTGCGACGTAAGTCATCCGCTATGGTGCCTGGTAACAGGCCAGCAATATTTTCTGACAGTTGCTCTATAGGTGATTTCATAATCGAGAATAGTTAACCCGCTTCGTCCAGTCGGTATTCGATATACGCCTGATCCAGTAGTTCTCTTAACCAACGTTCATACAATTCATCTGATTTGCGCACATAAAGACGCTGGCGTACGGATTCTCGATCCAAATCTCCACTTATACGCGTAGACCGTTGATCGGTTAACTGAACAATGTGTATTCCAAATGCAGTCCTGAATGGTTGGCTTACCTCATTCACCTGCAGGGAACGAATCACACGCTCCATCGCAGGATCAAGTTCCCCCGGTGTTATCCAGCCTAGATCACCGCCTTTTACACGCGAAGCCGAATCTTCCGAGTTCACCTTCGCAATTTGTTCGAATTCCTCCCCGCTTGCGATTCGATCGCGAAAACGATTCAAACGTTCTTGCACTTCCTGCTCCGATAAAAACTCATTGGGCCGTAATAAAATATGCCGTGCACGATATTGTTCGATAAGTTGTTCCGAACCACCACGTCGTTCATGTAATTTCAGGATATGAAATCCATTCGGACTGCGTAAGGCATCTGAGACCTCACCGGCTGACATCTCCTTTATGGCATTAAGAAACAACGCCGGCAATTGGTCGGATTTGCGCCAACCCAAAGCACCTCCATCTTCTGCTTCGCGGCTTTTCGACCACTGTGCTGCCAACGCGCCGAAATCCGATCCTTCACGCAGCTCGGCAACCATGTTGTCTGCCTGTTCTCGTATTTCCTGCAAAGCCCCAGCCGACATATTCTCATCCGCCGGCAAAAGTATTTGCGATAAATTGTATTCCACATCCAGGGTGGCGGGCGATTGACCGGAATCTACAACCGTACGAATTTCATCCTCGGTAATGATCACTTTGCTATTCACTTCGCGCTCACGCAGGCGCCGAATAGTGAGTTCGCGCAAAATTTGGCGACGAAAGTCTTCAAATGCGAGGCCATCATTCTCCAGCGCGCCGCGCAGTTGACTAACATTCATATTATTCTGCTGCGCGACCATATTAACGGCCCTGCTAATCGAATCTTCGGGAATACGAATCCCTGCACGTTCCGCAAGTTGTAACTGCACTCGATCCGCGATCATGCGATCCAGCGTCTGGCGCGTCAGCACACGCTCGCTCGGCGTTTGAATGTTGCGTTGCTTTAACTCGCGGCGAAGACGAATGAGTTCACGATTTAACTCGCTCTCGGTAATAATATCGTCGTTGACCACCACTAAAACGCGGTCTAACGACGCAGCAGCAGCCATTACTGGCGTCAAAGAATAACATGCCCAGACAACTAACAATCCCGCCAGTAATGTGGCGGACTTTGTTTGTAAAATGCGAAATATCACAGCGAACCGATCAACTGAAACCAAAAATTTACAGCCTTGATCTTAAAGCACCCAGTTGATCCAACTCGAGAGTAAAAAAGATATTATTTTTGAAATCATTATCTTCATCACGATCAACCCGGCGATGACTGACAACTCTGAATAACCAACAACACGCGTCATACTCAAAACCGACTGCTGTTTCCAGATTTTCACCGTCTTCAATGTCATAACGATTTGTGAACAAGAAACGCCATCTCGATGTGATGGGCCAACGGGTATCAAGATAGAGTTGCTCAATATCTTTTGCCAGTGGATCGATATCCGCAAGTGAATTCCGATCAAATGTGTACTCGAGTTCTAAATATCGCTGCCGTCCCTGTTCATAATAAAATTTGTTACGATCAGGATCGAACAAAGCCTCAAAACGAATTTGATCCGTCTCGCTCGCTTCAGGATCCCATTGATAAAACGCCTCCAGAGTCCAGGCATCAGTTACATCCGCTTCAATCTCCGCCACCAGATCCGATTTTGATTCATCATCCGGTTCCGCGTCCGCTGTCAACTGCACTTCACGATCGTCAAAATAAAATACCTGGCCAATGCTGGCTCGAATTTTTTCCTCTGACGTATCCGTTTCCCGGAAGCGTGTGGTGACACCCACCGTCAACTGGTTTGTATCACCGACCCGGTCGGCACCAAAAAATCGATCTTCCCGAAACAACGTGCCAAAGTTGCTGAAGTTAACTTCGCTGGAATCAAAAATTGGCAAATCGTCTTGATCTTCCTCCGGTATAAACGCGTAGAGAATACGCGGTTCAAGTGTCTGAGTGTGTTCTTTACCGTGCATTGCGGTTTCGCGCTCAAAAAATATAGCAGCGTCCGTTGAAAATACCGGCACTGTGCGTGACGGACTTTCTTCACCATCGGGCAGTGTGTTGTCCAGACTATAGCTGGTATGACGAAATGATACTTCCGGCTCTACGTATCCATATATCTTACGCAATGGCATCTTGACCGAGGGGGTCGCATCGAAACGTGTACCGATAATTCTTTGATCCGACGGGTGATCAAACTCGGTAAGCGTTGAATCCAATTCGAAGCGGAACAGTTGCCCCCGTCGATAGGGTGTACGCGCACCAAACTCGATTTCCGGTAACTCGCTAAACGGTTCATTGAACTCATCGATGCGGTCATCCACAGTCTCGAAATCCTGCAAACGACCGGACAAATGCCAGTAACGAGCGCTGTAACGAAGTTGTGCTTCCTGCTCAAGAAAAGTAGCACTGGTAATCTCGACGTCATTACTAAAATCATCCAGATAATCATCGTCCGAAACGTCGTTCAAGTTGACCCGGCCCAGCCAATTATCCCTGGAATAAATGTGGTCGACGCTGAACGCATGGCGATCATCGCCAAACAGATCGTCACCAGGCAAAACCTCGGCTCGTACTTCGCCTTCATTATTTTCGGTGATATAACGTACCTCTCCTAAAGCCTGTACGCCGCGATCACTCATATACCGGGTAGTAAGTGTAGCATCGGCATTTGGAGCAATATTCCAATAATACGGTACTTCCAACACGTATCCCGACTCATCGTCATAACCTATCGACGGAAACAAAAAACCAGTTTTGCGTTCGCTGGTGATTGGAAAAGACGCACGGGGAAAATAGAAAATAGGAATTTTAAAAAACTTCACTTTTAAATGCTTGGCCGTGCCAATGCCAGTCCCGTGATCCAATACCATTTCCGTAGCGGTTACATAAACATCGTCCTGACCTTCAACGCACGAAGTCAGACGGACATTCTGAAACCGTTCGCGCTCATGGCCTTCGAAAAACATGCGCTCGGCTTCTCCACGACCGGAAATAAATACCGTCCCTTCTGATGGCTTCGGTCTCGCTTTCTCAGCTTCATCTTCGGTATCTTCAAATACTTCATCAGCGTTACCAAAATCGTCCAGTAATGTGACTTTCGTTCGCTTCGTTGTCGTGGCTCTTTCCGCTATCCAGAATTGCGGATTCTCCGCGCTGCCCAAACGGGTTTCCACTTCAAGTCCCATAGAATCGGAGATTAACTTGTCACCGGATGGGGTAAAAAAGACCACATTGCCTTCGGCTTCCAATTGGTAGGTTTGATTGTCAAATTGGAGTCGGTCCGCGGTGATGGATTGCGGCCCCTGTTGCACAATCGCATTGCCGGACAAAATCACCGTGTCGCCATCGGGTGATTCAATAGTGTCAGCCTCCAGCTCGATGGGCAATTCAACCACCTGCGCACCATCTTCCATCAACTCAAATCCGCCGGGCAATGTCATTTCATCGGGTAAACAAACATCGGGACGTTCCTCAATGGCGGGTTTGTTGGCATCAGCATCTGACTCTGTATCGCCCGTTGACTGTGCGTTTGCGTTCATCGGCCAAAAATTGATCGCCAAAACCAAAAGTGCAAGGAACAATAATGCAACAGACTGCTTTCCAGATTCGTACGGCATTTTGAGAAAATACGACAATGACATAGAACGAGGTTCCTTAATTGAAAAGAATGTTGTAAATCGAGAGGGTTGAATTAGTCAACTAGAGAATAAAGGTAGCTGGTGTGAAAGATACCGAAGTAATCGATATAAGTGTGAATAACCACGACAGACAGCGATCTTCTCTAAGTATATTCTGTACAATGTTTACTATTAAATTTAAGCCGTGGGCATTATAAAGAGTTTGCGGCATACATTATACGCTGGGCGACTTCGTCGATTCCCTAATCTAGCAAATATAACGACAGATTCAAAAGATCAATACGAACGACATAAGCCTATGGATGCGATGATACTGGCCGCCGGGCGCGGCGAGCGCCTGCGTCCACTCACCGACAATACGCCGAAACCACTCATCAAGGTGGGCGCCAGGCGGTTAATCGAGTACCACCTCGATGCGCTGGCCAAGGCCGGCATGAACCGGATCGTTATCAATCTCGCTCATCTTGGCGAACAAATTGCCCAGCAGCTGGGTAACGGCAGCGAGTATGGCGTGAACATTTCATATTCGCCGGAACCAGAGGGCGCACTGGAAACGGCCGGTGGCATTATCAATGCTCTGGATTTGATAAAAAACGAATATTTTTGTGTGGTTAACGGAGACATCTGGACTGATTTCGACTTTAGCGGATTGCCCTCAACTATCAGCGGTGATGTGCATTTAATTCTGGTCGATAATCCTGAACAACATCCAAAGGGTGATTTTCATCTCGACGCAACCGGTCAACTCAGCCTAGAAACTCAATCGCGTCTTACATTCAGCGGCATAGCGATTTATCGCAGACAGTTTTTCAGTCAATCTGAACCCGGCAAAACGCCACTGTTGCCTTTGTTTGAAAAAGCCATTCGTGCGCACCGCGCGACCGGTGAGCACTATTGTGGTCAATGGTTTGATGCAGGCACGCCGGAGTCGTTACAAACTTTGCGCGAGTCCGTTCAAATACTTCAGGCGACCTAAACCACCGAATAGCGAGCGACCTGATCATGCCGCCGCAGATTCTGGGTATTGCACGTGATTGATTGTTTGATAACCCGTGAGTTGCGCCAGATTCAGCCCTATGTGCTCTCCAGCGGCGGCGCAATCCATTTGCACGCCATGATCGCATAACTGCGTAACTTTCAGACCTTCGAAACCACAGGGATCGATGTAATCGAATGGCGTTAAGTCCATGTCCACATTCAGACTGAGACCGTGATAACTTCCACCACGCTTTATGCGCAAACCCAGGGCAGCGATCTTCTCATCATCGACATAGATTCCAGGTGCACCTTCGCGGCGCCGCCCTGCTAGGCCATGCTCCGCCAACAAATCAATTACACTCTGTTCCATAATCTGCACAAGGCGACGCGGACCCCAGCCGCGCTTGCGCATATTGATCAACAAATAGGCGATTACCTGACCGGGGCCGTGATAAGTGATCTGACCACCGCGATCACTGGGGACAATCGGTATGTCGGCCGGAGCGTGAGCAAGGGGTTGGGCTTTACAACTCATACCCTGGGTATAGACCGGTGGATGTTGTAGTAACCAGATCTCATCCGGCGTATCGGCGCCACGATTTGTATTAAATTCCCGCATTGCCGTCCAGGTGGTTACATAATCCTGCACACCCAAATGCCGAATAACGAGTTGTTCGGGATTAGTCATACCAAACAGAGCACAAACAAAGACCGATTAGTGAAAAAGCATTAGCACGCTATCAACCGCCTGACGCCACAAACTACCTTTTGGAATATTTTGTAACACCTGCAAAGGGTATTCAGCCAAAGGCTGCCCCTGGTATTTGAGACTCAGTTTCCCCACTGTTTGTCCCGCTTGCAACGGTGCTTCCTGATTGTCCGCCACCGCGACGTTGGCCTCGAGATTAGGGAAGCCTCCGCGTGGCAAGGTGACCGCCAGATCATAACCAATACCGACCGGTGCCTGTTCTATTTCACCTTTGAACACTCTTATATCCACGACCGAAGTATCCGCTGCATACAGTTGTTTGGATTCGTAAGCGGCATATCCATACTTGAGCAGCGAATGCACCGCATCCGCCCGATAGCGTTTGCTGTTTGTGCCGATTACCGTAGCAATCAAACGCATATCGTCACGCAACGCGGAGCCTACCAGACAAAACCCTGCTGACTTGGTGTGTCCTGTTTTCACGCCGTCGACGCTGTCATCACGCCATAACAAGAGATTACGGTTTTTTTGCGTAATGTCGTTGTAGGTATAATCTTTCTGCGAGTACCATCGGTAATAATCCGGGAATTGCATGACCAGCGCACGAGTTAACAAAGAGATGTCGCGCGCGGTACTGTAGTGATCGGGCGCCGGCAAGCCCATGCTGTTTTCAAAATGACTGCCATTCAAACCCAATTCCGCTGCCGTCGCGTTCATCACTTCAGCGAACCCCGACTCACTCCCGGCGATGTGCTCCGCCAGCGCTACAGCGGCATCGTTACCGGATTGCACGATGAGTCCTTGTAGTAATTCCTCTACGGCAACATCAGAATTTACTTTAACAAACATGCGTGAGCCTTCAGTCTTCCATGCTTTTTCGCTGATGTGAATCGGCGTATTTAGTTGAAGATTTCCGCGTTTCAACTCTCGAAACGCGATGTAAGCCGTCATTAACTTACTCAGGCTTGCTGGCTCGATGCGCTCGTCCGGATTAGAAGACGCCAACACCCATCCGCTGTTGTGATCCATTAATACCCATGAGCGGGCCTCCAACTCCGGTGGCGGCACATTTGCAATCGCGCTTGCGGGCATTTCGCTCGCGTGAACAGGAAAAGCGAACGACAGGCAAATCAGTGCAAACCATGCGAAGCCGGTCATACAATTCAGCCAACTCCGCACTACCGGCAGGGGTCGATTATTAGAACGAAGTGCCATTATCGATCACAACCGTGGGATAACCACTCGCGAAGCGAGCCAGGTCTGGTACAACCCGATCTGCATCCAGGGTAGACGCAAACGGGCCAACCCATACACGGTGCATTTCATTGCCAGCAACAATCGCTGGCTTTACATGCACGGGATGTTGTACCTGCCTGGTTAAAGTGTTCTTGAAATGCATTGCATTGCCCTGATTACCAAATGCAGCAACCTGCACGTATACATTACCGTTGTTTGCCGCGACGGGTATGTTAATTTCTGCGGTAGATGCCTGCTCACCCGGAAAAACCGACTCGATTTCCACATTACCCGTGCCTGTGCGCACTATGTCGAGCTTGGCTGCAGCCACATAAGACAAATCAATGATGCGGCCATGCAAAAATGGCCCACGGTCATTAACTTTGACCACTACCGAGCGACTGTTATCCAGATTGGTCACACGCAAATAGGTTGGCAAGGGCAAGGTCGGATGCGCGGCAGTCATGGCGTACATGTCGTATACCTCACCGCTGGAAGTGCGCCGCCCATGAAATTTTTTGCCGTACCACGACGCCTGACCGCGTTGATAAAAACCCCGCGCCTGTTTCATTGGCCGATAACGTTTGCCTAATGCTGTGTAGGTGTTATTGCCGGTGCGGCTCATCTTCTCGTTACGCGGTACTGCATCGGGAATGCTCGCGATATCCACTTTTTCGCGCCTGGGTGGACCATCGTCAGAATAATAACCGCCATCCCGTTTAAACAACGAACAGGATGCCAGCATGGTTGCAACACTGATTACGACTATCGAACGCATTGTGTGGGAAATCATGAGGAACCGAACTCCCGCGCAATCTCTTCCGCCAGGTCGTTAACCGCCATGGCATACAAGCTGCTGCGGTTATAACGTGTAATGACATAGAAATTATGGAAACCGATGCGGTATTCTTTGCCGTTACCGGAATCAAGCCGCACCACCCCAACTTTCTGATCGGATGTCGTAATCATTTGTACTTCTACACCACTCGCATGCAAATCTCCAATGGTCGTCGTGGTCGATAGTTTATCCCCCACAAAGGAATCGGCCTTTGCGTTCGACACCGGCCCGATTCGCGCGGATATGGGTGCGCCAGCACGCCATTTATGCACATGCAAATAATTAGCGACACTGCCGATAGCGTCAGCGGTTTGGGAAATCAAATCGCGGGTATGGTCACCATTAAAATCAACCGCATATTGGCGATAACTGCTGGGCATGAACTGGGGAATACCCATGGCGCCCGCATAGGAGCCTTTTAAATTCGACAACGGCAGGCCTTCTTCCCGAGCCAGTATCAAATACTCTTTCAATTCACCGAGAAAAAATTTACTGCGGCGTGGATAACCCAGACCCAGCGTGGTTAAACTTTCCAGTACGCGATGGCCACCGGTGACCGCGCCATATCGCGTTTCCACACCGATGATGGCCACAATAATATGTTGTGGCACACCATATTTCGCCGCCGCGCGAGAGAGGGTTTCTTCATTCGCCCGCCAAAATCTGACGCCATTGGCGATATTCTTGCTCGTTACGAATAAGTTGCGGTATTTATGCCAGGGCAATCGTTCGGATGGGCGTTTAATTGCTTTAATAATTTTTTGATTGATTACTACGCCGCTAAACATTGCCGACAACTCCGCTTTGTCAAAACCGTGGTTACTGACCAAATCGTCTGTCAGCTCATTTAGTGCTGGATAATCCGCAACATTGACTGCAATAGCTTGTTGATTAATCAGCGGCAGGCAAACCAACAACAAACAAACACCAATGCGCTTCTGCAAATAAAGACTCAAATCAATCCTCCAACATTAATTGTTATTTCATTAATGGTCTTCGACCCGTGTTCAGCGCCATTAAAATACCAAAACCAGCCAACAAAGTTACCATGGACGTACCGCCATAACTAATCAACGGTAAAGGAACGCCGACAACGGGCAACATACCGGTGACCATGCCGATATTCACAAAGACATAGATGAAGAATGTCAGGGCAAGACTGCCGCCGAGCAATCTGGAATAAGTATCGCTCGCATAAAACGCGATCACAACACCGCGAAAAACCAGCAAACCGTACATTGCCAACAAAAATAAACCACCATACAAACCGAATTCTTCCGCGAACACCGCATAGACAAAATCGGTGCTGCGCTCCGGGATGAATTCGAGTTGCGACTGGCTGCCGTTTAACCAGCCTTTGCCAGTGCTACCGCCAGACCCAACCGCGATAATTGATTGAATGGTGTGATAACCCGCACCGAGTGGATCACTCCATGGATCGAACAATGTCAAAATACGGTTGCGTTGATACTCGTGCAGATAATTCCATAACACCGGCGCCACGGCAGCCCCCAGGCCAAGCACAATAACGATGTCACGCCAGCGTATTCCGGCGAGAAAGATAACCATTGCGCCGGAAAAGGCAATCAACAATGCGGTACCCAAATCTGGTTGTACGACCACGAGTCCCGCGGGAACTGCCACGAGACCAATAGCGGCTAATAAACGCCAGTAACGCGGCGGCAAACCACCTCGTGTAAGCAACCAGGCAACCATCATCGGTACCGCGAGTTTCATGATTTCGGCGGGTTGGAAACGAAACAATCCTAAATTTAACCAGCGTTGCGCTCCCTTTCCGACAATGCCTACTATCAGTACCGAAATCAGCAATACCAAACCAGCTGCATAGATATACGGCGACCAGCGTGCCAACGTGCCCGGTGAAAGCTGTGCGATTAAAATCATGCTGACGAAAGCCAGCCCCATGCGTAATGATTGTTTAATCAACAACGAAGTGTCTTCACCACCCGCGCTGTACAACACAACCATACTAACCGCAAACAACAAAATCACGCCCGCCAGCAGTGGCCCGTCGAGTGTATTAGATTGCTGTTCGGTCACTGTTACCTGAAATTACGCTCTGTGATGGCGATCGACCAGATAATAATCCATCACCTTACGCGCCATGGGTGCGGCGGTTTTACTACCACCACCGCCATTTTCCGCCACCACGGCGACAACGATCTTCGGATTGTCCAATGGCGCAAATGCGATAAACAACGCGTGATCGTGAAACTTCTTGTCTAGCGTGTCTGCGTCGTATTTTTCGTTTTGACCAATATTGATTACCTGGGCAGTACCGGTTTTGCCGGCAAATCGATAACGTGAGTCGGCACCCATACGGCGTGCTGTACCCCGTTTACCATGCACCACATTTTCCATCGCCTTAACAATAATGTCGTAGTAAGCGGGATTTGAAACTTTGGGTGGCGGTAACTCTTCAACTGCCAACTCTTCCGATAATCGTGTTTGCGCATCCTCAACCGCTCGTAAAAAGCGCGGTCGCACGGGCCGTCCACGATTCGCCAACGTTGCCGTGGTGGTAGCAAGTTGCAACGGTGTCACCAGGGTATAGCCTTGCCCAATACCGGCGATAACGGTTTCACCCGGATACCAGACTTCGCCGCGGACGTTCTCCTTCCACTCGCGTGAAGGCATGAGTCCTTGTGGTTCATCGTCCAGATCGACCCCGGTACGGCGGCCGAAGCCGAATGCCGTCATTTGCTTATGCATTCGATCAATACCAAGCTGAGTTGCCAAACGATAAAAGTAGACATCACAGGATTGTTCGATGGCTTTGGGCAGATTCATCCAGCCATGACCGCTTTTCTTCCAACAACGATAGCGGTGTCTACTATTAGGCAAGGAAAAATAACCCGGGCAAAAAAAGGTCTGACCCGAACTGTGACCGGACTCAAGCCCGATCATGCCCATAAACCCCTTGATCGTGGAACCCGGCGCATAACGTCCATGCAGGGCGCGATTTAACAGGGGTCGTCCACTCGATTCGCGCAATTTGGCATAGGAGACTTTATCGATACCGGTGACAAACGGATTCGGGTCATATGAAGGTTTGCTGACAAATGCCAGCACATCGCCGGTTTCCGGTTCCAGCGCGACGATGGCACCCTGATACTCACCCAATGCATCACGTGCGACTTCCTGCAGACGAAAATCCAGCGTCATGTGCAAATTAGTGCCGGAGATAGACGGGGTGCGCGAAATGGAACGTACACGCCGGCCATGGGCATTGGTTTCGACCCGTTCAAATCCGGCCTGGCCGAGCAAAACATGCTCATAGTGGGACTCGACTCCGAGCTTGCCGATGTACTGCGTACCGCGATATTGCGTCCGGTCAATGCGTTCCAGGTCTTTTTCACTGACCCGGCCAACATAACCCACGACATGACCCGTCAATTCTCGCAAAGGATAATGGCGCAACAATCCAGCTCGCAATTCCACGCCGGGGAAGCGGTATTGGTTAATGGCGAAACGTGCCGCGTCATCTTCGGATAAATTCAGCCGCAACGGTTGCCGTTCAAAACCGGGGCGGCGTTTTATCGTGCGGGCAAAACGTTCCAGGTCTTCCTCGCGCAAATGCACCAGTTGTGCAAGTTCATCCAGCGTCGCGTCCATGTCTTCAACCTTGTCCGGTGTAACCTCAAGGTTGTATACCGGGAAATTCTTGGCCAACACCGTGCCGTTGCGGTCGTAGATCAAACCGCGCACCGGCGGAATTGGTACTAAATCGATGCGGTTGTCCTGGGACAGCGTCGCGTAACGTTCGTGTTGGCCGATCTGCAGGTAAACCAGTCGCCCCAACAAGACAACCGACAGCACCACCGTTATCGTCGTGGCGATTATCAGCCGCATCTGAACCACGTTGGATTCTTTGAGGTAATCGCGGATTTGAATTGAAGTGAACGACACGTGAAATTGGCTCTAATTAATAGGCTCTAATTTAAAACCGGGGGTTAAACCGTTGCAAGGTAAGAAAAACAAACGGCCATAATAGCGTACCGATAAACACGGAAATCCAGGTCGAAAACGTAACCGGAGACTCACCAAAAAAACTGCGAATCCAGGTCACGATAGCCACATCGATACACAGCAGCACAAACACGGCAATCATTTGCTGCCAGATAAGCACCGAACGCACCCGCGGCTGCATTCGCACAGCGAGGTAAGCCACCACCGCTTTACTGATAGCGTTTTGCCCTAAAACGGTAAACTGCAACGCATCGAGTAA
>Ga0224508_10001408_pt1 | contig 21685 bp, 19 predicted proteins | sample SF_Jan12_sed_USG_4_FD_170157 | JGI IMG/M metagenome (GOLD analysis project Ga0224508, IMG submission 170157) | Sediment microbial communities from San Francisco Bay, California, United States - SF_Jan12_sed_USGS_21 | ecosystem: Environmental > Aquatic > Marine > Sediment | place: USA... | reverse complement strand
TCCGCGGGAAATGGCGTTGCTGAAATCTCTGGTCACGAATTCGGACTACAGACGCTCGCTGCTGGAGGGCATCGAGCTGTTCAGGGGCGTATCGCCCGGTGACGTTCAGGACTTGCTGCAGCGTTGCGAGCGGCGTGATCTCGCCGAAGGTGAGCTGCTGCTATCGCCGGGCGCGAAGAACGAGAATGTTTTTGTCGTGCTGTCGGGCAGTCTGAACGTCCACGTTGGCTCACCGGACACGCCGGTACTTGCAACAATGGAGACGGGTGCATGCGTCGGTGAGATGTCGATCATCGAAGATCGCGATCCCTCTGCCTATGTTATCGGATCAGAGGACACCCATATGTTGGTCATACACCAGTCCGTGCTCTGGGAAATGGTTGACACCTCTCATCAATTTGCAAAGAATTTGCTGGTCGTGTTGTCCGAGCGAGTACGGAGCCATAACCGCTTCATCGCCTATAGTTACGGCGAGATTCAGAAATTCGAACGTCATGCAACGACCGATGCGCTGACGGGTCTTGCAAATCGCCATGCATTGCAGGAATCGTTCCTCCACGAGATCGAAGCTTGCGTCGACAACCAGGAGCCTGTCGCGCTGATAATGATCGACGTCGATAGATTCAAACAGTTCAACGATATGTTCGGGCACATCGCCGGTGACCGCGCGCTTTGCGCGGTATCCCGGGTCTTACAGAAGCAGTTCCGTCCCCGCGACCTGGTGGTGCGTTACGGCGGCGATGAATTTGCGGCTTTGCTGCCCGGCGTGGCCGCAGAGCAGGCGGTCGCCGTCGCAGAAAGAGTTCGCGAAGCCGTATGTAGTTCAACGGCCGACGGATCAGACTCACTGATCCAGATCCCTGTAGCGATTTCCATGGGCGTTGCCGAACTGCAGCATGACGGCACGATCGACAACTTGATTCGCGATGCCGATGCCGCCTTGTATCGCGCCAAACATGCAGGAAGAAACGCAGTATCGGTCTGATGCATTCGGATCGGGTCAGACGGTAACCACAATGTTATCGATCAGCCGTGCCTCGCCCATCTGCGCGGCGGCGAGGACAACCAGATCATCGCAGTCACGATCGGGGACCTCGAGGTTTAGTGCACGCCGAATGGCGAAGTAGTCCACGTCGAAGCCAGCATCCGTCAGCCTTTGCATCGCAAGCGACTCGAGTTCGTCGAAATCGCGGCGCCCATCTTGCAGGTTCCGGCCGACGGAACTCAATACCTCGTAAAGCGCCGGCGCCCTGGATCGCTGTTCGTCCGTCAAGTAACTGTTGCGCGAGCTTAGCGCCAGCCCATCATCTTCCCGAATCGTCGCACTCGTGATGACTGAGATCGGCAAGTTCAAGTCCTCGACCATGTGCCGTATGACCAGTTGCTGTTGATAGTCCTTTTGACCAAACACGGCAACGTCCGGCTGGACCAGAGCGAACAGACGCGCGACAACCGTCGTGACTCCATCAAAATGACCCGGGCGTGATGCGCCGCAGAAATTCTCGGTCAATCCCGGTACAGAAACCGTCGTGGCGTTTTCGACACCGAACGGATAGACGGTGTCCACATCGGGCGCGAAGATCATATCGGCTGACGTTGTCTTCAAGCGCAGCTTGTCTCGCTCCAGCATCCGCGGGTACGCATCAAAATCCTCACCGTCCCCGAATTGGGTCGGATTGACGAAAATACTGACGACGACGCGTTCAGCGTGTTCGCGCGCAAGTTCGACAAGCGCGAGGTGGCCTGCGTGCAGGCTCCCCATGGTCGGAACGAGTGCGACATGCTCATCATTGTGACGCCACTCGGCGATGTGATCGGCGAGTTCCTGCTTACTGTGTACAACTAGCACGAGTGCTTATTACCTGAATCGGATTACGAGAAGCAATGCTCGGAAGCCGGGTAGCTGCCGTCTTTGACGGCGCTGATGTAAGCCCTGACTGCGTCCAGTGGCGATGTGCAGCCTTCCTGGAAATTCCTCACAAACCTTGGCGTTCGGCCCTGCGTAATATCGAGGATGTCGTACAAAACCAGAATCTGACCGTCGACATCTGGGCCAGCTCCGATACCAATTACCGGTACCTGTAGCGCGTCGGTTATTATCTTACCCGCCTCGTTCGGGACACACTCGAGTAACACGATGTCAGCGCCTGCGTCCTGCAGTCGCTCTGCCGACGCCAGCATGTCTTTTGCCTGATCGGGCTCCCTGCCCTGCACCTTGAAACCGCCGATCTTGTGCACCGACTGGGGTTTGAGACCGAGATGCGCACACACCGGGATATCGTGGCGTGCAAGGTGTCGGACAATCTCAACCTGATCATCGCCTCCTTCGAGCTTGACCATCATCGCACCCCCGTCCTGCATGAGGCGGACGGCGTTGTCGAGCGCCTGACCGGGTTCCGTATAGCTCATGAACGGCATGTCGGCGACAAGAAATGCCCGGCGCAAGCCGCGCGCTACGGTACGCGAGTGATAGATGATGTCGTCGACCGTGACTGGTACCGTCGTATCATGACCCTGGATAACCATGCCGAGCGAATCACCGACGAGGACAAGGTCGATACCAGCCGCATCGACCAGCGCAGCATAGCTCGCGTCATAGGCGGTCAGACACGCAATCGGCTCACCGTCGTGTTTCATTTTGCGCAAGGTTGAGACATTGATTGGTGGCTCGCGCATGCCACGTTGTTCAAGCTGGGTATACATAGTTTCCTGAGCCTCTTAAGCCAGTGCTGCTGCAACCGGATTAAAGAAATGGCGGCCACCCGTCGTTCGCTCAATTTGCTGGAACAATTGCTCGTAATCGGCATCGTTATTGGCGGGGTCTATTTGCGATGCGTTCACGATCAATAATGGGCCCTCATCGTAGGCGTGAAAAAACCTCGAGTACGCATCCGTCAGTTTCTCGATGTAATTGCGGTCAACAAATCGATCATAGCGCGTATTGCGCTGTGCCAATCGTCTCATTATCACGTCAACCGACGCCTGCAGGTAAATGAGCAAGTCCGGCACAGGCGCTTCGACGGCCAGATTTTCCGCGATCTGGTCGTAAAGCTTCAACTCTTCCGTGTCGAGATTGAGTTCTGCAAATAATCGGTCTCGCGTAAACAGGTAATCCGAAATTCGCACATTGGAAAAGAGATCCGACTGGCGCAGATTCTCGATTTGCCGCGCCCGAGCGAATAGAAAAAACATCTGCGCCGGCAAGGCGGCGGAGCGGCCGTCCCGATAAAACCGCTCGAGAAACGGATTCTCTTCAACTTCTTCGAGAACCAGGTCTGCAGACAGGCTATCGGCGAGTCGACGGGCGAGCGCCGTCTTGCCCACGCCAATCGGTCCCTCGATCGCAATGTAACGAGACCGGCTTTTTGATGTTTGCAGCGGACTAACGGACACTCAATTCCCTTACGCGATGCGCGATATTCTGGGCTCATCCCTGTTGACGGGAATAGTCGCTACGCGGCCGAGCCCCGGGATCACCAGACCAGGCGCGACTTCCAAGAGTGGTAACAATACAAAATTTCTCTCCGCGATGCCCGGGTGCGGAATAATGAGACCGGGTTCTTGCATTTGATCACTGCCGTGGACCAGCAGATCGAGATCGAGAACGCGTGGCCCCCAACGAACGCCTCCGCGTTCCCTGCCTCGCTGTTTCTCAATTTGCTGCAATGCGTCGAGCAACGGCCTTGCTGTGAGCCTGGTCAATAAAGCGGCCACCGCGTTGACGAAATCAGGCTGCTCAATCCCGCCGAACGGCGCGGATCGATAGAAGGAAGATCTCGCCACCAGCCGGGTGCTCGGAATCGCGGCCAGTAGATCAAGAGCGCTGTCCAGCTGACCCGTTGGACCGTTCAAGTTGCTTCCCAGACCGACATAAGCCGGGTACCAGTGATCTTTGTTGGCGACGGACATGATCTAAGTGCTGGCCGTCATGAAACCTGCGGCTTCTTGCGACGACGTCGAGAGCGTGGGCGGCGTTTCTTTTCGGCGTTCGCGTTCATCTGAAAGCTCGCTGCGCGCTCTGTCGCCGACTGGGTCTGGACGTCGGTCCAGAACTGCGCAACGTTGGCATCGACCTGGCCAACCTCGGCCAACAGGACCATAAAGTCGTATGCGGCCCTAAATCGCCGATGTTCCAGCAGCTTCATCGCGCGCTTTCCTCGCATCTGCGCAAAACGCGGTTGCAGCGCGAGCATTTCTCGCATGGGTACCGTAAATCGCCGCGGAATCGAAATCCGGCGTTGTTGCATAGCGACAATATCGTAAGACGCGAGACTCAACGATTGTGTTTCCGACATCTTTTCTTGAGAACGTCTTATCCCAGCAAGTTTTCGAACCGGTACCCAAAAGAAGACGCCCAACAGGAACATCGGTGTGACCGACTTGCCCGAGGCCACTCTACGATCTGTATTCTTCAACGCCGCACGAACGAACTTCATGAAGTCCTCCTCCTGCGACAGTTCCTGCTCGGTTGCCGGGAACATTTCGGCGAACAGGCCGTGCTCTCTCAACAGATCGAACGTTCGCTCGGCGTGCCCTGACTGGAAAAGCTTCAGGAACTCGTCGAACAAACGCGCGGCAGGCACGTTCGATAACAGCCGCGAATGATGATGAATCGCCTCAACCACAGCCCCATCAATGGAAAAATCCAGTTTCGCCGCAAATCGTACAGCCCTCAGCATGCGTACCGGATCCTCACGCAACCGCTGCTCTGGATCACCGATCAGAACGAGCTCACGGCGCTCCACATCTTCCACCCCGCCGACGTAGTCCCAGATGCTGAAATCCGCAATGTTGTAATAGAGCGCATTGCAGGTGAAGTCACGCCGCCAGACATCCTCGTCGATGCCACCGTAGACGTTGTCGCGGATGATACGGCCCTCATGATCATGCTCCACGTCATCATCAACATGGTTTGCCGCCGCTCGAAAAGTCGCGACCTCGATGATTTCGCGACCAAAGCGAACATGTGCAAGCCGAAACCGTCGACCAATCAATCGACAGTTGCCGAACAACGCACGCACCTCTTCCGGCGTCGCATCGGTAGCGACATCAAAATCCTTGGGGTGAAGCACCAGCATGGCATCGCGCACGCAGCCGCCCACCAGAAACGCCTGGCAGCCGGCCTTGTGAAGTCGGTACAGTACCTTGAGAGCGCTCTTGGAGAACTCGCTCCGAGAAACGTTATGGGCGGCGCGGGGGATGATCTTCGGCGCTGTTGACCCCGGGTTCCCGCTGTTATTCAAATGTTATTCCGCTTAGGGCTCACTAATTCGGGCGTATGATAGCAGCCTGCCACCACCTTGGGCCCATCTGGGCCCGAATTCGTGCAAAACCGGCTTGAGCATTTGCGATCCGCCCTTATAATAGCGCCCCCGGTTCCTCAGGACCGGTGACAACTCCGCTCCCTTCGTCTAGCGGTTTAGGACGCCGCCCTCTCACGGCGGTAACAGGGGTTCGAATCCCCTAGGGAGTGCCAGACAAATGGAAAGACCCGCCTTGCGCGGGTCTTTTTGTTTGTCTTGCTGTCTCTATGGAGGATTTGGAGCACTGGTTCGACAAAACGCGACAGCGTTTTGGGCGCCGGAGGCGGGTCGCAGACCCGAGAATCGCCTTATGGCGATTTGAGCCAATCCCCTAGGGAGTGCCAGACAAATCAATGGCCCGCTTTTTGCGGGTCGTTTTTTGTATAGTCCCTGTCAGACCCGAAGAAGGAGAACACTTGCTGAGCTTCCTTCCTAGTATTTTCGTTCTGGGCCTTGCCGCGGTCGCCGCCGTGCTCCTCGCGCAGAACCGGCCATCGCCTGCCGAAAACGATTCGAGGCGGCTCGCCGCCTCGCATGCGCTCGTTCTGGCCCTTGTGGTTCAGGGCATCCACTTCGCAGAAGAGACGGCGACCGGCTTTCCCGAGCGACTGGGTGCCCTGCTCGGCATTCCGGCCATGCCAATGTTCTTCTTCCTCGCCTTCAACCTGCTATGGCTCGGGATCTGGGTCGTCTCCATTCCCGGCATAAGATCGGCCCGGACAGGCGCCTTCTTCGCCGCCTGGTTTCTCGCGATCGCAGGAATGATAAACGCCATTGCCCATCCGCTTCTCGCCGTCGCCGCAAACGGGTATTTTCCAGGGCTGGTGAGCTCGCCGTTCATCGGTGCTGCCGGACTCCGGCTCTGGTTCCGGCTTCGCGAGGCAACTCAAACAGTGCGTTAGTATTCTGAGTATCTCCTCCCTAGCGCCGACCGCAATGCCAGCCGCATTACGTCTTCGCCAAACAGACTTTGGTCACTCGCTACGCCTTGTGGCATCGCCCGCTGGACGGTCTTGCTAACTGCACTCCACGCGTTGACTGATAGGCCAAGCCGGTTTCGATCGGGATAACACTGATCGAGGAAACCGCTCAAGCAATAATCACCCCGATCGTCGGATGGGTACCCCCAACGGACTTCTGCCCCAACACTTGTCATTGCCGATGCAAACGCTTTGCTGACCGTTCGTGTCGTGCGATTGCAAATCGTAACTTTGGTCTCACCCGGGAGGTCTATCAAGGGTCTGATACCACTCGGGCTCCGCCAGGCCGCCGCCGTCACCTCGGCGTAGACCAACTGGGCGAGAACGGCGCAGCCATCAACACCGGTAAATGCCTCCTGTGCCCGCACGCTGTTCGTTAGCGCCAGCGCTCCTATGCTCGCAAGCATCAGCAATGCAAAATTCCTTTTTGCCATCGTTCCTCTCCTTGTTTGATTGGTAAGAAAAGGATCGGACAACAAACGCCGGATCGAAAGCTGCAAATATGGTGTTTTCGAACAGATGCAGTCAGAAAATAACCCTTACGGCAGCGACCAGCGACCAGACAAGCAATACGGCCGTCGGCACAAACGTAACCGTGAAACCCATCCCGCGGGAGGCCGGATCCTTTAGATACGATGCCCTGTAAACAAACCGGCCGACAATAAACACGAGTCCAATCGCGGCGCCCCAGAACGGATTCACGAGGTAGCCGAAGATCCACAGTGACGGTATGAATGCGACAAGTTGCTCCATCGTGTTCTGCTGAATTCGAAACATGCGCTCAAATTCAGGGTGTCCCGTGACCGCGGGCGCTTTGACGCCGTGCTTGACTCTCATTGAGCCTACCTGGATGGAGAAGAGAACGAATTGGCCCAGGGCCAGTATCGTAACGATTGCGACGGCTTCCATGATTTCGTCTCCCTTGTAAGACATTTGCCAGCTTTTCTGTGACTATTGGCGCCTTATCGATGCAATGATTGCTGACATGGCCGGCACTGCTTTCGACAAGCTCCACACATTCCTGTTCGACAAGGTTCTTGGCCTCGAGCAACATGAGTACATGGCCGTCGCCTGGTCATTCGCCTATTTCTTCTGCGTATTGTCTTCGTATTATATCTTACGACCGGTCCGCGAGCAGATGGCCGTTGGCAGCGGCCCCGATACCATACCGTACCTGTTCGTCGGCACCTTCATTGCAATGCTCGTCGCTACGCCGGTGTTTGGTTGGGTTGCATCGAGGTTTCCGCGACGCGTGTTCCTCCCCTGGGTCTACCTGTTCTTCATTTCCAATATCATAATCTTCTGGATCGTATTCTCGCGAGCCGTGAACAATGACCAGGAATATATCTGGCTCGGTCGTACCTTCTTCGTCTGGCTCAGCGTCTTCAACCTGTTCGTCGTCTCAGTATTCTGGAGCTTCATGGCGGATATCTACACCCGCGAACAGGGTCGCCGGCTGTTCGGTGTCATCACGGCCGGCGGGAGTGTCGGGGCGCTTATTGGCGGCGCAGCGACAAGCGCCCTGGTGGTACCCATTGGTTTCCAGAACCTGCTGCCGATTTCGGCGACACTCTTGCTGATAGCCATACTCTGCATATCACGGCTACGTAACTGGGTAGTACGCGAGCACGAACAGGAAATTGCCGAAACCGTGGAAAGTGGCAAGCCGCTGGGCGGCAATCCATTGGCCGGAATCACTCACCTGCTGTCTTCAACGTACTTTGCCGCCATCGCAATTTCATCTGTTATAGCGAGTTTGCTTGGCACTGCGCTGTATATGTTCGCGGCCGAATTGATCGAGATTGAGATCCCGAATGCCAATGAACAGACCCGCTTCTTTTCAAACATGAATGTTGCAACCAGTGCGCTTTCGCTGGTTGGCCAGATGTTTCTGGTCAAACACGTGGTCGGCCGTTTCGGCATCGGCGTCTCCCTGACGCTGTTGCCTGTGGTGTCTGTTGTCGGATTCGCTCTGCTGGCCTTCGATCCCGTGCTGGGGGTCGTCGCATTCCTGACCGTGGCACGCCGAGCGCTGGGCTTTGGTTTCAGCAAACCGACCACAGACATGCTGTATTCCGTAGTGACGCCGGAAGAGAAATACAAGACGAAGAACTTCATCGAGACGGCTGTATATCGGGGCGGCGATGTGATTGGAACGTGGTCGGTAAAGTTGATGTCAGCGCTGGGCATTGCCGGAATCTCATTCGTAATGCTGCCATTCGCCGTGCTATGGGCTATTGTCGCGCTCTGGCTCGGTAACGATTATCGACGCCAGGCCCGAGAACTCAGACATAGTGGTGTAATGTGACATTGAAAATGTGGAACAGACGCGAAGTACTCGCTGCTGCTGGCTGCAGCGCATTACCGAATATTTCCTTTGGCGAGGAGGCGGCAGAAATGCGAACAGCCATAATCCCGTCTACGGGCGAGAGACTACCGCTCATCGGCCTGGGAACGTACCGCGTGTTCGACGTTGAAAGTACGGTAACGGAAATCGCGCGCAAGCGCGAGATTATGCGCTTGTTGATTGCGAGCGGCGGTAGCGTCGTCGACACGTCGCCCATGTACAACCGTTCCGAGAGAGTAATTGGTGACGTTATCAATGCCGGTATCGATCGTCGTAAATTATTTCTCGCCACGAAGGTATGGACGAACGGTCGAGAAGCGGGAATTGCGCAGATGCAACGCTCTGCCGAACTCATGAACGCGGACGTCATCGACCTGATGCAAGTGCACAACCTGCGAGACACCGCAGTTCACATGAAGACCATTCGCGAATGGCAGGAAAACGAACGCATCCGTTACAGCGGTATCACTCATTACACGGCCAGCGCACTAGATGCACTGGAACGTGAAATGAAGAAGTACAAGCCGCAGTTCATCCAGATTAATTACTCGTTGGGCGAGCGCGATGCCGAGGAGCGTATCCTGCCGTTAGCCCAGGACATGGGTATTGCCGTGCTCATCAACCGGCCGTTTCAGTCAGGTCGTCTGTTTCGCGCCGTGGCCGGCGAATCGCTGCCAGAGTTTGCGTCGGAATTCGCCGAGAGCTGGGGTCAATTCTTTCTTAAATTCATCGTCAGTCACCCAGCCGTAACTTGCGCAATACCGGCGACAAGTAAATCGCATCACATGATCGATAATCTTGGCGCTGGATTTGGGCGATCACCTGACGGCAAAACACGCGAGCGCATGCTGAATCATTTCGCAGGCCTTTAACCATGCAAAACACGGGACTACTCCGCCGCATCGCAGCAATCCTGTATGACTCGTTACTGGTGGGGGCACTGCTGTTTATGGTGACCGTGCCGTTTATCGCGGTGCGCGGCGGTGAGCCCGTCGATACCAGCGAAAACCTATTGTACAAAGTCGTGCTGTTCGTCGTTGTATATGTGTTCTTTGTTGGATTCTGGAGCCGCTCTGGCCGGACGTTGGGCATGCAATCCTGGGGGCTGCAGCTCGAAACCGCCGATGGCGGCATTCCGTCTGCGGCAGCGGCTAGCCTGCGCTTTTTCGCGGCGCTCGTGTCGCTGCTTCCGTTGGGCCTCGGTTTTCTTTGGCAACTCTGGGACCCGGAGAAACTGACGTGGCATGACCGAGTCAGCAAAACACGGGTCGTGCATTATCCGCGAGAAAAGCGGCAAAAATCGCGCTGAGCCGCGTTATCGAATTCGCGCTATGGCGACAGCCGTAACCAAACAGAGCGCCAAGGAGGGCAGCCAGTTTACGAGCGCCGGGTTCAGATCAAATACCTGCCCGGAATTTGCCAGAGTCTCGCTGCCCAGGTAGTAAGCAAGCCCGATAATTACACCGAACATCAGACGGCTACCGGCACCGCCTGAGCGTAACGAACCGAACACGAACGCCAGGGCTAGAATGGGCATTATCAGCACGGTCATGGTACGTGACGCCCGATGCCACAGTTCTGATTCGTACTGCGAAGCATCGAGGTTATTGCGCTTCAAATAGTCGATATAAACGATTAGCCCCCGCGCCGACAGGCTCAGGGGCTTCGCGAGCGAGCTGCCAAGTAACTCGGCATTCACTTCGAAAGACTCAACAGCGACCGATGACTGGACGACCTGCACACCATCATCTCGGAACCTGGTCTCGCGCAGATTTTCGAGGATCCAGTTGTCCCGATCATCGATTCCGGAGTTCTCCGCCTTCGCGATCGATTCCAGCTGGTGATTTTCATTGAATCGGAACAGATAAATGCTGCCGAACTCGAACTCGGAGCTGATGCGCTCAAGGTGCAGATAGACGGGCCCGTCCTTCACCCATGTTGCATTACCCAAACGAGCATCATCGTTCTGAAAGCGGGCTTCCATGCGCATATCACGTGCATACAAATCGAGTGACGGGCCGATGAACTCACCAACAAGCCCGGTAATAACGAGCATTACCAAGCCCGACACCGCTACCATGCCGGATAGCCTCGTCACAGATAGCCCAGCCGATCGCATGACGACGATCTCGCTGTTTCCTGCGAGTGCACCGAGACCAAGCAGTGAGCCGATAAGCGCCGCAACCGGTAACATTTCGAAGGCGAGATTCGGCAGACGCAGCGCCACATACAATATGACCTGCGGCGTCTGATAGTCGCCCCGGGTGTCATCAAGTTCCGCAATGAATTCGAAAAGACCTACCAGCGCCAGCAGCACCACGAGTACCAGCGCAGTAGTGAGAAGGATCGTGCGCATCAGGTATTGCCGGAGGATCGTAGTCATCGCCAAATCCTCTTGTGCCAGCTGTTCTGAATAGCTACAAGGCCTACCGTCAGCGCCAGGACGCCGACATGCACCCACCAAAGTCCAAGCCACGGAGAAATGGTCGCTTGCTCAATCCAGGCTTTCGAGGCGCTCAACATATTGAGATATATGATGAAGACGAGCAGCCCGACCGCCAGGCGGCCGTAACGGCCTGCACGCGGGCGACTTCTGCTGAGCGGCACGGCAAGAATCGCCAGCAGGATCGTCGACAACGGCACGCCAATACGCCATTGCATCTCGGCAATGTGCTCCAGCTCCCGGGACTTCGCCAACTGGGCGAATGACATGGCACGCGGTCTGGGATCGGTAGCGCCTAGACTGGGCAGCTGGTAAGGAATGCCATGTTCGGCGAATTCGACCACCCGAAACCGGGACGTACCCGGGATGCCCTCATAGCGACGCCCATTGTACAAAACAAACAGGCGAGTATTTGCATCGTCAGATTCAAGCTGCTCTCCTCTCTCCGCAATGGCGACCTCGATACGCCCATCGCCGATCTGATGTTGCATGAATACTTTTTCCATCTCGCCTTCCGCCGTGACGCGTTCGCCATAGACGACGGCTTGATCGGGGCCGAACACTGTGAAGCGTCCGGGCTCAATACTCGCCAGGTCAGCCTCACGACGTGCCTCCGCGCCAATACGATCAACAGCGGCAAGCGCCCGGGGCGCACCATCAATTGACAACCAGGCCACACCGAGTGACAACGGTACCAGCAACCAGGTCAACGGCCGGTAAATACCCGAAGGGCCGACACGACACGCCATCATCGCGGGCATCTCGCTGTCCCTGTACAGGCGACCCAGGGCCAGCATGACCGACAGAAAGAGTCCGATCGGCACAAGCACGGTCAGGTATTGCGCCGCAGACAGGCCGATGACGTCGAAAGCAGCATCCTTGGGAAGTTTTCCCTTGGCGACGTCGCCGAGCACCCTGGCAAACTGGTTTGTCAACAGGATTAGCAGCAAGACGCTCGTGACCCCGAACCAGGTCACGGTGATCTCACGAAATATGTACCGATCCAAAATGCGGGTCATCGGTGTCCGGGAATGCGTGGCTGCGTGCAGCCGAAAGGGTTAGACTACCGCTTTTATTTTATCCGCGACAGTCTTGTCCCAGTAAACAGTCTCGTCCCAATAACAAGGCAAAAAAGAATTTATGGAATATTTCACTACTACGAGCAAGCCCTCACGCCGTGCCGTCGATTGCACGATCGTCGGAGTCTACGATCGCGGCAAACTGGGTGCGGCCGCGTCCGACATTGATTCCGCCAGTAAGGGTGAAATCCGCCGGCTGATCAAGAGTGGCGATATCTCGTCCCGGCTTGGGCACTGCGCCGTGTTTACCAACGTGCCGGGCGTCAAGGCCAGTCGCGTGGCGGTTGTAGGCCTCGGGAAATCCAGCGACTTCGGTGTGAAGCAGTTTCGCAAGGCCGTGGATGCTGCGGCACGCGCGATTTCGCAGACCAAAGCCAGACACATCCTGAACTGCCTTACCCTGGAAAACGTAGCAAAGACAAGTCCCTACTACCTCGCACGCCACTCTGTCGAAGCCATCGGCAACTCGCTATATCGCTTCGATAGAATGAAAAGTGGCCGCAAACCGGCAGCGAGCCCTCTGAGGAAGATCGGGCTCTCGATCGCAAAAAGGGGAGATGCGGGCGGCGCAATGCGAGGCGCCGAACATGGTAACGCTATTGTTACGGGCACCTCGCTCGCCAAAGACCTCGGAAACTCGCCGGCCAATGTATGCACTCCAAGCTACCTCGCGCGAACCGCGAAGAAACTCGCAGCCGGTAACGGAAGACTAACGACCAAAGTGCTCAACGAGACGGAGATGAAGAGGCTGGGCATGGGCTCATTGCTTTCCGTAACCGCGGGCACGGTGGAGCCGGCAAAACTCATTGTGATGCAGTACAGGAATGCTGCCGGCAAAAAACCGGTCGTGCTTGTTGGAAAAGGCGTCACATTCGACGCAGGCGGCATTTCTCTAAAGCCCGGCCCCGGCATGGATGAAATGAAATACGACATGTGTGGAGCAGCCAGCGTGATAGGCACAATGGCAACCGTCGCCGAGCTGAAACTGCCAATCAACCTGACGGTCGTGGTGCCCACCGTCGAGAATCTGCCGAGCGGTACGGCCACCAAGCCTGGCGACATCGTCAAGAGCATGTCAGGACAGACGATCGAAGTACTTAACACCGATGCCGAGGGAAGGCTCATTCTTTGTGACGCTCTGACCTATTCGCGGCGTTTCAAGCCCGCAGCCATTATTGATGTTGCGACGCTTACCGGCGCCTGCGTGGTTGCGCTCGGCGCCCATCGCACAGCAGTCATGAGCAATAACGATGACCTGCGCAATGAGCTGGTCGCCGCCGGCGAGACCGCTGCAGATCTTGCCTGGCCGATGCCGCTCGGCGATGAATACGCAGAGCAACTGAAGAGCAATTTCGCGGACCTGGCCAACATCGGCGGTCCCGGGGGCGGCGCTGTCACCGCGGGTTGTTTCCTCGGTAAGTTCACCAAAGGAATGAACTGGGCACATATGGATATCGCGGGCACGGCGTGGAGAGGCGGCGTCAAGAAGGGCGCATCCGGGCGCCCCGTGCCTCTGCTGTCGGAGATGCTTCTCGCACGCTGCGGCGCCCTGCCCTAGAGCCTGTCAAGCGACCTTCCGCAATGGCCAGAGTTGACTTCTATGTTCTCGAGCGTGCCGACGAACGCTCGCGACATACCTTGGCCTGCAAGCTGGCGGAGAAAGCCTATCGCCTCGAGAACACCGTCTACATTCATGCCAAGAGCCGGACGGATGCCGAGCGCCTCAATGAACTTTTGTGGACATTTCGCGACGGTAGTTTCGTTCCCCACGAACTGAGTGGCGCAGACGACCACAACAACGCGTCGCCGGTTATGATTGGCAGCGAGCCAGAGGGCGTCGGGTCGCGCGATCTGCTGATCAATCTCTGCGACGAGATACCCGCCTTCGCCGAAGCGTTCCCTCGCGTCGCGGAGCTTGTGACCGCTGACGAAAATTGCAGGTTGCTGAGCCGCAAGCGATTTGTTGAATACCGGGATAAGGGTCACTCGATCCAGACACACAAACTCTGATGGACAAATCTTACCAACCCAAAGATATCGAACAGCGCGTGTATGAGCGCTGGGAAGAGAACGGCTACTTCGCACCAAAAGGCGACGGAGATCGCTACTGCATCATGATCCCACCACCGAATGTGACGGGAACATTGCACATGGGTCATGGTTTCGGTGACACCATCCAGGACGCGTTGACCCGCTACCATCGTATGCGCGGATGCCGGACACTTTGGCAGCCAGGCATGGACCATGCGGGTATCGCCACTCAAATGGTCGTCGAACGCCTGCTCAACTCGGAAGGTACGTCGAGACGCGAACTGGGACGGGAGAAGTTTGTCGAGCGCGTCTGGCAGTGGAAAAATGAGTCCGGAGGCCAGATCAGCCGACAGACCCGGCGCCTTGGCGCTTCGGTTGACTGGGAAAATGAACGTTTCACGATGGACGATGGCCTTTCGGCTGCCGTCAAAGAAGTGTTCGTCAAGTTGCATGAAGAAGGTCTGATCTATCGCGGCAAACGACTTGTTAACTGGGACCCAGTGCTGCATACGGCCTTGTCGGACCTCGAGGTGTTGTCGGCTGACGAAGATGGCAACCTTTGGCATTTCCGCTATCCGCTTGCGTCCGGCGACGGATATCTTGTGGTCGCGACGACGCGACCGGAGACAATGCTGGGTGACAGCGCCGTTGCCGTACATCCGGAGGACGAGCGTTACAAAACACTCGTCGGTGAGGAGGTCATACTTCCGATTGTGGGCCGGCGCATGCCGATCATCGCCGATGACTACGTCGATCCGGAGTTCGGCACTGGTTGCGTGAAGATTACGCCTGCGCACGATTTCAATGACTACGAAATCGGCAAGCGCCACAATCTGCCGTTGTACAACATTCTGACTGACGACGCGGCGCTGAACAACACGGTACCCGACTCTTACAGGGCGATGGACCGCTTTGACGCCCGCGACAAAATCATCGCAGAATTCGAGCAGCTTGGTCTGCTCGAAAAGACTGAAGATTACGTGGTCAAGATTCCACGGGGCGATCGCTCACATGCTGTCGTAGAACCCTACCTGACAGATCAGTGGTACGTTAAAATCGGACCGCTGGCGCAACCCGCGATCGAAGCCGTGGCAACGGGGAAGATCAAGTTTGTGCCGGAGAACTGGTCGAAAACCTACTTCGAGTGGATGTACAACATCCAGGACTGGTGCATTAGCCGGCAACTCTGGTGGGGGCACCGCATCCCCGCGTGGTACGACGACAACGGCAGCGTATACGTCGGTTATTCGGAAGACGACGTTCGTGAGAAAAACAGTCTCGGCGCAGATGTGTCTCTGCGCCAGGATGAGGACGTGCTCGACACCTGGTTCTCGTCAGCGCTATGGCCATTCAGCACGTTGGGCTGGCCGGAAAAGACCGACAGGCTTGACGATTTCTATCCCGGCAACGTGCTGGTCACGGGATTCGATATCATTTTCTTCTGGGTTGCCCGCATGATCATGATGGGCATCAAGTTCATGGGCGATGTGCCGTTCCATGAAGTGTATATCCACGGTCTGATTCGCGCCGAGGATGGTCAGAAAATGTCTAAGTCGAAGGGCAACATACTCGACCCGCTCGATCTCATTGACGGAATCGATCTCGATTCACTGATCGAAAAACGCACGCTCGGTATGATGCAGGATCACCTCGCGCCCAAGATCCAGAAAGCGACTCGCAAACAGTTCCCAAACGGTATTGACCAGTACGGTGCCGACGCATTGCGCTTCACCTTTGCCGCGCTCGCCACGACCGGTCGCGACATCCGTTTTGACATGGGTCGCATCGAGGGCTACAAAAATTTCTGCAACAAACTATGGAATGCGGCGCGCTACGTATTGATGAACACCGAGACGCTCGACGATGGCAATATCGAACTCACCGCTGCCGACCGCTGGATTACGGCGCGTCTGGATCAGACCGTAAAGGCAGTCCATGGTCATTTTTCGACCTATCGGCTCGATCTCGCCGCGCAGGCCATGTACGAGTTCACCTGGCACGAATTCTGTGACTGGTACCTGGAATTGTCGAAGCCCGTATTGCAATCGGAAGATTCGTCTGCCGAACTACAACGCGGCACTCGCAGAACGCTGCTCGAAATGCTCGAATCGATCTTGCGACTGTTGCACCCGCTCATTCCATTCGTCACGGAAGAAATCTGGCAGCAGGTTGCGACGCGCGCACAAATCGAGGGCGATACGATCATGTTGCGTCCGTATCCAGACGCGTCGGACACTGCGCCCGACAACGAGGCGGTCGATGACATTGAGTGGGTCAAGCAGTTTATCCTGGGCATACGGCAGATCCGCGGAGAAATGGATATTTCGCCGGGCAAGACGCTCAATGTGTTGTTGCAGGGTGGCAGTGACACGGATCAGCAGCGTGCCACAATTCATGCGAGACTGATTGAGGTCGTAGGCCGCGTCGAGTCAGTAACCGTTCTGGCTGACGACGAGCGGCCACCGGCCGCCGCGACTGCCCTGCTCGGAGACATGCGCCTGCTGGTGCCGATGAAAGGCCTCATCGACATCGACGCCGAGCGCACTCGTCTCGAGAAGCGCATGGATAAGGTACGCACGGACCTTGCACGCACGACCGGCAAGCTTGGCAATGAAAAATTTGTGAACAATGCACCTGCCGAGGTTGTCACACAGGAGCGAGACCGGGCCACAGAATTTGAAAAGACCATCGCCCAGCTCACCGAGCAGCTCGCAAAGCTGCAGGAGCTGGCCTGACGCCAGCTGTTTTCTGAGCACTGCATCACACTCTGATCGGCGAGCCAGTGCAAAACGCCGGAGCTTGAGTGACCATGACTTGATCAGGGCTTTGTCAAAGAACTTCGAGGACCGCAAGATGCAGCCGGGAAATACTCTGGAGAAGTTGCACAGCAGCAAGGACGCACAGCGCGCTGCTATTGAGCGTGCTCGTAAAGCGCTGGGCGGTATCATCCTGGGCAAGGACGAGCAGATCACCCTGGCGCTGGCGTGTTTGCTTGCTCGTGGGCACCTGCTTATTGAAGATCTTCCGGGGCTTGGCAAGACCATGCTCGCGCAGGGACTCGCACGGGTGCTCGGCCTGAGTTTCCAGCGTATTCAGTTCACCAGCGATCTTTTGCCCGCTGACATTATCGGCGTATCGGTATTCCGGCAGGACCGTGGCGAATTCGAATTTCAGGCGGGGCCGGTATTTGCGCAGTTGGTCCTGGCTGACGAGGTCAACCGTGCCACGCCCAAAGCCCAGAGCGCGTTGCTGGAAGCCATGGAAGAGCACCAGGTCTCTGTCGATGGTACGACACGCGAATTGCCGGAGCCGTTCTTTGTCGTCGCAACGCAGAATCCTGGCGACCAGATCGGCACCTTCCCGCTTCCTGAGTCACAGCTCGACCGTTTTCTCATGAGAGTTCAACTGGGATATCCGAATAAGGAAAGCGAACGCGAGTTGCTCGCCGGAGAAGACCGGCGATTGATGCTCAAGGGTACCGAGTCCGTGACGAACCCTGAAATGTTGATCGCCTTGCAGGACTCGGTGAGTCAAGTGCACGTCAGCGATGCGCTTATCGATTACATCCAGGCGCTCGTGCGCTGCACGCGGGAATCAGCCGACATCGAAATCGGCTTATCGCCGCGCGGCGCGCAGGCCCTTGTCGCCGCGGCCAGGGCTCTGGCATTTGTTGAAGACCATTCGGGCGCCTATCCGGACGATGTTCAAGCCGTGTTTGCAGCGATAGCGGGCCATCGACTCAAACCTGCCGGCGGCACGCGATTCCGAAGTCCCGCCGAACTTTGTCAACATGTCCTCGATTCTGTGGCCATTCCCTAGCCCGGTGGGGCTATTGAGCTCCCTTAAAGTGGGAGCCGCCACGCGCCTCCGGCGCTGGGCCCACAAACGCCAGGGTACAGACCCGGCCACGACCAGACTGATTCCGCGCCGCGTTTACATTTTGCCGACAGGTGTCGGTATTGTCTTCGGCATCATGACGTTTGCGATGTTGCTGGGCTCGATGAACTACAACAACAATCTTTCCTTCGTCCTGACATTCATCCTGGTGGGTATAGGCTTCGTGTCAATGCATCAGTGCCAGCGTAATCTGGTCGGTCTTGAATTGACATTTGCCGGTACGGCACCCGTGTTCGCCGGCCAGACCATGCGTTACTGCATCGCCGTCACTAATCATTCTAAGAGCGCGCGCCGCGGTATCCGCCTCTACCGGGAGGGCCTGCAGAGCGACATCCACGATCTGCAGCCTGGGGAAAGCAAGGTATTCATTTTACCCGTCCCGACTGATCAACGCGGTTGGATATCCCTGGAGCGCTTCGGTATTCGCACGCTTTTCCCGTTTGAACTGTTCCATTCCTGGGCCTGGTTACACATGGACATCGAAGGCCTCGTCTTTCCCCGGCCCGCCGAACGCGCGCCGGAACCGCCGCCGACAATAGTCGCCCACGGTCATCGGCAACACGATGCGCGCGGGGAAGAGGATTTCGCCGGCTTGCGGAAATATCAGGAGGGTGATTCACCGCGGCATGTCGCGTGGAAAGCGTTTGCCCGCAGTGGCCAGCTGCTCTCAAAGCAGTTCGCCGGCGCGGACACAAGCAGTCAGTGGTTTGATTACGACGATATTCCCGTTGGCGACGTTGAACAGCGGCTGTCCATACTGACTCGTTGGGTGATCGATGCGGACCGCACGCTCGAAGACTATGGTTTGCGACTTCCTGGTGCAGAATTTGTGCCCGCACATGGCGAGACGCATCGCAGAGCGTGCCTCGAGGCACTTGCATTGTTTGAGACCGCGACAGAGTAATGGCGAGGCCACGCGGAACCGACGGATCGCTGCTGTCCAGCCTGCCCTGGACGCTCGGCGCACTGGCCATTTCGGTCGCGCCGCATCTACCCTACCTGCCGATCTGGATAAGCGCGGCATTTTTCGGCTGTGCATGCTGGCGTTATATGACCGAAAAACGCCGCCGCGCGCTGCCCTCCGTCTGGTTTCGTGCATTACTGGCGCTCGCTTGCTTCCTGGGAGTGCTGGCGACCTACTCGACAATTAGCGGCGTCGGACCCGGCTCGGCATTGCTTGCCATCATGGCATCGCTGAAGCTGCTGGAAACCCGCAAACGTCGCGACCAGTTCGTGCTGCTTTTCATTTCTATTTTTCTTGTAATGTCGTCGCTGCTACGCGAACAGTATCTCTGGTCTTTGCCCTACATGATCGTCAGTACCATCGTGATCATAACCGCATGGCTACGGATGTCAGCCTCTCAAAGTGAGACTGCTAAGCAGAGCTTCCTGACCGGTGGCCGACTGCTCCTCTACGCCGCGCCGCTCGCCGCCGCTATGTGGATATTCTTCCCACGCCTCGCGGTACCGTTCTGGGCGGTACCGATGGACACAGGCACCGCAACGTCAGGTATCAGCGATTCCATGAGCCCTGGCGATGTCAGCAAGTTGTCAATGTCGAATGCCGTCGCATTTCGCGTCACGTTCGACGACGACATTCCCGAGCCTCGCGACCGTTATTGGCGGGGCCTCGTATTGACCGTGTTCAACGGCCGCACATGGTCGATGAACGACCCCTACGAAGGCCCGCGTATTCATGAGAAGGTGTCCGGTCAAGGTGATCCGATCGGGTATCAGATCACGCTCGAACCTACGCGCCAGCCGTGGATCTTCGCGCTCGACATGCCGTGGTCCTGGTCACTGGAAAAGACATTCATGGGCCCGCAGCAACAGCTGGCACACGCACGACCGATCGATCAACGTATTGCTTACGAGGCAGTCTCCTATCTCGACTACAGGACTGATGTCGGTCTGACCAGTTACGCGCGTTCATGGTATCAGCGGATACCGGACGGGAGTAACCCGAGAACTCAGGCTCTTGCGAAACAGATGCGCAGCGCTGCCGGTTCTGACACAGCCTATATCGAAGCGGTTCTCAGTAAGTTCAACCAGGAAGAATATTTCTACACGCTGGAGCCGCCACCGCTCGGAAGTAACTCGGTCGATCGCTTCCTTTTCGATACCCGAAGGGGATTCTGTGAGCACTACGCGTCGGCCTTTGCCGTGATGATGCGCGCCGCAAACGTACCGGCTCGCATCGTACTTGGCTATCAGGGAGGTGAGATCAACCCGATAGGCGGCCACATGATCGTACGACAGTCGGATGCCCACGCATGGAACGAAGTTTGGCTCGAGGGACACGGCTGGTACCGCATCGATCCAACCGCGGCCGTCGCACCCGAGCGAATTGACTATGGCGCAGGTGGCACCGCATTCGAAGGGCTGGGCGAAGCCTGGGGATTGTCCGCACCCTCGAAATTGCTCCACGAACTGTCGCTGGCACTGGACGCTGTAAATGCCAAATGGAATGACTGGATATTGGGTTATGGTCCCGACACCCAAAACCGGTTTATGCAATGGCTGGGGATGCACGACCCGGACTGGCAGAAGATGATGCTCACAATGATCGGACTGGTTCTTGGCCTGATCGCGATGCTCAGCGTGTTGCTTGTGTTGCGTTACAGTCCACCGGCAAAAGATCCTGCCGCCGTGCTCTATCGGCGCTTTACCAAGAAAGCCGGTCTCGAACCCGGTGTCGGCGAAACGGCGCAACGTTTTGCGCGCCGCGCGATAGAGGCCGACGCGCTGCCGACTCAGGTCATCCAATCGGTTACTGCGGCTTATCATGACGCACGATATGGCTCTGCCGACGAATCGGCGCTTGCCCGGCTGAGGCAGGCGGTGAGCGCTATCGGGTAACTGGCTCGCTTGGCTGCGTTCGTACTATAGTCAGAAGAAACCCACCGGCCAGAAAGAACGGCATCAGCGTAAGAAGAACCCACTTTGGATCGTCGGACAGCATCGCCGCTACCGCAACCAAAGCCGGGCCCAGTACATGGGCGAGTTTCGTTACCATATTATAAAAGCCGAAAAACTCGCCAGGCTGTTCCGGCGGAATTAGCGACGCGTACAAAGAGCGGCTAAGACCCTGCACACCGCCCTGCACCATCCCGATGATGATCGCCATGACATAAAACTGCCGTACATCGTGCATGAATATCGCCCACACAGACATGCCGACATAGACGAGCAACGCGAAATAAATTCCCGGCTTTGGGCCGAAGCGATGCGCGAAAAAGCCGTACAGCAACGTCGCGGGAAAGCCGACAAAGTTGGTAATGAGCAGAGCCATTACGAGATCCCTGTCGTCGAAGCCCAGTCGCTGGCCATAGTTTACGGCCATGAAAATCACGGTAAATACGCCGCCAATGTAAAGCCAGTAGCCGGTGAGAAAAACGACCACATTCCGATACTGACCGACCTTCCGTGCCATTGCCTTGAGTTCCGCATATGCTGCTCGAATTGCGCCACTCCTTACTTCATTCGGACTGTGGTGTTCGGGGACGAAATACAACAGCGGGATGAGGAAGATGACCCACCACGCGCCCACGGAGATAAACGCAAAACTGAATACCTCTGATGTGTCTGCAAGACCGAATGTCTCG
>Ga0224508_10001407_pt1 | contig 21686 bp, 24 predicted proteins | sample SF_Jan12_sed_USG_4_FD_170157 | JGI IMG/M metagenome (GOLD analysis project Ga0224508, IMG submission 170157) | Sediment microbial communities from San Francisco Bay, California, United States - SF_Jan12_sed_USGS_21 | ecosystem: Environmental > Aquatic > Marine > Sediment | place: USA... | reverse complement strand
CTGGATTCCGATCAACGCGTAGAAGAATTATCTCGAATGCTCGGCGGCGTCGAAATTACGCCGGCTACGCGAGCTCACGCGGAAGAAATGATCAAGCAGGCTGCCGGCGGCTAAGATCAGCTGCGTTTCTTGGGCTTCACGTAGAGGACCAGGCTATGGTCCTCGATCTCGTAACCGTGCTTTTCAGCGATGTCCTTTTGCAGCTGTTCGATTCGCTCGTCGATGAACTCGACGACATCGCCCGTTTCGAGACAGACCATGTGGTCGTGATGCGAGCGGTCGGTCAGCTCAAAAACCGCCGTTCCCCCTTCGAAATTGTGCCGGCAGACCAGCCCAGCCTGTTCGAATTGGGTCAAGACCCGGTAGACGGTCGCCAGGCCCAATTCGTCGCCGTTTTCCATCAACAGGCGATAAATGCCCTCCGCACTCAGATGGCGAGCTTCTGCCGTTTCTAAGATTTCGAGGACCTTGAGCCGAGGTGAGGTTACCTTGAGCCCGGCGTCGCGCAGGTCTTGTCGTTCCACAATTAATTCACTGGGCCGGTGTTATTATTGAATCCTACCATGCTGATGATACAAACAACCCGCCGTGCTCTGAGGCCAGCCATCGTGCTCGCGCTGGGCTGCCTGTCGCTGACTGCCTGCGTCTATCGTATGGATATCCAGCAAGGAAACCTGCTCGAAGAGGATGCGGTGAATCAGGTTGAGGTCGGCATGTCACGAAGCGCGGTCCAGTTTCTGCTCGGCACACCGATGATCGCGGATAGCTTTCATCAGAGCCGCTGGGACTACCCTTATTACCTTCGGCTCGGTCGCTCCGACGATGTGGCGCGGCGATGGATCGTCGTTTATTTCGAAGACGACGAAGTCGCACGAATAGAGCGCGACCTCCCCCTCAATCCTTCTTCCTGAGCCCGGCGTCGGGGGCCTGTGCGCCGCCCATGACGCGCCCATCTGTCATCAACTCGCGGCGCATGGCGCGCGGATCAGCTTGCAGCGGCCTGGAAATTTCTACCCGGTCGCCCGGCTTGAGCCGATGTTCAGCCGCAACCTCCACGCCCCAAACGCCGAGTACGAGTTCCTGCTGCTCGATAGCCGGGTAGCTTGCGCTTAATCCTGAGCGCTGCACGGCCAGCGCAGCCGTCAATCCCGGCTCAAACTTGAGCTCGACAATTGCTTGCTCGCCAGGCAGCGCGTAGAGCACTTCAACCATCGCTTCAGTCGAGTCTTTCACCGTAGACGGCCCTCGCACGTTTGACGAATGCATTCAGTTGAGAGTTGGCGATTTCGTCGAACAAGCTTCTAAGGAGCAGTCCAAATGGCGAGCGGTGAATTTCGTACTCAAGCCGAAGCTGAATGTCGCATCTCTGCTCGGGCTGGTCGATCAACTTCCAATATCCATGCAATGTCTTCAGTGGCCCTTCGAGCATTTCAATTTGAACCGACGCAGGCCCGGTGGATGCCTCGCGAGTCGTTGTATTACGGGTTCGGATCGTTTTGTAGATGCCACTGATTCCAATTTCAAGCGCGGCGTCGACCACCGCACCTGAGTCCTTCTCGATTCTCGCGCCGTGACACCAATGCAGGAATTCAGGATAGGAATCGATATCGTTGACTAGGGCCAGCATCTGATCGGCGCTGTAGGGCACTCGCGCACTGCGCTCGATGACGGCCATGGCTCGCTTAGCCGAAGAGCCGTTCGCGTAACCAGTCGAGCGCGCCGGTCGCATACATCCCCACCAGTGCAATTGCTATCGGAGCCGCATAACGCGCAGACTTCCGCCAGATTCGATACACAGCCCCTGCCGCCGGATCCAACTCATCGGCCGTCGAATTCTCAGACATGAACCACCCGGCAAATACGACAATCGCGAATCCGCCCATTGGCAACATGATGTTGTTGGTTAGAAAGTCGATCCAGTCAAAGATCGTACGTTCCCTGTACATTAAGTTTGACCAGGGCCCAAACGACATGACGGTCAGCCAACCGAGCGCCCAAATGATCCCGCCAACGGTGGCAGCCGCGGTAGTACGCGTGAACTTCAGCTGTTCCATAAAGAATGTGACTGCAGGCTCCATCAAGCTGATCGCCGATGTCCACGCGGCAAACGTCAACAGACTGAAGAAGATGACTGCGACGTACACCCCGCCCGTCATCTGCCCGAAGGCGAGCGGCAGCGATTCGAACACCAGCCCCGGCCCGGACTCCACCGGGACGTCATGCGCAGAAGCAATCGAAAAGATCACCAGGGCGGCAAGAATCGCAACGCCCGTATCGGCCAATACCACGGCTATCGACGTACGCACAATCGATTCTTCCTGCGGTAGATACGCACCATAAGCCATGATCGCGCCCATGCCGACGCTGAGCGTAAAGAACGCTTGTCCCAGTGCTTCGAGTACGCCCTCACCCGTTAGCTCGGAAAAATCAGGGACGAAGAGATTTTTCAAGCTTTCGACGAATGTGCCCCCAAACATTCCGTAGACGAGCAACACGAGAAGCAGCAGAATCAAAGCGGGCATCAGCACACGGACAGCGCGTTCAAGCCCCCGCTCGACGCCGAGCGCGACGACAATCACGGTGATGACCATAAAGAAGGTGTGCCATAGCCCCGTTTTGATCGGATCAGAAACCAGGCCGCCAAAAATCCCACTGACGGTATCCGTATCGGCACCATTGAAGATTCCTGACCCGCCCTCGAAGATGTACGCGACCGCCCAGCCGGCAATCACGCTGTAAAAGGAGAGGATCAGGAAGCCCGTGGCGACGCCCAGAATGCCGACCCATCGCCATTTGATCGTGCCGGTCTCCTCCTCGCCAAGCAGTCGCATGGTCGCAACCGGATTTCGTCTGCCCCGGCGGCCGATCAAAATCTCTGACATCATGATCGGCAGGCCGACCACGAATACGCAGGCCAGATAGACTAAGACAAAGGCGCCTCCACCGTTCTCGCCTGCCATATACGGAAAACGCCAGATATTTCCTAGGCCCACCGCGGACCCGGCGACGGCCAGGATGAAGCCAAGCCTGGATGACCAGTGCCCATGAAGCGAAGTCCGTTTCTCAGTCAATTAAATTCCCTCAGGCGTGTTTTTTGTTTTTCATTCTAGGATCATTGCCAATCCATGACCAGAACGCCCAACAAGCCGTCTTCAAACTCGATTGCGCGGAACAAGAAAGCGCGCTTCGACTATTTTATCGAGGAATCGATCGAGGCTGGTCTTGCGCTTGAGGGCTGGGAGGTCAAGAGCCTCCGCGCGGGCAAAGGTCAGATTACCGAGACTTATGTGCTGCTGCGTGACGGTGAGGCCTGGTTGCTTGGCGCACATTTCACGCCACTGAATACCGTATCGACGCATGTCACGGCTGAGCCGGCGCGGACCCGTAAGCTGCTGCTGAACCGCAGGGAGCTCGACCGACTGACCGGCATGGTTGAGAGGAAAGGCTACGCGCTGGTGGCGCTTGAGCTTTACTGGAAGAACGGCCGCGTCAAGATTGCGATCGGCCTGGCCAAAGGCAAGAAGCAGCACGACAAACGGGCAACGGAAAAAGATCGTGACTGGCAGCGCGACCGGGCCCGGATCATGAAATCGCGCAGCTGACAACGAGCACGGGAATATTCCGAATCGGCGACCTTAAGGCTTGAAAAGGCCGCCGGCCACCCTAAACTAGACCTTGCTTGGGGGCGACATGGCTTCGACGTGGGTCGCGAAACCTTTAGGTGCATGTCGAGGTGCAGAGTACCTCGTAAAACCATCTGCAAACTCTTAGTTGCCAACGACGACAACTACGCACTAGCCGCTTAAAACCCGGTTGGGTGCCGTCTGACTGGAGCCGTGCTTGTGCGTCCAGGTCCTTCGGGACATTCAGGCGTCATATCTCACAGGATCGCAGGGACGTATGTCCGTGACTGAACTGCTAAAAAATTACGGAATCGCTGTCGGTGTTCCCTGTTCGTCGGGAAGCCGGCAGTTAAAACAGTAGACGAAATAAGCATGTAGAGCCTGAGGCAGAGGGCTTGCGGACGCGGGTTCGATCCCCGCCGCCTCCACCATGGCATCCTCGGCTGCAATGCCGGGGATGCCTCCCTTTACTCGCCGGCGTTGATGTCCACGGCCTCGCTTGCAGACGGAGCCGCAAAAATCGAGCGACCCGGGATGCCCTCGGTGCGTTGTGGAATCGGGCGGCCATTATCGATGGCCTCATTGACGCTGTCCTGGTACACCTTTTCCGCCCGAAGCGCGTTCGCGACGAAGAAATTTCCTTCGTGGCAGGAATACTCGAGGATTTCGTAGCCGGGCTGCGTCGTCAGCGTGAGCCTGAACGTCCACGGTTGCTCAAAGGTGCGCGGATCGCTGACCGTCACGACATAGTCGATCATGTCCGGATCGATTCGCGTGATGCGTTCGGTGAGTTTCAGGTCCTCGCTGTGCGGTACGCGCCCGATCGAGAGTTCGTCCGTCAGGTTGGTCGTCTCGACGACAAGCGTCTCGCCCTCCCAATGCCCGACCGACGAGCCCATGTATTGGCGAACGCCGGCGTCCGCCAACGGGCGACCGTCGAGCGGGATGATCCGCGTGTCGTGCAGCATCTCGTAGCTGATAGCGACCTCGGTTGGCGACTGAGTAATTCGCATCGCGTCACCGTAAAGCGACGGCCCGATTGAGCCGGTGACACCCCGCGAAATACAACGATCGTAATAAGAGAAGTCTTCCATATTAAAGAATGGTCCATCCATCGCGCGCTGACCGGCCTGGCGCTGGCGGTCACGTCCTTCCCGCGTCAGCGCTGGCATCTGCCCGTTGGCCGGCGAGACGATGTAGGAGGTATAGCCGAAGGTGCGTGTACCGGTTTCAGCCGAATCCAGCGCGCTGAGCTGCAGGCGATTTTCATCGCTCGGGTCGCCGTCCAGTCCGGCAAAGGGTTCCGGCGCACCCACTCTCTCCATGAATTCCGCTGCGGTCAGCCGCTCGCGCGTGCCGAAGCGTTCGGGCCGAGACATCGAGATGCCGCTCATATCGCGACTCGTGAAGGTGCCCTCCAGATTGGGATCGCCCCAGGAGAATCGTGCAACCTGCCAATCGGGATCGGTGAGTGCCGCTGCTGTCTGCTCGGCAGGAATGCGCGCGGGCGCGGTCGTCTGTTGCGCGCTGGCGGTCGGAATCAGTAGCGCTCCCACACTCAAAGCTAGAGCGGCTATTCGTCCGTTCGCAGTGATCTTCGTATTCACGCTGTCGTTCTCCAGAGCTTTGCGCCCATCGGCCTGTCCGCCACCAGTATAAGGCTGGTTGCTGGCCCGAGGGACGAGCTGTCAGCCGATGATGACTCCCTCAAACCGCGAATTCACCCACAGGTGGACGTAAATGCTCGCGATGTAACCCAAGGCGATCACCGGTGTCCACTTCAGGTGACCGAAGAACGTGTATTTGCCGTGAGCCTGACCCATCAGCGCCACGCCCGCGGCGGAACCGATCGAGAGCATGCTGCCGCCGACGCCGGCCGTGAGCGTGACCAGCAACCATTGCAGTTCGTCCATCGCGGGTTCCATTTGCAGGACTGCGACCATAACCGGAATGTTGTCGACGATTGCCGACAGCACGCCAACCAAAGAGTTTGCGATGGTCGGACCGAGGTCCAGATACATCCACTGACTGATCGACGCCAGGTAGCCGATAAAGCCGAGACCACCGACGCACATGATGACGCCGAAAAAGAACAGCAGCGTGTCCCATTCCGCTCGCGCCACTGCCCGGTAACTATCGAACGCCGCGACGTCGCCTACCTGACCGTATTCGGCGTTGTCATTCGGATGTGGCTTGTGGCTGACTTTCAGATAGTAGCCGTAGAATTTCAGCAATCCGAGGCCGGTCATCATGCCCAGGAAAGGCGGCAGATGCAGGAAATTGTGAAAGCTGACTGCGGTGGCGATGGTGCAGCCGAAGAGGCCAATAATGACGAATGCGCCACGCTTGATGCGAATGCTCTCACGCTGCAGTTCAGGTACGCCATTCGGAACGGCAAAGTACATCGCGGCTACCGGAATTGCGTAGTTAACAACCGACGGCGTGAACAACGCAAAGAACGTACTGAATTCGATATGACCTGCCTGCCAGACCATCAGCGTAGTGATATCCCCGAATGGCGAGAAGGCGCCGCCGGCGTTGGCTGCCACCACGATGTTGATACAACCAAGGCCAATGAAGCGGTCGTTACCTTTGCCGACTGCCATTACCACAGCGCACATCACAAGCGCAGTCGTAAGATTGTCGATGATAGGCGACAGGAAAAAACTGATGATGCCAGTAATGATGAACAGCTTGCGGTAACTGAACCCGCGACTGACCAGCCACGAACGAAGTCCCTCGAAGACGCGCCGTTCTGACAAGGCATTGACGTATGTCATGGCGGCCAACAAGAACAGAAGTAATTCGCCGAACTCGACCAGGAACTCGCGAACAGCCTCTTCCGTCGTGTGATCAATCCCGTTCTGTGCGTAGGTCAGACCGATCAGGGCCCAGATTAAACCGGCGGCCAGAATGACCGGCTTGGATTTTCGCAGGTGCGTGAATTCTTCGGCAATGACCAGGCAATAGGCGAGCACGAATAGAATGACGGCCGTGATGCCGACCCAACTGGCCGTCAGGTCGAGCCTCTCACCAACGTCCTCAACGGTTTGTGCGACCGCAGTGAGCGGCTGCAAAATCAACAGCGGCAGCAGCCACAAGAATCCAACCTGCGGGAAACTGCGAAAGCGGCAAATCATGTTTTGCATTATCTCATTCCAGTGTCGGCTCCGCGCGCCCCCGCCGAAGGCGGATAGATTCCGAAGCTGCCGTCCGGCCGGCGCTTGTAGCGTTTATGAATCCAAAGATACTGTTCCGGGTTACGCCGTATCAGGTCCTCTGTTGCCCGATTGATCGTGAGTGCGTCGCGCGCGTCGTCGCCGCTGGGAAATGCGTCGAGCGGCGATCCGATGGATAAGAGATAGCCCCGTCCCCAGGGCTTACGTTCTATGCAGCAAGGCATAACCGGCACTTGAGCCATTCGCGCAATGCGAGACGGGGCCGTCAGCGCAGTGGCTTCAACGCCGAATAGCGGGACAAAAACCGTATCCTTGCCGCCGAAATCCTGGTCCGGCGCGTACCACATTGCGTGGCCACGCTTGAGCCCTTTGACCAGCCCAATCGGCGAGTGATGACCCGCAATGATCGCGGTAAATTCACCGCGATGCCGCTCCATGAACGCATCCATCAATTGGTTGCGGGGACGTTTGTACATCGCCTGCACGGTTGCGTGAACACTCAGTACGGGCAACCCAATTTCAATGCAGGTGAAATGGGCCGTCAGCAGCATTGCGCCCTTACCGGCGTTCTGCGCTTGCTTCAAATGCTCCAGTCCGTGGACTTCGGTCAATTGTCGAACGCGATCGGGAGCCCACCAGACCAGGCCGATCTCGAGCACACCGGTCGATACATTTCGAAAGCAAGCACGGCTCAGCCGGCGTAATGCCGAGCGCTCAGCATCGGGGAAAGCAATTGCCAGATTAATAGCCGCGACCCGGCGCCGCTCGGTCGCGAGCAGATACAAAAGCTCGCCACCCAGGCCACCCAATGCGACGATCAATTTGAGGGGCATATATGCAGCCAACCGCATCAAGCCAAGCAGCAACCAGGTCGACCAGTACCGAGGCGATAAATAGCGCTCGTTTTTTGCGGAAATACCGGGCTTCATGACGGGCGGAGGATACACGAGGCGTGGTACCCTGAGGCACGAATCGCAAGGCTCGAAACTTGCCGATAGGAGCACTGCTATGAGAGCTTTCAGCAGGCTGGGCTTGCTGGTCACTGCGTTGGTCGCAACAGCCGCCGCGGCACAACTCACCGTTCCCCGAATCGTTCAGCTACCCGCTGAGGATTTTGTTTGGAATTGGGGCAATCGATCCGGCGCGTTTGCGGAAGGCGGCCCACGCAGACCCGATTTCTCGATCACCGGCGGCGAGCGAGGCTTTTCGTGCACGTTGACAGGTGCTTTTAGTCTTGGGAGCCGAATGCGAGACTTTTATAACCTGAGAGCGTTCGAGCAACAATTATCCACCACGCTCTATTTCATTCAGGATTCAACCTACGAGCTGAACGGCTACTACAGTCAGAATCAACTCGACTGGGCGACGCTGGATTGCAAGATTCCAGATAACGTGGTGTCGCAAGATAAACAACAAGAGCGGCTGGACCGCGCTGTTGAACGCGCACTGCGAGATCGCGAGCGACGCCGGGAACGCGCAGAGTCTGAAGACAACTAAGGTCGCAACGACTTAAGCCGATTATTGCAGCTCGATCATCAGTCCATCGAGCGATGCATCGATATGGAAGTCGACAAATCCGAATTCGCTGCGCAGCATCGCATCGATATCTGCTCGCGAACGGCCTTCACGGATCATTGATTGAACCAGATCACTCAATCGCTGGGTCTCATCACGAAACGCCGCCATTTCAGACCGAGAAGCGACGGTGCCGTGGCCGGGAATGACCGTATCGAAATCCAGTCCGAGCGCTCGAGTTAACGTTCGCGGCCATTCGCGTGCGCTGCCGCCGCCCGGGTATTCGACGAGTTCAGGTGTGCCGGGATCATTGGCGTACATGTCACCGGCGGCCAGCACACCGTGATCCGGGAAGTGCGCGACGATGTCGCCATCCGTATGCGAACGGCCAAAGTAATACAGCTCGACCGAGGTATCTCCGATGTGAATCGTCGCTCTGTCTTCGATCGTCATATCGGGCAGACCGTCCGTTCGACCTGAATTGATCATCTTTACTCGCGCATTTTCTGCCGCGAATACGCTCGCACCATCGCCTTGAAAAATCTGGTTCGCGCCGCTGTGGTCATCGTGATAGTGCGTATTGACGATGTACCGAATCGGCTGGTCGGTGATTTCAGCCAACATGGGCCCAACGTTTTCGTAATCGATTGCGTATTTTGTATCGACAAGCAACACGCCATCATCCGTGACCAGCACCGTGATGTTGCCTGGAACGAAATCATTGTGAATGACGTAGATATCGTCCGTTACCTGAACAAGGTCGAGCTCTGCCGGCGCGGCGCCGAACTGAGCCATTGCACCCGTGCTGGCCAGCAGACCAAAAACACCTTGAACCGCAATCCATCCCTTCATGCCAATGCCTCCTGTGAAAATTCCTCGTACACCGCGGTTTCAAATTCGTCTAACAGCGCGATACTGGCACGGCTCGCGAAAGGCGCGAGCTGTAGCATCAAAACTGCCGCCAGATCCTTAACCGGATCAACCCAAAAATAGGTATTCACTATACCGCCCCAGCCGTAGGAGCCGATCGAGCGCTTACCTGGCCGTTGTTCGGTCTCAAGCATGACACCAAAACCGAATTTCTGGCTGCCGTCCATAAAAGCGAAGTCGTTGCTCCGATCAGCCAGAGCGCTGCGCTGCATCTGGGCTTCGAATTCCCCAATCTGATTACTGCTGATCTCTGCGACCGCGCCACTATTTAAGATTTGCATTCCATCGAGTTCGCCGCCGCGCAACATACATCTAAGCAAGCGCGAATAGTCGGCTGCGGTTGAATACAGACCGCCCCCACCTCTGACCTGATGGTCGCGGTCAGGTAATGGTAGGGACCGAAACCCTTTCCCTGACCGTCGATGCACCGACGCGAGCCGCGACAAATCGGCCGGTCGGCGAAAACCGGTATCGCTCATCCCGAGCGGCACGAATATCGCTTGCTCGAAATAGCTGTCGAGCGGTTGACCCGTCATTGGCTCGATGAGTTGACCGACTACGTCGGTACTGGTGCTGTACGCAAATCTGATACCGGGATCAGCGATCAGAAACGGTGGATTGAATAGATCGGGTTTCGTGCCAGAAGCGATACGCAACGGTTCATGCAAAAACCAGTAACCGTATCCTCCGGTGTGACTCAAGAGCTCTCGCAGAGAAGCATCCCGAGCAGCTTCCCGCGTCGTGTAGGAACCCGTGTCAGGCTCGAACTCAAGCAATACGTCCGGCTGCTTGAATCCCGGTAAATAGTCTTTGAGCGGCGCATCGAGATCAACGCGCCCTTCTTCGACAAGCGTCATTACTGCGATCGAGGTTACAAGCTTCGTCATCGAGGCGATCTGAAATACCGTGTCGGCTTGCATGGCTCGATACGGCTCGACCGCAGCTGCGCCAAGCGCCGTGAGATAGCGGCAGGATTCAGACGAACTGATGGCTGCGACGACGCCGGGAACCCGGCCTTCATCGACAGCTCGCGCTAAGACCTTATCGACCGCCTGCAACGGCGTGGATTCGGTACGTGAAATCGACGTTTTCACCCACTGCGATAGCGCCGCCAAACAACGAAAACGGTTCCATACCGAGGTCAGCATGGGTCAGCCGGTACTCTCCTTCTACTGTCAGCGTATCGGCAGTGATCGTGATGGCTGCTGGAAAGGATTGGTCGATTGTCAGACCGAGCATCTGAATGGAAACCGGCAATTCAGCACGCTGCAGCGAGCCTGTGACGCCGCGCCCGCTGAGTGAAATCTCCGAAAAAGCTTCGCCATTCAAAACACGGTCGGTCAGCATGTTTGTTTTCGTGCCGGCCTTATCTTCTTCGCTGGGGACAGACTCGAAATCTTCACCGTACAAGGCGCGCAGATCTGGATCATCGATGACCAGGTCTGCGACCGAAAAGCTCAGATTCCACTCAGCTGCTGCCAGGTCATTACTCAAGACGACGCTGCCGGCAAATTGCTCGATTGAGATCACGTGATTGTGTCCGAACCGCGCCATTGCCCCTGCGCGGTAGATTCGCCAATAGGCCTCGGATTGAGCGGCATCGATGACGTAGACGCGTTGCTCGCCTGCAGCCGGCAGAGGCACATCGGCCGATAGATCGATCGACGCGCCTACAGCACCGGGCTGGTCGATATTGGCAAAGCCCGCCGCTGGCGGTGCCCCGCCATCGCTATCGGTTATATCGCCGGCCGGGCCACCGAGCCTTTGAGCGAGTATCAGCCCGATTGCGCCAATGAGGACAATTGCGCCAATGACCTTGCCTCGCTTCATCAATTTCCTCTCACAACCCAGGTGCGCCAAGGAGCTTAGCATGGCGCCGATGGGCCTTAAGGCCTTTGGGCGGCTGCCAAAAGGTGGTACGGTACAGCTAGCCTAAACATTAACGATTCGCGAACGAGTCGTGGAGTTCAACGTGGCCCCGAAACGGAATTCGTTGTGCAACATCGGACTGGCATTGGCAGCCATCGCGCTTGCCGGATGCACTTCTTCAGTTGTCGTCGAGAGCGATTTTCCGGCACCGCTTGTCGAAGAGCTGCCGGTATCGATCGCGCTTTACTACGACCCTGCCCTGCGCGACTTTATTCACGCGGAAGCATTGCCGCGCAGCTCCACGTGGACGATCGACCTGGGAGACGCCAATCTCGCCATGCTCGACCCACTCTATGACTCCATGTTCGCGGCGACCCGCGAGATTCAGGCGCTGCAACCGTTGCCAACAGACGCTGCGACATTCGATGGCATTCTGAGCTCGGCGCTGCAGGAATTTCAATTCGACCTTCCGAATGCGACTCGCGACGAATTCGTCGAGGTCTGGCTGGAATATCGCCTTGAACTGCAAACACCCAATGGGGAAATGATTTTCGCTTGGGAGGTCGCCGGTTACGGCAAGGCCGAAATCGATCGCAACCGCGAAGACGCCGTGCATCGCGCCTCAATCACTGCAATGCGCGAAGCTGGCGCTCGTATTTCTACTCAATTCAGATTACAGCCCCAAATCAGCGATTGGCTGAAGGATATCGAAGATGCCCGAATATAATCCCCAGGGAAACCGAAAGACGCGATTGATTCGCAATCTACTCGTCGCATCGCTGGCTTGCCCAATTCTGGTTGCCTGTAGCACGACGTCGCGGCTCGAACCCTACAAACAGACCGATGCCGTACTGGAAGCAGGCGAAGGCATCGTCATTCTGGCGCGAAGACATCATTCAACTCATGAAGCCGAGCAGGATTTTGTCGACTGCATTTCGGACGCACTGACCAAAGGCCGCGACCCGATTCTGGTCCATGACTCGACCGATTTCCTGGATACCCTTTACCCTTGGTTTGAACCGTCCACGGCACCGCTTAACATTTCCGACCTGACCGAGCTGCTCGACCGACCGGCTGTCGCCGAACGGGTCGAAGATACCGGTGTACGTTTCGTCGTTTGGCTCGACGGATCTACCGATCGCGTTGCAAGCGGTGGCAGCATTACTTGTGCAGCCGGTATCGGTGGCGCGGGATGCATGGGCTTAGCCTGGTGGGAAGACGATGCCCGCTATGACGTCGACGTCTGGGATATCGATGGACTCAATCAGTCGGGCACCATTTATGCCGACGTTCGCGGCCGCAGCGTGATGCCAGCGATCATCGTGCCAATGCCATTCATAGCGCGACCTCAAGCTAAGGCGTGCCGTGGCCTCACCGATCAGCTCGAGCTTTTCCTGACGACGCCGGAAGGTTACGGAGCGGGCCCAGAGCCAGAAATCGGCTGACGCTTCACGCACGCGTGAAGCGACGCAGTTAGACTGGCGGGGAATGAGCGACCGCCACGACCTCGAAATTGTTCTGCGCTCCGGTGTCCCGATCATCGTTATCGAGACGGCCGAAGAAGCACGGTTCCTGGAGCTACTAAAGCGGATCGCGCTAGAGAGTTCAGCGGCCGGCTACCGCCCGCTGTTCCGTTGGACAGTAACCGATGGTCTGCAACGCCTCGATCTAGACCTGGAACCACAACGGCATGCAATCGAGCCGCCAGACGTGCTCGGGCACATCCGAGCGGTCGACAAGCCTGGAATATACGCCCTACTCGACTTTCATCCGTTTCTCGAAGACCCCGTCAATACGCGTTTATTGAAGGACATCGCGCTTGCTGCCGAGGTGAATCGCTCGGTGATCGTGCTGGTAAGCCACCAGATCAGTCTGCCAAGCGAGCTCGCCGGTTTCAGCGCCCGATTTGAGATGCGGCTGCCCGACCCGGATGCACTGCGCAAGATTGTCATGCGGACTGCAGCCGAGCACCAGCAGTCGACGCCGGGCCGGCGGATAGAGATAGATTCCAAAGCGCTCGATCTTTTGGTTCAGAATCTCTCGGGGCTCAATCACGCAGACGCCGAGCGTCTGGCACGAAATGCCATCGTCGACGACGGTGCGTTGACGCACAGCGACCTGCCAACTGTGATGAAGGCCAAGTACGCACTGCTCAATCAGTCGGGAATTTTGAGCTTTGAGTACGACACGGCTCGCTTCGACGAGATCGCGGGATTCACCAACGTCAAACGCTGGCTTAAGCAACGGCGTTCGGCGTTTACATCGGATCATCCGGCCGGGCTTGATCCACCAAAAGGCATCTTACTGCTGGGCGTACAAGGCTGCGGCAAGAGTCTCGCAGCTAAGGCCACCGCAAACGCTCTCGGCCTACCGCTGCTGCGCCTCGATTTCGGCACGCTATATAACAAGTACCACGGCGAAACCGAGCGTAATCTGCGCGAGGCTCTGTCAACAGCCGAAGTGCTTAGCCCCTGCGTGCTGTGGCTCGACGAAATCGAAAAAGGCGTGGCGATTCAGGGCAGCGATACCGGGACTTCACAGCGCCTACTGGGCAGCTTGCTGACCTGGATGGCGGAGCGAACCGCGACCGTGCTGATGGTTGCGACCGCCAATAACATCAAAGCGCTACCACCAGAATTGATTCGCAAGGGCCGATTCGACGAGATCTTTTTTGTCGATCTCCCCGCCGACGCGCATCGCGCCGAGGTATTCGAGATCCACCTGAAGAAACGGGGCCTGGACCCCACCGCATTCGAGCTCCCTGCCCTGGTGACCGCCAGCGCGGGTTTCTCCGGCGCGGAAATTGAGCAAAGCATCGTTGCGGCACTCTATGCGGCCCACGCGCAGCAACAAGCCCCTTCGGCCGCTCACGTTCTGAGCGAGCTCAGCCGGACGCGGCCGCTTTCGGTCGTCATGGCGGAACGAGTCGAGGAACTGCGCCAATGGGCTTCGTCACGCACGGTGCCAGCTGACTGAAGCGTCTCAAAATGGTAGGCTACTAGCTTGGACCAATATTAAAAAAGCCTTGTAGCCATTTGAAATGAAAGGGCATTTAACGAAATCCGCAAGCGCGCTCGATCGCACCGACGAGCTCCCTGTGCTGTCTGAGGAGGCAATCCTCAAATTTGAGCTCCTGGAAGTCGACTCGCCGACTGCCGACCCCGATCCGTTGGAATCATCGCTCGAAGCCCTGCGCCAAGCGCTGGACCAAGCCGAACAGCGCTGGTCAGCGCTGGAATCAAAGCTCGAGACGCAGGATCACGCGATTACCGAGCTCAAAGAATGCCTCGGCGAACCAAGCCCGCAGGACAACCAAACGGCTGCTGCGACCGAAGCAGCGCAGCCAGAGCCGGCGGCAGTCGCGGATGCGGCAAGCTATCCAGAAGATGAGCCAGGCGCTGACAGCGCCACGCTCGAACGAATCGCCTCGCTCGAATCCTACATCGCGGGGCGCGCAGATCGTTGGCAGGAAATGGACCAAGAACTCAGCGCAAAAACGAGACGCATCGCCGAACTCGAAAGCGAACTTGAACAGCGCATTGCCCGCGAACAAGGTCTCGAAGAACGGTTGCATAACGAAGGCAATCGATCCAACGAACTTCGCGACAAACTGAGACGCATGCATCGGCAGCTGGAAGATGTCGAACTTGGATCGGTGGATACTGACCTCGATGCGACACGGGAAATGGTTGGTCATGCAATCGACGCGATCCCGATCCGGTTCCTGAACGGGATTGAATCAAACGATACGCAATCCTATTCTGCGCCCAAGCTCATTTGTCTCACGTCCAGCGGCGCGGAACCGTACGTCCTTTACAAGAATGCGATCACAATCGGTCGCGGATCCGAGTGCGACATTCAGATTGTCACGGACTTCGTGAGCCGCCAGCACGCGACGATCAAGCGGGATGACTCCGAGACCATAATCGAGGATCGCTCAAGCACCAATGGCATTTTCGTTAACGCTGAGCGCGTCAAACAGAAATCGCTAAGCGATGGTGACGAGATCACCATTGGCGAATCGCGGTTCCGGTTCCTAGGCGGAGAGCCATCTCATTGATGGCAAACTACTGCCGATGAAGCCGCCCCGAACGATTAAGGAAACCCTCCTCGCACTTGCGCTTCTGGCTTTTGGCCTGTTCTGCCTTCCAGCGATGGTTTTCTTGGTCGGGCAACAACTTGTCGGCGAATACGAAAACGGATTGCTCGGTCTCTACGAAGCAATTGCCGATGCTTTAATCTCCGGTAATGGTTTCGCGTGGATCTTGATATTGAGCCCGTATCTCACCGTTCAACTCATACGACTCGGCATGTGGCTGCGAAGGCAACGCCAAACTGCGAACTAGCTCACAGTTCGAGTCGACCGAGCATTCTGCGACGCTCACATACTGTTAACCTAACGCAGCTACCACTCGCTGTGAGCACTGATGTTTTCGCGACTGCTGAATTGGCTAGGACTACAATCGAGATCGGCTCGGAAGCCGGGACGCGTTGGCGCGCGTCGTCCTCGTTCGGCCACGGCACACTTGTTCGAGAAGAACCCGATCAAGTCCGAGCAAAAATCTCACAGCGCGGACGTCGACGGCGACTTCAATCCGTACAACACCGGTAAGTTCGATCGCAGCGCCTCGTGGGAACGGATCAGCAAGAATCAGCGCTAAGCCAGCTTGCTGCGCTCACAGCGGCAATCTTTGAACCCGTTCCCCGCCCCACAGCACTCACAAAATCGTGATTAGCTTAGTGTTTCCAGCATGTTAGACTTGATACAACGGGTCGGAGCCAGGAAACTATCGACTAGGACAAATGCCGACCTAACACCTTTTGAGGAGAGACTCGTGAGGAAAGGACTCAGCCGTGTGCTGCTTGTCGCCATTGGATCACTGACATCGATTGCGCTCGAAGCCAGCATAGATCCAATCGTCCCGCTCGAGGCGTCACCAAGACACCCGATCATCAGCCGGACCGTTACGGAACTGATCGAGCAATGGCACTACTCTCACCTGCAGCTCGACAACTCCATGTCGTCGGCGATATTTGATCAATACCTCGATATCCTTGATGGGAATCGCGCCTATTTCCTCGGCGCGGATGTCGCCGAGTTTGGCAACTATCGCTATGACCTTGATGAGAGCGCCCGCCGGGGCAATCTCGATCCCGCCTTTGCTATCTTCAATCGCTTTCGAGAGCGGGTTAACCAGCGCGTAACTTTCGCATTGTCTTTACTTGAAACAGAGCCGGATTTCACGATCGACGAAGACTACCGCTGGGATCGGACCGAGCTCGGATGGCCTACAACTCAAGAGGCAATGAACGAGACGTGGCGCCTCCGCGTCAAGAATGATGCGCTGACTCTCATCATGGCGGATGAGACCTGGCTGGAGGCAAGCGAAACATTACGCGAGCGCTATGAGCGCATGCACAACGACATTGCCGAACTCGATGCGAACGACGCGTTCGAGTATTTCATGAACGCCGTCGCGCATACGATGGATCCTCACTCCACGTACCTGTCGCCTCAGGATAGCGAGGAGTATCGAATCGACATGAGCCTTTCCTACGAAGGAATCGGCGCACGGCTTCAGGAAGAAGACGAGTTCGTAGAAGTCGTTGAAGTCATCCCGGGCGGCCCTGCCGATATGGATGGTCGACTCCAGGAGCTCGACCGGATTACGGCCGTTGCACAAGGCGATGACAGATTTGTCGACGTCGTAGGCTGGAAGCTCGAAGACGTCGTTCAGCTTATCCGGGGGCCCGGCGGTTCGATCATTCGTCTGCGAATCCTCCCGGGAGGCAGTGAACCCGGTTCGCCGCAGGTAATCATCGCGCTAACGCGGGATAAAGTGCTCCTCGAAGAACAGGCGGCGAAAAGCGAGCTTCGAGAAGTCACACTAGACGACGGCCTTAACTATCGAATCGGCGTCATCACCGTTCCAAGGTTCTACCAGGATTTCGCGGCAAAAACCGAAGGCGAAGCCGACTACAAGAGTACTTCTCGAGACGTCACCCGGCTGATCGGAGAACTCGAAGCCGAAGGCATAGACGGCATCGTCATGGACCTGCGCCAGAACGGCGGCGGACATTTGTCTGAAGCGACGGAACTGAGCGGTCTATTTATCGATCGCGGTCCAGTTGTACAGGTGATGGAAACCACCGGTGACCTCGAGATTCATACTGACCCCAGCCCCACGGCCATTTATGGCGGCCCATTGGCTGTTTTAGTCGATCGTTACAGTGCGAGCGCTTCGGAAATCTTTGCCGCAGCCATTCAGGATTACGAGCGCGGCGTGATTATTGGCCAGCAGACCTTCGGCAAAGGAACCGTGCAAAATCTATTCAACTTGGATCGCCAGATTCGCGGTAGTGGCGACCAGAGCAATGGTCAGCTAACGCTGACGATTGGCAAGTACTACCGCGTCACCGGCGAGAGCACGCAAAATCGGGGAGTCATGCCCGACATTACCCTGCCTTCGGGCATTCCGACCGAGGCCGTCGGCGAAAATACACGCCCGACCGCGTTGCCTTGGGATCGGATCGACGCGACGGCCTTTCGGCCGCGCCCCTCGCTTGACACAGAAATCACCACACTCAACAGCAATCAGCGATTACGTGCGACCAACGATCCGAATTTTAGTTTTCTCGAGAAGGACTTTTCATCACGTGTTGAGAGCTGGAACGAACACACCGTTTCTCTCAACCTCGAAAGCCGCAAGGCCGAGCAGGCAAGTGATCGACAAGCTCGATTGGATCGTCACAACGAACGGCGTGCCGCCTTCGCCTTGCCACCGCTGGCATCCATCGAGGAACTCGATGACGTAGAAGACCCGATTTCAGCTGCTGAAATTCTACTTAACCAGGCGGCATTGACTGTCGCAGAAATCGCGGCAGGGCAATCGTCGAGTACCCGCTCGGCCCTGTCGGCGACGGGCCCGGATAACGGCGTCTAGTACAGAATTTCAGATAGATCCCAAAAATCGTCTGCGAGTACGTTAACTCGCAACGGTGGGTGTCCCACCTGTCCTTGTGCGTCAAGCATCGGTGCAACCGTGATTTCGCCTAGCCCCTCTTGCATCGGCGCGGCATCGGTTTCGTGTCTGTACTTTACCGAGTTGATCAACAAGTCCGCTCGCCGCTTTACGCGATCGGCCAGAGTCTTATCGATATTGAGCTGCTCGACTCTTTCACGCACGCACTCGACCATTTGGTCGCAGACGCGACGATCCCCGAACTTCATGTCCGCTGCTGTTCGTTTGGTGGCTTTCTTAGCAAGCCTTGCGAGGTCGTTTTCCGCAAAATGAGTGGCTAGATGCTGCGCTAGCGCGATGATCGCCACATTGATTAGACGCCTGCTCTCCAGCGACAAACCATCCGGCTCCGGTAGCGGCTCCCCTTGGATTTTCTCCATAACTTCGTTGAATTCCTCAATACGCTCTTCTAAAGCGCGTCGGTTTTGCATCATTCCTTCAACGCGATTTCGAAGCCCGGGACCCGCAAATAGCTTCATGAAGAAATTCATACTCTCCAGGCGCTTTTCGAGCCGCTGGCATTCCTCTAGCGCATGCTTTCGCTTTTGGAGGAGTTCGTCCAGTTTGAGCTTGATCGCGTCGAGCCGACGATTGCGTTTCGCTAACACGGCATTGTGAAGCTGGAGCCGTTCGCGCTTTTCGCGTTGGGCCTTTAGTTCCGTGCCGAACTGCTCCACCTTTAAGGCACCAACCCGCCACATGTGGCGCAGCTGAAAATAGACCATTGCGTTCGCAGCAGCGAGTGGGTTAGTCAATAACCGCTCGAGACCTTCCAGCTGGCTTTGCGCCCGCAGAATCGCGCCTTCCTGCTGCTCGAGCTTTTCCAGCAGGTCGTAGTGGTCACGCTTGAGTGTAACGAGCTCACGCTTAACGCCTGCCCGGTTCCAATAGAGCTTGAGAAGCGGTTCCTGCTCCTCTTCGGAATTTCGTTGCATTAGTGGAGCAAGCATTTTTGCAGACGCTGGAAGGCCCTTCAGACGATTTGACTAAACGAAAAATATAGCGGCTTGGGGCCGCGCAAACCGTGATTCAGAGCAAGATTACGGCCTAAGGGGGTGAGATCAGGCGAATCCGTGGCCGCTATCGCCAAGATAGTCTAACCACTTGTTTAGCATCATATTTATCTGCCAGCGGCGGTCAAGCTCACCGGCATGCGAGGATCGAATCTCGCGCAAGAGCCGATGGCTGTGCCCCGACAGACAACTGACTGCCTCTGCCAGGCCGGCGTCTTTGTAGATCTTGATGGTCATGTCGGGATCCTTGATTTCCAATCCCTTGCCGTCGCGCAGCCAATAGGTCATGCACAAAGTCGTCGTATACGGCTCAGCCAGCGTTCGTTCCAGGTAGAGATCACTGTCACCCCGGGCCCGGGATATCCATCGGCAAGTGTCACCGGAAAGCTCACCGACTAAACCGTTCAGCTTGAGGTAATTACTTTCGTACAACAGCATCAAGCCGCTGAAGCTGCCGGGCCGGTAGACGCATTCCGGCAGAAGCAGACTATCCGCGAGCATCCTCGCAAATCCTCAATGTCGATCGCGACTTCATGCTATCGAGCATGCCACAAGCTCGCGCCGAGCACCACGAGCGTGATCGCGAATCTGCGACGGCCCGGAACCGACTTATGCGCGAACCCGGCGAACGAGTCCCGCCTCGCTGAGAATTGTGCTCGCAATTTCCTCGATCGAGGAGTGGGTGGTATCAATAAAAGGAATACGATGGCGGCGAAACAAGGACTCGGCGGCGCGTAGCTCAAAGCTGACCTGTCCTGCGGAAGCATACTGGCCTTCCGCTCGACGCTCGCGCCGGATATTTTGCAAGCGTTCCGGCTTAATGGTCAGGCCGTATAATTTATTACTGTAATCCGACAAGGCTCCGGGCAAGTGGGTGCTCTCAAACTCATCGCCCGTCAACGGATAGTTCGCGGCAAAGATGCCATACTGCAAGGCTAAGTAAAGCGCCGTCGGCGTTTTACCCGATCGAGAGACTCCGACCAGGATGATGTCAGCCCTCGGATAAAAATCGTTGCCATGCCCATCATCCGCGGCGAGCGCAAAGTTGGTCGCTTCAATCCTTTGGTTATATCCAGCGGAGTCGTCGATGCCGTGGCTGCGTCTGAGGGTGTGCGACGACTCGCTCTTTAACTCGGCCTCTAACGGGCCGAGATACGCATCAAAAAAGTCCAGAACTAACCCGTTGGCCTTCAGGAGTGCGGCCCGAACTTCATCCTGGACCAGGCTTGCGAACACAATGGGCCGCCTGCCCTCGTCTGCTGCGCACCGGTCGATACGGTCCGCCACTTGCTGCGCTTTTTCAACCGAATCGACGAATGGCACGGTGACGGTGTCGAAGTTATTCCCTTCGAATTGCTCGAGAAGGCTGTGCCCAAGCGTCTCGACCGTCACGCCGGTCTGATCGGAAACGAAAAAGACTTTATGTACAAGCATGGTCTGACTATTCTTCACTAAAGCACAGGGATAACAAGGGATTCTGATTTGTCGAATTACGTGATCGAACTGGCCAATTGCGGCATGCAGGACGTTGCTAACGTTGGTGGCAAGAACGCTTCGCTCGGAGAGATGATCCGAGGACTAAGCCATGCAGGCGTTTCAGTCCCGCTGGGATTCGCAACGACGGCCGACGCCTTCCGAGATTTCCTCGGCCAGAATGGTCTGGAAAAGACCATTCAAGCCCGTCTTAAATCCCTCGATACCGATGACGTGGATGCGTTAACGACATGCGGGGCTGCGATCCGGGAGGCCATCAGGCAAACGCCGTTGCCCGAGCCATTGGAGTCCGAGATTGCGTCTGCCTGGCACAAGCTGTCGCAGGGCCAGGATATCAGCGTCGCGGTCCGTTCATCTGCGACGGCGGAAGACCTGCCCGAAGCATCTTTCGCCGGGCAACAGGAAAGCTACCTCAATGTTGTCGGCTTCCCACAGGTCCTTCAGTGCATTCATGATGTTTTCGCATCGCTCTACAACGACCGTGCGATTGCCTACCGCGTTCATCAGGGCTTCGATCACGCTGACGTCGCGTTGTCAGCCGGCATTCAATTGATGGCCAGGAGCGACGTCGGTAGCTCCGGCGTCATGTTTACACTCGATACCGAGTCCGGTTTCGATGATCTCGTGCTGATTACGTCAGCCTGGGGGCTTGGTGAGTCCGTCGTCCAGGGATCGGTCAATCCTGATGAATTCTATGTTTACAAAACTGGGTTGCGAGCAGGCAAGGAAGCGATCCTGCGAAAAAACCTCGGCTCCAAGACAACCAAGATGATCTACAGCGACGATGCCGGCGCACGGGTGCAAACCGTAGACGTGCCGGAAGCTGAGCAACTTTGCTTTTCGCTAACCGACAAAGATGTCCATGAACTGGCAAGGCAGGCTCTGGCCATCGAACAGCATTACGGCCGGCCGATGGATATCGAATGGGCCAAGGATGGTCGCGACGGCAAGCTCTGGATACTCCAGGCGCGGCCGGAAACGGTACAAAGTCGCAGCCATGGCAGCACGACGCGTTTCGCCATGAACGAGCGCGCCCCCGTG
>Ga0224508_10001406_pt1 | contig 21694 bp, 32 predicted proteins | sample SF_Jan12_sed_USG_4_FD_170157 | JGI IMG/M metagenome (GOLD analysis project Ga0224508, IMG submission 170157) | Sediment microbial communities from San Francisco Bay, California, United States - SF_Jan12_sed_USGS_21 | ecosystem: Environmental > Aquatic > Marine > Sediment | place: USA... | reverse complement strand
GAATTGTTCAAGAGTCTCTTTTGGAATTGAAATCATGTTAAGATATGCTTGTCTTGCTTCTTCATATGTTCCACCATTTGCAAGAATTCCGTCTCTTGTTTTTTGAGCCTCCTTGAACATGTTATTTGTAAAATTAAGTTGGCTTATGACTAGATCTTTGATTTCTGGATTAAGATTGGCAATGTATCTCTCGTACTTATACCCCTCATCATCCCAGAACCTGGATTGTATTCTTTGATGTCTTGATGTCTGAGTTTTTCAGCATTTGTTCTTTTTTGTTAGACTTTCTTTTGTTCTGCTATGGATTTATTTGCTTCTTTATGCTCTAGTACTAATTTATCTAGTAAACCATGATAATATTTGAATAATGTTTGTCCAATTGGATTTTTCTTAAAATCACTTTCATTTGCACCTAAATACTTTCTTGCTTCTTCAGTAGATAATTTTTGTTGCAACCCTGAAACTGGGGATATCTCGCCTTTTACTTGGAATTGACTACTTGATAACCCTGTCATACCATCTCCTGATGCAACAATGTTTACAATGTATGTCCCTGGAATTCTTTGAAAATCTTTGAATTCTCCAATAAAAACTCCCTCAGAATCAGTAAATGTTTTTGCAGTATCTGAACCTGTTCTTATGAGAATCTCTATTCCTTCAACTGGATTATATGCGTGGTTTACTACTTTGCCTGTAACAATTACTGTTTCTCCAGGATAAATTTCTCCTTTTTGTATATTTACATCAATAATCAACTCCCATAATTCTGCATTTGTTGTTGAAATAAATGAAAATAACATCAAAAATGAAAACAATCCTATAATCATGGATTTATTTTTGAACACATGTGGTGCTTTTGAAATTTATTGTTAAGATAAAGTATGAATAAATTTCGCTATCTTTCAATTTTATTTGAGTAATTTGACTCCTAATGTTTGAGACTTTGTCAAATCTATGATCTCAATTAACTCTTAAACCTCTGAATTTATCATATCTTGAATAATGAATTTGGAAAAATTTCGCGACGATGTTTACCATATGGTTGAGAAACTCTCAAAAAACCTCAAAGAAAACGATGTACCTAAACTGAATCATGTTCGTAATCAATTAATTGAAATGTATCATAAGAATCTGGTAAAAATAAATCACTCTATTCTAGAACTAATCTGTGCAAATAACCTCATTTCTAGAGGTTATGCAGTTGAAGTTGAAAAAGATGTTTCAAATATTTTGGTATGTGATATCTATGCAAAAAAAGGTGGAGGCGATACCATTATTGAAATTGAAACTGGTTTTACTCCTCCAGAGCATGCAATGGACACTGTTGATTACTATGCTGCAAGAATTATGAGTAAAATTGCTCGATATAGTCAACATTGCTCAAAATTTTCTTTGGCCACTCCTGTTGTTGGAATCTTACCTATCCCCAAAATTTTCTTGTTGCCTCCTAATGCACGAAATAAAAATGATGTTATGAAAATTAAAGATCTATGTGATCGATATTACAAAAACCCTCCAATTCAATTTGACGATATTTTAAATGCTCATCTTCATTCAATTTACCTGATAAATATTGATAAAGGATTTGCAAAAGAACTTGATCCTCAGGGATATGTTGACTTAACTCAAAATCTTCTTGGAAGAAGTGAAGTGGAATATTGATCTTCCTTTTACCTGAGAAAAAATTCAAATCCTTCTATTGTTTATCTCTAGTAAGATGATTTGTGCCGCATGCGAGACAAGAAAGCATTTTGAATGTATTGACTGTATGAATAATCATAAAACTCATTTATGTAGCTGTGATTGTCATGATGAAACTACAGAACCACATCCAGTTGGAAATTCACACTAATTTTAATTCTTGAATTCCCTCTCGATTTCTTGAGCCATTAATTCTAGTTGACTTGTATTTCCTAATTTTCTATAAGTCAATTTTTCGATAGTTTTGATTATGCTTATTGCTACTCTGTATTGTGGTATTTTTGGCTCATTTAGTTCTCCGTACATACCTATCCCATGAATCCCATGTTTTTTTGCAAATCCTAGAATTAATCCATTGAATCCTGTAATCATTGATTTTTGAGGTGTTATTTCTACACTTAATTCTTCCATTTGTTTTGTCAATTCTATAGATGTTGTAGTGATGTATGTTTTTGGATTGTTTTCTAAAACTCTATTTGTGTGAAAACCCCCTAATGTATAGATAAATTTTGCAGAGTATTTCTTTGCAATATCTATTACGTCTTGACATAATGCATTTAATTCACTGTTACTTTCAGGTTGTCCTTTTCCACCGCCAAACACTATCAAATCATCTGTGTATTTGTATTCCCATCTTTCATTTGGAAAATCAATGTATCCTCCTTGATCAACAACATATGTCGGATATGGTGTCTTAGCAATTCTGAAAGTTTTTGTTCTTAAAGAATTATTGATAAAATTTACTACAATACTTCCAACATTTCCCATATCTTGCATTGCTGCAATGATGATTGGCTTTACTACATTTGGCTCTTCATTTTGTATGAATTCCATATTTTTTCTGAACTGTAATGAACTTTAAATCTATACTGTAATTGAAAAAGACAATTTTTTTATGAATAGTTTTCTCCATCTAAATTTTTTATTTTTAAAATTATATTTTACCGTTTGTTAATTTTGATGTTTCTATTTTTTTTGAATTCAATTATTTATATTTATTATATTGATGCAATTCTTTTTTGTTAAATCCCATGTTCTTTATTGTCTAATGTTTTAATATTTTGTGTTTGTTTTGTTCCTGATTCTGATGAAATTAGATTTAATAATGTATTTACAGTTTATTCCGTTCATAAATCTGTACATGTATTTGATTGCTAGAATTTTAAAATATGTTTTATTTTTGGTAGCAGCCCATGTTACCAAATTTTTGTTTGATTGGAATGATTACTATTTAATCAAAAATTTTGAATATTGAGACAAGATCTTTTATGATTTTTTCAATAACATAGAACCTGTATCCTATTTTAACTCTTGTAGATTTATGATTTATTTTTCTCTGATCGGCTAAAATATCAAGATTCATAAGGAAAAAAAAGAGCTTATCGACAAATTATGGAAACATCTATGGATACTATTGGCACATTGGAATATGTTCTAGATAAATACTCTAAAATCTGGAGCTGGAAAATTACTGGAGATCGTGCAGTAAGCATGATTTCTAGACTAGTCCCTGAAGCTTGGTACGGAGAGAATGTGAATGAAGTAATTATCCCAGATAGTACTGAAAGTGTAAAACAGATCAAACTTATTATGGATAGATATCCACTTGAAATTTTGTCGAAGTCTATTTGGCAAAGAAAAATTGTAAAGACTTTTGCGCCAAAGCCTACTTTGCCACCAATCAAACTAAAATTAAAACGTGCAAAAACTGGTGAACAATTCAGAGGAAAACTTTTGAATTTTCAAAAAGAAGGACTGGACTTTTTGCTTAAATCTTCCGGCAATGCATTATTAGCTGATGAGATGGGTCTTGGAAAAACTGTACAAACATTGTCTTATGTTTCAACTGAAAAACAAACATTTCCAGTTCTTGTTGTTGCACCATTGGTTACACTAAAAAACTGGGAACGAGAGATTGAAAAATTCCTAAAGAGAAAGAGTAGAAATGGAAGAATTCTTGAATCTGAATCCCCAAGCGTCACTATTATTAGAACTGGAAAATCTCAAGAACTTCCAAAGACTGACATATACATAATTAATTATGAATTACTTTTCAAGAGAAGTAATGATCTTACTAAACTTGGAATCAAAACTATAGTTTGTGACGAAGTACACAATCTAAGATCTAAAACTACTCAAAAATACAAAGCAGTAAAAAAATTAGCAGGACTTTCATCCGTCCTATACAGAATTGGACTTTCTGGTACTCCGATTTATAATCGAGGCTCAGAAATCTGGCCTATAATTGATATCATAAAACCTGGACTTCTTGGAAGTTTTAAGGAATTTTGTGAATATTTTTGCTATGTAAATGAAAAAGGCAAAGCCATTGTTTTGGAAAATAAACGCGCTTCTCTTAGAAACGAATTACAAAAACATGTAATGCTTCGAAGAAAAAAATCTGATGTATTAAAAGAACTCAAAGATAAGGTTCGTTATAAAGAAATTATTGCAGCTGATACTGATTACTATCTTGAAGAATTAGATAAAATTTGGAAGAAACTTGAAGCAGAGCAAAAAGATGCTGAATCTGAGTTCTCAAAATCTGCTTCATATCATAGAGCAATCCAAAGTGAAAGACAAATTGCAGGTATTGCAAAGCTCCCTCATGTGATTAATTTTGTTAAAAATATTATGGATATTGAGGAAAGTGTTGTGGTGTTTTGTCATCATAAGGTGATTCATAAATTACTCCATGAGAGTCTTCAGGAATTTTTCCCTGTTTCTATAATTGGTGGTCAGTCTGATTCTGTTAGACAAGATCAAATCGATAAATTTCAAAAAGGTGATTCAAAACTAATGATTGCAGGTATTCGTGCAGGCAATGTTGGAATTAATTTGACTAAAGCGAAATATGTTATATTTGCTGAACTTGATTGGAGTCCTGCAATACATAGACAAGCAGAAGATAGATTACATAGAATTGGTCAGCAAAACACTGTGTTTGCATACTATTTGATTGGAAATGGAACTCTAGATGATCATGTTGCAAATATTTTAGTAGATAAGAGTTATGAGATTGATGAGATAATGGATGAATCAGTTGACAACTATGAAAACAAGGACAAGGCAGAACTTATTTTAGCTCAAATACAAGATAAAATTCGCTCAAAATAACTAAATTTCTAATTTATTTTTTAACTTGGATAATTTTGTAATGATGTTATCTTTTTTTGATTGTTCTATCTGCATATCTTGAATTTCATTTATAATCTCCTCAATAATGCTTAAAGTTTCTATTTTTGGCTTGAATTCTCCAAAATCTGTTTTGTCAAAGCCTTTTACCTCTGTTTTGTCAATCTCATCTATTCCATCTGGTAATATTTCATAAACTCTAGCTATCTTGTTATCTTGTCTTTGTGGAGACATTAAAATAAATTGTTTTTTTCTTAATCTTTCTAAGTCTTCTATGATTGTGGTTTTTGACATTCTTAGTATGTCTGCTATCTGTTCAATCTTACATGATTTTATTTGAAGGATGCGTAATATTTTTGCCCATGTTGGAATGTCCTTACTCCAAAGAATCTCCTTAGCTAGTTCTGTGATAGAAAATGAACCATCATTATTTAATGATATCATATTTCTATCTTTTAATGATGCTAAGGAGTCAAGAATTTTCCCCACTCCTAATCTCTTTAATTCTGAATTTTCTAAATCATTTTCATTAAATGTTCCATTTTTTCCCATTGCTAAATGTAAAATTTCTAAATCTATAGTTCCTAGTTTTCTCATGTTGTTGTCCTATCTAAAAAATCCATTATTGTTTCCATTTTAAAATCCCACAGTGTATATTTCCTAAAGACTTATCTAGTTTCTGCAGATTTGGAAAGTTTCTATCATTCCATTCCTTGTATTTCTTAACATATCCTATATTGAAATATAGATGATGAATTTGATTTGCCAAAAACCATATTTCTCTATATGCAAAAATTATCTTTCCAATGAGTAACTCTTTTTTGTTGAGAAATTTCTGAATTGTATTTGTCATTTTTTCTTCGTAATCTTTATTGTCAGAAATAATCCTCTTAAATTCCTCTTCATTTAATTTATGAAATCTTTCAAATACTTGATTACTAATATGTCTCATCCCTCTTATCTTTTCTTCATATGCTTTCAAAAAACTTCTAGCCCATTTTTTGCTTCTGCATCTTTGGAAAAATCTATCTTTTGAGTATTTGTCAGTTCCTTTATTACGTCTTTATTTACCTCTAAATGCCATTTAATGAATTCCTCTAATTCATCAACTTGTTTAATTTTATTGCATATCCATGAAAATAATGATTTTGTTTCTTCATCATTTGAAAAAATTAAACTTATGGCTGGATGAATCATAAATACCAAAAAATGTTTTTCAATAAAAACTTCATTTGTTCTTTTCTTCAAAAATATATGTGAATACAAATTATTTTAATTATGGTTAGGTATGAACTTCCAAGGCTTCCTTATGAATATGATCAACTAGAACCATTCATTGATACTGAAACAATGAAAATACATCATCAAAAACATCATCAGGCATATGTTGATGGATTAAACAAATCTCTTGAACAAATTGGTGGCACATCTCACCCTCAATACATTTCATCAATACTATCTGATTTAAAATCCATTCCTGAATCCGGACGAAATGCAATAAATTTTTTTGGTGGTGGTTTTGAGAATCATAGATTATTTTGGGAGACTATGATCCCAAGTAATGATGGCACTCCTGGAGGAAAACTGGAAAACGCCATTGTTGTTTACTTTGATAATTTTAAAAACTTTAAAAAAATTTTTACAGAAACAGCAACTGCTATTCAAGGAAGTGGCTGGTGTTGGTTAGTTTTTAATCAAACTTATAACAAAATTGAAATTATTCCTACTTTTAATCAAGATAGTCCTTGGACTATTCAAAAAATACCTCTATTGGGATTAGATGTTTGGGAACATGCATACTATCTGAAATACCAAAATAAAAGATCTGATTATGTTGAGGCCTGGTGGAACGTAATCAATTGGGATTATGTTGAAAATCGATTTTCAGAACTTTCTAGATAAAATGTCTGATTTGGATAAATTCTTTTAAAGTGAAATGGGATTTTTCTTTATATGAACAAGAGTCTAAGATATATTGCAATTCTCCCCTTGTTTACAGCAGGATTGACAACTAATTATTTCACAGATGTTGAAGCCCTAAAAGGTGAAGGTGTTGGGTCATCAAAGTATGGTTCGACAACAAACGTTTGTGGATTACAATTATGTTCTGAGATTCCAGGTGGTAAAGCCGCATGGATAGGACAAGAATCAGAAGATCCTGTAGCATTAGTTGTTGAAGATACAGATGAGATGAAAGATCCTCATGAAGACAAACTAACTGATGCAGACTTGGGATCTGTACTTAGATTATCACGAGCAAACGTTCCAGCAACAATTCCAATGCATCAAGGATACTATAACGGTGGAGATGTTCACTTTATCATCACTGATTCTAGTGATCCAACACATGCAGATGTTATTACAGAAAATCAAGGTTGGCAAGTAGAACTTGCTCCCTTATTGAAGAATGCTCCTGATGCAGCACTATCAAAAATATATGTGTTCACTAACGGCGTTGAAGGTGACGGTATACATGGATGGCAAAGTGAAGTATTTACAAGTACACCTGCACAAGCAGATGTGTATAGTGCATTGACTTCACATGTCCATGTTATGTGGAATGATGGTGCATCATCAAGAATACTTGATTCTGAAGCAATGATTATGGAAGCAGCTGATAACGGAGAAATTACATTAACTAAACTTGATGTAGTTTTAAACATGCCCCAAATCGTTTGGCCTGAAGGTCAGATGACAGTTAAAGAAGAAAAAACTTTGACTGATGAAACTCCATATGGTAGTGGACAAGTTCTTGATATCGATACAGAAGAGAATACTGTAACTTTCATTGCTCATCGTGGATGAGGTCCTGATGGTAGAACTATCTATTACATTGTAACAGATGCTACTCCTAGCGGACCTGCTGAAATGATGGGTGTTGTGAGTGCGCCTACATCTGCAAGCTTAATTACAAATTCAGCTGCAGTAGACTTGTATCAGTTCAAAAATGGTTTGACTGGTTCTGGCCCATTAGGATTCCAGCCGGGAATAGCTGCTGGTGCTCCTGGTGATGTAAATTATTCCTCTATGTGGAGGATTTTCATGATAGGATGGGATGATCCTAACAATGCACAGCTACTAGAAACCATTGATGACATAAACGCATACAATCAGGCTGGTCTGATCAATATTGATATTGCACGTCCAATGGATAGTGATCATATTGTCAACTGCCCATTCATTGATCCATTCCAATAGGATCTCCTTTTTCTTATTTTTAAAATCTTTACACTTGTAAATTTTTTATAAATTTTTTTTACAAATTTTTAGAGAATCACCCACTTAACTTATCTTTGATTGTGAGAATCTCATACTATGAGTATATCTGGAATGTATATGCTAAATAGTTCCGAATATGGAGAAGAAAAAACCTATCAAGCTCTTGACATGCTATATGTTGACAGAAAAAATGAATTTCGTGAATTATCTCAAGTACTTCTTAGTGAAAAAGCGGTAAAGGCAATTCCTCACTGGAAAGAATTCGTTCTAAATTTCTGTTTAGATGTAGAAGAAGCTTTTAAAACTTGGTCCAGTCAAAGCCCTCTTTTACCAAGTTCTCCTCAAAAAGCTTTGACACTGTTAAGACAATTAGCACATGACAAGACATCTATGAACCAACTTGCACATTTGCTTAATCTGTCTTGTAATATTTCAATTGAATTCAAAGAGATTTACAGACGTCTGAAATAATCTCTTTTTTATTTCTAATCTCAATATCTAAATTCAGCTAAAATACTGATTATTTTGTATTGGATTTCATGCTAGAGGAAGAACTAATTGATCTGATGACTTTTTGTCTTCAAAATCCTAATTCTGCAGAAATATCCACTAAACACAAAAGAATCGCTGAGATTGGCCACGAATTATATGTTGATGGTGGGATTGATGCTTTGGAGAATTTCTTTTTTGTATTAAAAAATAGAATTACAGAAGAAATAGAAAAAGATCCATCCACAATGCGTTTTCTGTGGAATGGTCTTACTGATGAATGGCAGTATTAAATTTCTCTAAATTTTATCCTCTGCCGATTCTAAAAATGGCAGTACTGCATGTTGGACAAGTTCCCTTGATTGCAGGTTTACCATTTTTCATGGTGTATGGTTTAGCGCCTTTGATGTCACGTTTATCTCGACACTTTACACAATATCCTATTGTCATAATTGCATTAGGCTCAGGTTCTATTAGCGAGACCTTGTTGAACTTTTTTCACTAAGAGGCAAATCCCCGATCTTAATTATCTCATTATGAAATGCTTTCTCTACATATTGTTTGGAATAGTTTTAGAACAAATTATTCGAATTTTTTAAATAATCTATGTCTTTTGAATTTTAATTACCGTATTAGGATTTTAACTGACACTAATTTGTAGTGTGGTGTATTCTGATAATGCATTATGATTTCTTAGACCTTCCCACACAAAAATCTCTGCAGTATATTCTCCAGATTCATCTGAAATCCATGATAGTGATGGACTGAGTTTTTGATCTGGTGTTAATTGCCCACTAAACCACCCTAACGACACTCCTATGCCATACTCATTTTTTATCTGAACAAGATATACAAAATTCTGAGATTTTTTTTGATTATTTGTGATGTCTGCTGAAATCTGAATTTGTTGATTTACATTAATGTTGTCTGTTATGGGTGTGCCAAATGCGTTTTCTAATCTTGGATTATCTATTGTTGTCCTTTCCATTTCAGTTAATGCAAATCCTGATGTAAAATTTATTGTAAGTAATACCGCCAATGTCAATAATATTGTCCCTCTGATTAACACAATATTTCGGACAATTTTTTGTTAATAAAGCGTTTCTGCATTAATATTTTTGATCTTATTTGAAAATCCTTAAAACACTTCTAAATTTTCTATGATTGTACTCTTTTTTGTGATTACCTTGCCTGGATTTAGCACATTTTTTGGATCAAATAATCTTTTGATCTCCTTGAATATCTTGTAATTATTGTTCCCATACTGGGTTTTAATGAATTCTGAACGTGCAAGTCCATCACCATGTTCTGCAGTTATGGTTCCATTAAGATTGATTATTTCCTCAAAATACTGAGTTGCAATTTCTTTAATGATTGTAATCTCTGTCCTATTTGAAATCAAACGTACATGAATATTTCCATTCCCTGCATGTCCATAAACGATTGATTTTGTCTTGTATTTTTTATTTAATTTATTTATCACTCTAAATAATTTTGGAAGATTTTCTAAAGAAACTGCAGCATCTTCAATAACATGTGGAATTCTATTTTCTTTTTTGATTGATTTTAAACTATAATGTAATGATGAATCTCTGTATTTCCACCATCTAAAAATATCTGACTCTTTTTTTAATTTTTGAACAATCTTCCCTGTGGATATGGATTTTAATTTCTTTTCATTTAAACTGATATTCTCATCACATTCCACAAAAAGTAAACATTTGATTTTTTTATCAAACTTGAATTCTATATGATTAAGTGTTGCTCTATCTACAAATTCAATTGCTGATGGTTTGATCTTATTAATTTCTATGCAGTTTTTTGATGCATCTGTAATTGATTCATATTCTATAATGAATAAAATTCTTTTTTTTGGTTTATCCTCTATCTTTAATTTTGCTGATAAAATAATTCCAAGCGTTCCTTCAGACCCAATTAATATTTTATGAGCATCGTTTATTGATTTCACCTTGTCTATCCTGTATCCTGAAGAATTTTTCGTCACATTTGGAAATTTCTCCAACTCCATTTCTTTTGTAAATTTAAAAATTTTATTTGCAATTTTTTTATTTTTTGGGAGGATGATTTTATTTCCATCTCCATCAATAAATGTAATCTCTATGACATTGTCAATTACACTTCCATACTTTAGACTTCTACTTCCACTAGAATTATTTCCTAACATGCCCCCAATTGCACAAAAAGAACCAATTGATGGGTTTGGCGGAAAAAACTTTCTATGCACTTCTAATTTTTTGTCTAGTTTCCCCTTAATTGTACCTGAACCAACTGTGACATAATTTTTACCAAGAATTAACGAATCAAAATTTTTCATATCTAATATTATTCCTTTGTTTAATGCACTACCTACTAGACCTGTTCCTGCTCCCCGTACAGTAACTGATATTTTAAATTTTCTTGCAATTTTTATTACATTAATGACATCCTTTTCATTTTTTGGAATAACTACTATTTTTGGAATTATTTGATATGAACTAGCATCAACTGAATAAAACTCTAGAAATTCTTTTCCTGTAAAAATCTCTCCCTGAATTATTGACTGTAAAGTTTTTAGAATTGATTTTTTCATACGCTGAAATTAAATTTTAATTCTATAATAGTCCCATCTTTCGGGATCAAATAATGTCACAAACTCTGCTCTTTCTTTATTTATTCTTGCTCTTATGACATCACGTAGTGCAAAACTTGTCAGAAATTTGTATTTCATAGAATGTGACTGCATGATAAACATGTGTCGCATCTCACTTCCTCCCTTTAATCCCCAATACCCCATCCTCAATGCTATTGGCTCTAGAAATATTGTATTACTTACACCATAGTTTTCATCTCTAATCTCTTCACGTAATTTGTATTTCTCAAGAGGGCCACCTTTGGCAAATCCTACAATTTCTCCGTTTCTGTCATTGAGTCTTAATGTGTTGATAATTATTTGTGAATCTGTTACTGATTGTTCAAAATTTTCTTTTTCAAATTGTAGTGGTGTTGGTAATTCTAAAAATATCTCATATAGTGTTTTGATAAACTTTGGATCTTTTCTTGTTGTCATACCCTCGATGGTTGGAACAAGTTTGAGATTTTCATATGAGTAATCAGCCTGAATGGTAATCTCTTGTTGTCTAATTTTCATAAACGATAATACTGTATCAAAAAAATTCTTCCGCATTTCTTTTGGAAATGTCTTTAGAATACCTTTTAACATGTCTGTCTCTTTGTTTAATAATTCTTCAAAATATGCTACTGCACTTCTTACAATTAATGATGGCCTCCATGCAAGTGCATGTGCATTCATCTTTGCCATCTCCATTGCTTTTGTAAAATCTCCTAGAGCGTAACCACTAACTCTGTCAACAACTGATAGATACCATCCCATTTCCATGATATGTTGTTGATATTGTTGGTCATTTCTTGTTAAATCTGAATTTTGAAAACACTGTTTAATTTGTTCTTCCGCATTTTTTCTAAGTTCGCCACTCCATGGGTATGTGGTTCTTAAAATTAGTGCTTTTATAATTTCTAAATCTATGTTTGCGGCGTTGATTAACTGACGTAATTTTCTATCCATTGAAATAAATTTCAGAACACTTTCTTCATGTGGTTTGTCTACGTTTTTTTGAGGATCAAAATCATGAAATAATGCAGCAATGTATAGATATTTTATGTCCTCGTCAGTAAATTGAACTCTGTCTTGTTTTGCAGCTAAAAGTGAAACATACGTTACCTCTAATTCGTGATTGATGTTGTGATATCCATAATACTCTGTTCCAAGAGCTTGACTTTCAAACAAATCAATAGTATAATCTAGCATCTCAACATAGTGATCTTCCTCTAATTTCTTTTGGACCATTAAACTGAGTATCTCATTTCTCATTGAATGAGTATTTGCAAATTGCTGCAATATTACTAATTCTTAATTCTTGTTTTTAAAGTTGTGCTATGCTGTATGGTTATTTCCATTTTTCATGTTATATTTAGAAAGATTCAATAGAATTATAATTTGGCTACTTTTGATGTCAATTAACTCTGATTTACTTGAATCTCTTATTCAATTTAACAAAAAAAACCCCTCAAAATATTTGCTTTATCTAAATGATGTGACCTATCCAATTATTGATGTGTCTATTGCTCATTCACCTATTCCTGTCAATGAACCTACCACTCGTGGCGGTGTATATTTTTCGGATAAATTTGCATATAAAATGAATGGTACTATAGAGGATCTTTCGGTAGTTCCGCTTTTAACAAAAAAAATGCTTGGACCTAATACTGAATTTGGTGAACTCAAAATTACTACTCAGATTGAATCTGATGAAAAAATACTCAATCTAGAAATTATCACTAATCTTACTAATAGCGTACAGACTCCAAATTCAATTGATCTTAATATGATAATTCTTAAACTTGAATCTTATTAGTTCTCTTTTAGATATCTGTCATATTTCTCTCTACGTTCTTCGTCTGATAATATTTCATATGCTTTGTTTATCTCTGCCATCTCTTCTTCTGAATTCTCTTTTGTTTTATCTGGATGGGTTTTTTTTGCTAATTCTCTAAATTTATTTTTAATGTCTGTTTGTGTTGCATCTTTAGAAATTCCGAGAATGTTATAATAATTTAAGAGACTATCACTCATTGCTGCATCCCGAAATTCCTTGTCTTCTTTTGTATTTTTTCTATTTCCTAATTCCTCATAATCTTCTCCCCAATCTGAATGGTACTTTTCATATGTTTTGTCTTTTTTTGATTCTAATTCTTCTTTATCATAAAGTGTTTTTTTCCTAAGTATGATGTCTCTTGCTAAAAATAAAAAAATTGCAATTATTGCAATTGCAAAACCTGCAAAAAGTATTACCTTCTCCTCATCTGATACTTCTAATTGCATATCTAACTCATTGGTCTGTGCATTTGTTGTTTGTAGTGTTCCAAATATGATAATAGTAATTACAAAAACACTTATTTTTCTCATTTTGTTTTCCCTATGTTAATCTGAAGTCTTCTTTTGCAGTATTTAGAACTACGTGAGTGTTAGTATTTTCAACATTTGGTATTGCTGCCAAATTCTTCACAAATTCACTTAATTCATTTCTTTCTTTAAATTTTGCAACAATTAGCGTATCTGTTGATCCTGTGATATCATAAACTCCACATACATTCTCAAATTTTGAAATTTCTTCTTCGATATCTATGATTTTATCGTTTTTTGCCATAATCTCTATAATTGCAGTTAACGTGTATCCTAGTTTTTCATGATCAATCATTACAGTATATCCACGAATTATTTTCTCTTTTTCTAATTTTTTGATTCTAGATAGTACTGTAACTGTTGATATTCCAAGCTTTAATGCAAGATGCCTTCCTGATAATCTCGCATCTACCATTAAATTTTTAAGAATTCTTTCATCTGTTTCGTCTAACTCCATACTCTACAATATCAAAAAATTTATTTAAATTTTCAGTAAATTCTTGTAAATTTGTTTAGTTTTTATGGTTAATTATGGGTGTGATATTTTCAAATTTAATACAAATGCTTCTCCATCTAATTCGTGACTGAAATATCGATACTTATTGCAAAAGGTAAATCTTTCATGGAGGATGGGAAGTTTAGTGAAGCCCTTGCATTTTTTGAACAAGCTCTATTTCTAAATCAGAATGATCCTGATCTTTGGAATTTTAAGGCAATTTCTCTTAGAGGTTTGGGAAGATATGAAGAGGCGTTAGATTGCTTTAACAAGTCATTGGAAATTGATCCTCGAGATCGCCATGCTTCTTGACTTTATTTTGTAATAAATGATTAAATTTTTTAATTTCTACTCCTTTTTGGATTTTTACAAGTTTGCCCTTGTTCTCATCAGATATTGATTGTAAATGTTCCAGTAGAATAAATTTCAAGAAAAATTGTTTTCTTTTAGACATTTGTTTTATTTTTTTGTCAAATCTTAATTCATTTTACATTTTTCTTGATTTTTGAATTAATATCTGAATGTTTTAGTGTGAAATTACAAAATACACCAGTTCTTATATGAAGTAAATTATGTAATAATGGTCTTATTCTTGGTTTTAGAAATTATCAATACAGATGCAGTATGTGGACGTTGTGGAAAAAACTCTATGCTAACTGATAATGATACTGGGGAGAGATTTTGTGGAAAATGTGGTTATGTCCTTTCTGAAATATTGGCTGATTCTGGACCTGAATGGAGATCGTTTTCAAAAGAGGGCGGTATGGATCCAACTAGAACTGGTGCTCCTACATCACTTGCTATGCATGATCGAGGACTTGCTACTGTTATTAGTCCTATAAACAAAGATTCATCTGGAAAACCACTTACAGCTTCTATGAAAAGTACTATTGAAAGACTAAGAACTTGGGATAGTAGAAGCAAAGTTAATGCATCTTCTGATAAGAACCTCCGACAAGCATTAAGTCAATTATCTACATTAAAAGACAAACTTTCTCTTTCTGACTCTGTTATTGAAAAAGCATCATACATTTACAGAAAAGCGTTAGATAAAGGTCTAGTAAAAGGTCGTTCAATCTCTGCATTAATTGCGTCGGCACTTTATGCAGCATGTCGAGACACTGAAACTCCTAGAACACTAAAAGATATTTCAGATGCAGGTAACATTAAGAAAAAAGATATTGCAAGATGTTATCGAATATTACATAAAGAATTGGAATTGAAGATGCCAGTTGTCGATCCAGTTCAATGTGTTGCAAGAATTGCAAATAATATTGGAATTACAGAAAAGACCAAAAGATATGCAGTCAAAGTACTAAAACAAGCACAAGAAAATGAAGAATCTGCAGGTAAGGATCCTATGGGTTTTGCAGCTGCAGCATTATACCTATCATGTGTAAAAAACTGCGAAGATAGAACTCAACGAGATATCGCCGAAGCTGCAAACGTAACTGAGGTTACAATTCGAAATCGATACAAAGGTCTAAGATTAGACCAAAATATAGACTTGTAATCTGGAATGTGAAAATAAAACTATGACACAAACTCAACCTGTAATCGCAATAGTTAACGTAGTAGCTTCTGCAACCATTAACCAAAAACTTGATCTTGTAGATATTGCTAAAAAATTCCCTACGGTTGAGTATCATCCAGAACAATTTCCAGGAGCTGTGTTTAGACTTGAAACTCCAAAAACTGCTACATTGCTTTTTGGTTCAGGAAAAATGGTGTGTACTGGAGGTAAATCCCAAGAATTAGCAGAAATTGCGGTATCTACAGTGGTAAAAATACTGAAAAAAGGTAAAATCAAAATTAAAAACAAACCTATTGTATCCATCCAAAATATTGTATCGTCAATTAATCTGGGAGGTAAAGTTAACTTGGAACAAGCAGCTCGAACTCTTCCTAGAAGTATGTATGAACCTGAACAATTTCCAGGATTAATCCATAGGATGTTGGATCCAAAAACTGTGATTTTAATTTTCTCATCAGGGAAATTAGTTTGTGTTGGTGCTAAAATTGAAAAAGATGTTCATCGCTCTGTTAATCAAATTCATAGTTTACTTGAAGAAAAAAATTTAATGGTCTATGACTAGTTCTGCAATTCTATACTTGTAATTTCTTTTTGTTTCTATCTAATTGCTTTGTATGGCACTTATCCAAAAAATAATTTTTAAAGCACACTGATGATTTGTATGAATGAGTTCTTCGTGTTGGTTATATACAAAGGTGAGATTATAATGTCATGCAATGGTGCGTTTGTTTATCGTTTGCCAGACTGTAAACTTCCTTAGATCTGAGTCATTTTGGCACCGTTGCATTTTGCAATAACCCTTCTTAAACTAAGTGTTTATAATTTATTTTCAAATAATTAAAACTCTAAAAAGGAAATAGATGGTTATTATAATATGAAAATAAATGAAATAGAAATTGATGATAGTCAAACTGGTAATTACTGGATTCAAATATTTGCTAGTAATCAAAAACAGGCAATTTTATTAAAACATCAAATTTTGGATGATCAAATGATACGAGAAAGATTGGAAAATGAAATTAAACAAAGTCAAAATATTGTTGCCCACTCATCAAATGAGATGGAAATGGCAATACATAATTTCCTTATCTCTAGACTCTTGTTGATTCTTGAAGGAAAAGAATATGTGCTATAGTAGTGTTGATTTTAATTTTATTTGGAAAAAAAACCAAAAATAAACAAACGTTAAGAATTTCTTAAATCATCTTTTTATTCTATAATTTTACTATAACATTGATAGCAGTCATGTAATTCCAAACATTACAGAAATAAATCGATCTGTAATGATTTGTTGTCAATGGATAATAGAGTGGTTTTGACTTCTATCGTATTTTACCACTTTTTCATAATACTCTTGTTCTTAACTCTATACTCTGTTTAATTGAGGCTCATGTTATACCGATGTCTTATTTGTTATACCGTACTTGAATATGTCCTTAACCCAAAATTCATTTATGGGCTGAATACAAACGGGGATAGAAAAAGGAATATCTAAAAGTATTAAACTCTAGGACTAGAAAAATGAACATGGTTTATTTGTCATAATCTATGTATCTGTTTCATGACAATTCTTGGTATAAACAATAACAATTTCTAATAGTTTACCAAGTGTGAATCTATATTATTGATAAAATATTATTTCATACTGTGAATATTGAGATAGATAAGATGTTGACACAGGCCTTTGAATGTGTAGAGGATGGCAATTATTCTGATGCCCTTCGATTTTATGATTTAGTTCTCGAACAAGATCCTGGTAACATTCGTGCCCTTATTGATAAAGGGGTAACACTGCAAAACATGGGAAAACTAAAACTTGCTATTCTTTCATATGATAAAGCACTCGCAATGTTTCCTGATAATTTGGATGCATTATTGAATAAAGGTTCTGCATTACATTCAGATCAAAAATATTCAGAAGCAATAACATGTTATGACATGGTTTTAAAAATTGACAAAAAATCTACAATGGCATTTGCATACAAGGGACTTTCATTAGGTGAATTGGGACAACTACAAGATGCAATAAAACATTTCAAAAAAGCATTATCTATTGATAAACACTATGATTTGGCAAATATCTCAAAGGAGACTGCTCAGAAACTATTAAAATCAATTAAAGAAAATAAATCTAAAACACCGTAACATCACCAGGTGCTGGTTCACGAGTCGTCTGTTTCTCATGTGATTCAAAAAGATCTTTGTGTTTTGTTTTTTGATGATCTCTTAACTCTTCTACATTTTCAAAACCTTCATGACACATGTAGCATTTTGGTTTATGCTCATCAACTAGTGAAAGTACCATGATGGTATTGTTATGACTGGTTACTTATTTCTTGAGACTATAAAGAATATATCATCATGAGAGGTTTGGAATAATATGTTAGAGCAACTAGTAGGGGATTCACAGGCATTAGATCGTGCTATTGCGGGAGAAGAACTCTCTTACAAAGATGGGCTTGATCTAATGAATTATGATAATCTCCATTTACTTGGGGCTGTTGCTGATGATGCACGAAAAAAACTCGTTGGGGATACCGTAACTTTTGCAGCGTCTTATTACATGAACTATACGAATGTTTGTGCTGCTAGCTGCCAAATGTGTGCCTTTTATAGAAAAGAAGGTGCAGATGATGCATACACACTAACTCCACAAGAAATTGAGCAAAGAGTATCTATTGCAAAACAAATGGGTGCCACCGAAGTTCACATTGTAGGGGGATTTCACCCTAAACTACCTTTAGAATACTATGAGGATATGATGCGAATAATCAAAAAGAATCATCCTCAACTTAACATCAAAGCTTTGACTGCAGCTGAGATCTTTTATTTATCAAAATTAACAAAAAATTCCACTAAGGAAATTTTATCCCGTCTTAAGGATGCGGGACTTGATTCAATGCCTGGCGGAGGTGCAGAATTATTTCACCCTGAGATTCGAGGTAAGATTGTTAGAGGAAAGTGCTCTGGAAAAGAATGGCTAGATGTAATTGAAGAAGCTCACACCATGGGAATTCAAAGTAATGTTACAATGCTTTATGGACATATTGAAAAACCTGAACATGTTGTTGATCATCTCATAAAAATACGTGAACTGCAAAAAAAAACTAATGGGTTCATTACATTAATCCCTCTAAAATTCAGTTTGGATAATACTGAATTAGAGCAAGATCATCTAGTAAATAATGAATGTTCATCTGTGTATGACTTACGAATAATTGCATTATCTAGACTTATGCTTGCAAATACTCTGAATAACATTTCAGTTTATTGGGTTGCATATGGCAAGAAGCTTGCACAAGTTGCACTATCAAATGGTGGCAGTGATCTGGTTGGAACTGCGTTTTCTGAAGAAATTTATCGTGCTGCAGGAAAACCAACTACTTCTTCTGTTGAGGAACTTGCAACCATGGTTAAAGAGATTGGACGTATTCCTTCTCAGCGAGATACTCATTTTGGCATTCTAAAACAATTTTGACTCTTGGAAAAAGTTACAAACCCTGAATATGATACACCTGAGAAATTATTTATCATTATTTTACAAATTCAATACGTTTCCATTGTGATAATTTTTTAAATATCCAAATTTTAATTTTAAACTTTATTACTAGTAATAACTTTGCTCTGTATTTGTAAAAATCTGGTTGTTGAATGTGTGGTAGAATTTATTTTTAAGAATTTAACTAAATCATATATTAAACCTTAATTCATTTTTAATCTTTTGTATACATTTAATAAAAAATAATTACAAGTTATTTACTTTTTAGGTTTAAAATTAAATATTCTTTAACTTTTTTTATAGTTTTACTTAAATAATTTTTTTTACACATTTTTCTCATGGAAACTGCCTACATTCTGATCAACTGTGATCTTGGTTCTGAGGAAGCAGTAATTGAGGATCTAAAACACATTGAATCTGTAAATGAAATTCATGGTACATTTGGAGCATATGATATAATCGCAAAAATAGAGAATCCTAAAAAAGATAAATTACGAGAAACCATCACTTGGAATATTCGAAAACTTGAACATGTTCGCTCTACTCTTACTTTGATGGGGATTCCGGGACAAAACTAGGAAAAACAATGGCAAAAGCTTATGTCTTAATTGTTAATAATTCTGGGACTGAAGATTCTGTAATTTCTAATCTGAATCATATTTCAAGTATTACTAATGCTTTTGGTACATTTGGAGCATATGATATCTTGACTACACTGGAATCTCCTGATGAGCAGAACATTCAAAATGATATTTCAAATGGAATTCGAAAAATTCCTAACATTCGATCTACTTTAACATTATTGGTAGATAAAAAATCTGGAATATCAAAAACAAATGAAATTGAGCAAAAAGTATTGGATAATCATATGGCTCAAGCTTTTGTTGTCATTCATTGTGCTAAATCCAACGAACAAAACATTATACAAAAATTAGACGAAATTCCTGAAGTTGTTGAAGCTGATGTGCTAATTGGAAATTATGAAATGATTTGTAAAATTGCAGCACCTACATACAATACCATTTCTGAACTTGTCAGCAAAAAGATTAGAAAAATACCTGAAATAAAATCTACAATGACTATTAATGTAATAAATTTTCAAGGATTTAATCGGTAAATACTTTTGAATAAATTTTTATGTTATTTTTCAATTTATTTTAGATAATTGTTGGCACATACTTTCAAAAATTATTTCCACCTGGATAATTGTTTGTCTTTACATCTGTTAAAAATATTTTTAAATTTTAAACAATTATAACGCAAATTCAACATCAAGGTTATGTTCTTTGAATTCGACTTAATAGTAATGTCTGTAGCAAAAAACGTTGACGAACATGAAGAAAAACTCCTTAACATGATCTTAGGTGAAATCCCTAGTTCTAGAATTGCAATAATTTGCGATCGTGATGGAAATATATTGTGGAACAGCGTTAGGGATAACACTACTAGCTATCTTAGTGTAGATGAGACAAAAGACTCTTTGAGGCGTTCTATTGACTCTTGGAAGGAACGTGATAAACTATCTTCTAAAATTGGAAATGGGAAATATGCAATAGTGGCATATGACAAAATAAAGAGAATTACGTTGCCTCTTCCAAATGGTCATCTTCTATTTGTAAGCCTCGAAGGCGAAGAATTTGGAAATGTTCAAAACATTATGACTATAGTTAATTGGGTTAATGCCAACATGGGACTATAGTCTATTTTTTTAAAATCAAAATAATTTGAAAATAAAAAATTTGTTTGATTTTTTTTAATTATCTATACAAAAATTAAGAATTTGTACCACCAAAGTTATTTTTGATATCTTTCTTAGAATGCATGTGCAATCTGATACTCATCACGATATCAAAAACCTAGAACATGATATTTTGCAAATTGAGGAGAATATTATAGAATTTTTAAGACTGAACTATGATGACGGAATAAAAAAATCACTTCATCAATTAGAGTCTAATTTAAGATATCTTAGCATACTTGCAAATGGCACTCCCATTAACAAAAAAGAAGATCGAGAAATAATGGATTTTTTGAGGATTCATTATAATTACCTGCAAAAATTATCTGTTCCAGCTTAATGTTGGTAAATTAGCAGTTAAAACATCACTGAATAATATTGTAAGGTTATTTTGATTCTTATCTGGTATTTGATTTAAATTTATTATGTTATTTTGATTCCATAAATTTTTTAATTGAATTTAATTTTTCTTCCATCTTAACATTTTTGTCCCTTCTAGAATCTATTTTTATTATTACTTCCACTCTGGTAATACCTAAGTTGTGAACTGTTTCTATCATTTTTTTTGACGCATTATAAATTACATCCATATCATCTGATTCTAGAATGGTTCCCATTGAATTGATCTCGTATCTGAGATTGTTAACATTTCTGATTGAATCTATTGCCTTTGCAATGTAAAAACTTGCACTAGTGGTTCTTGTTGCTATTGGATAAATACTAATTTCAGCTTGAATCACGATAATTACACATCAATTATATCTCCTTAATAATAGGTTCAAGTGACTTTGTTTGTTATTCCTTTTATCAAGTCTTGATACCTTTATGAGATATTTTTTAAAAATAGTTGTGATTTAACTACCCCGTCTATTTTTGGTATATTTTTTATTTTTTTTGAATAA
>Ga0224508_10001405_pt1 | contig 21699 bp, 23 predicted proteins | sample SF_Jan12_sed_USG_4_FD_170157 | JGI IMG/M metagenome (GOLD analysis project Ga0224508, IMG submission 170157) | Sediment microbial communities from San Francisco Bay, California, United States - SF_Jan12_sed_USGS_21 | ecosystem: Environmental > Aquatic > Marine > Sediment | place: USA... | reverse complement strand
GTTTACGCCAAGTTTCACATAGCTTCCTTTGGTTGTATAATCATAAAGTAGATCAGAGGGGCCCGGATCTTCTTCTCCCAAGATCTCGCTCTGACCTTTTTCTTCATTTCCCAATTCAGCTGCTAGAAAAAGCCGGTTCCGCAGTCTGAAGTCCCCAACTATTTCAATTCCCGTATATCTGTCGCCGAGAAAAGATTGAACTGGCCGACTTAAGTCTACACCAAAACGAAGTCCATAAGGATCTGTTTGTTCGAGTGTATCTACTTGGGATTGCCTGAGGTTTTGGTCCTGAGCAAAAGATATCCCAATGCAGAACAGGCACAAAAGACTAATGAAAAATCTTAACATGTGCGCTATCTATTGATTGAACAAAAGGTGTTGATATTTCAATACTCTGGATCCAATTGTCTGTATCTGCGGTGAGTTGGGAAGAAAGATCTTCGTATTGCCCAATAAATCCGCATGCCCTGGAAACAAACTTGCTTCCTGCTGTATAGGTAAATCGAACAGTATCTATATTCCCTATTTCCATTCCGGTATCGTCTTCCGAATCACGAATAAGGATAAAATCGGATGTACCCATATCGAGTCGGAGAGGAAGGCCTATTGAATCTAGTGTGGATCTATCTGTAAAAGTGTTTACCGTGGAGCCGTTACCTATACCAATGACTCGAATCCCGTTGACAGATTTAGTCGACTCAGGATCTGCCTGGTCATAGAAACGGATTATGAGCAAGGGAGTATCACCATCCACGCATATATCGTCCTTCTCGCAGCTACCTATGAATAAAGCACAGAGTAAGGAAAAACAACATACGAGAAATGTAGTAGCAATTGGGAAGCGTATACTGTGCATAGGAATTTAAGCCTGAGTACTTCGTTTTTTCAAAAGTACAACATTTTCCACATGATGAGTTTGGGGAAACATGTCTACGGGTTGTACTTTTTCGATCGCGTAAATTTCATCCAGGAGGGCCAGGTCTCTTGCCTGTGTCGCACTGTTGCAACTGACATAAACTATCGTTGGCGGGTCCATTTTCAGCAGTTGTGCAATCACATCCTTATGCATGCCATCTCTGGGAGGATCAGTAATGACCACATCCGGTTTCCCATATGTACTAACCAAGGTATCGTTCAGCTCATATCTCATATCTCCGGCATGAAACTGCGTATTGGTGATGCCATTTAGTTTTGCATTTTCCCTGGCAGCTTCTACAGCATCAGGTACTGATTCAATACCGATCACCTGTCGGGCATCAGAAGCAATGAATTGCGCAATAGTTCCTGTCCCACTATACAGATCATATACGATCTCATCTCCCTTTAGAGAAGCAAAATCCTTAACAACCTTGTACAATGAATGGGCTTGCTCACTGTTTGTTTGGTAAAATGACTTGGCAGTGATCTTAAATTTGAGCTGATCCATATTTTCAATCAGATGATCCTTACCGGCATAGCAAAAGATCTCCTGATCATAGAGAGTGTCGTTCGCTTTTTGATTGATCACATATAAAAGAGAAGTAATCTGCGGGAATGTGTTCTTAAGATGTTCTAATACCCGATTGATCTGCTCCATACGAGGTTCAAAACATTGTAGTAGTACCATGATTTCTCCTGTTGAAGTAGTCCGGATCATAAGCGTACGCAAGACGCCGGAGTGCTGCTTCGGATCGAAAAAAGTGATTGCATTTTCCAGTGCGTAATTTCGAATAGACAGTCGAATTTCGTTGGAAGGAGCTGCTTGTAGCAGGCATTCCTGGAGATCAAGTACCCGATCCCACCTGCCCGGGATGTGCAAGCCTAGTCCGTTTCTGTGTACTAAAGTATCCTGCTCGGCAATTTCCTCAGCGGTCAACCATCGTTGATTGGAAAAGGAGAATTCCATTTTATTGCGATAGTAATAGGGTTGAGGGGCAGCCAGGATAGGCATTATTCTCGGTAGCTCGAGATGCCCGATTCTGATCAAATTGCTTCGAACGGTTTCTTCTTTAATGGCTAGTTGCTCTTTGTAATCCAGATGTTGCCATTTGCATCCACCACAAATACCAAAATGCTTGCATTTCGGACTAGTCCGTAATTTAGAAGGCTCATGGATCTTAACAATCCTTCCTTCCATATGTGAACGCCTCTTTTTCGTGACTTGTACATCTACCAGATCCCCCGGTGCGCTAAATGGAATAAAAATAACACGCCCATCAGGGCTCTTGGCAATACCCCTTCCTTTGGCACCGGCGCCTGTAACGGTCAATTCCCTAATTATTAATGTTTCCTTTTTCTTTGTCATAAATAAAAAATGCAATGTACCATTTTAGCTGCCTTTTTATTTAATTATGAATAAAATCTTAATTATTGAACTTTTATGAAATTATTGTGTCTTTAGAATAGTAACGAGATGGAAAACACCGGTAAAATATTTGATGGATACCTGGTATTAGAATACAGGTCAGGGAACTCAAAAGCCCTATCCCTCTTGGTTAGTCGGTACCATTTACAATTTTGCAAACATGCTTACTGGTATACACGCAATATGGATAGTGCAAAAGACATAGCTCAAGATAGTTGGAGCACGATTATAACAAAGATCTCAGAGTTGAGGGATCCTAATAAATTTAAAAGCTGGGCATTGAGGATTGTTACCAGGAATTCCCTCGATCACCTCAAAAGGGCAAGAAAAAATAAGGAAGCTGAAGCTTCAAATTCATTGCCATCACCTGAACTTGAAAGAGACGATCCTAAAAATAAACTTAAGAAGTTGTATGGAGCAATTAGCGGTTTACCCTTGGAACAACAAGTAGTACTTCGTTTATTTTACCTGGAAAATCTTTCCTTGAAAGAAGTCGGTGAAGTACTGCAAATTTCAACCGGTACGGTAAAGTCGAGATTGTATTATGCGAGGGAAAAACTAAAATTAATTTTAATAAAATAACGATGAAAAAAAGTAAGGAATCAATCGATGAGTTAATTAAAGCGACATTATCTGAAGAAGAAGCTGCTTTCTATGATGAATTGGAAGAGCAAAATCTTTTTGGTAAACTAGAGGGTATATATAAAGGTAAACTGGGTTGGTTGGCCGTTATAATAAATGTAGTCCTGGTACTATGGTTTATCCTCTTTGTGTATTGCACGGTTCAATTTTTTAATACAGATATAACGAATGAGCTTATAAAATGGGCTTCAGGAGGATTTCTAAGTATTCTAGCCGTGGGAATGCTAAAATTATTTGTTTGGATGCAGATGGATAAGAATGATATCTTACGGGAACTTAAAAGGTTAGAACTTCAAATAGCAGTTTTGGTAGGTGAAAACAGCTAATTATAGTGATACTACTTATCCCATTTGACTAAAGGAATTTCATACTTTTGCAGCATGGTAAGGATGATTTCTCTCCATAAAGCAGGAATGAATAAATAGTAATTTCTAATCTTTATTTCTATGTCTGTAGTAGATCGATTAACATCTCAGGATGCTATTGCTTTGGAAAATAAGTATGGTGCCCAAAACTATCATCCGCTCCCCGTTGTTTTAAACAGAGGGGAAGGAGTTTTCGTTTGGGATGTGGAAGGGAATAAATATTACGACTTTCTTTCAGCTTATTCCGCCGTAAACCAGGGACACTGTCATCCAAGGATCATAGGGGCTCTTTCTTCACAAGCGGAACAGCTTACGCTGACTTCAAGGGCTTTTTACAATGATATGCTGGGGAGGTATGAAAAATTTGTGACGGAATTCTTTAAGTTCGACCGTGTCTTGCCGATGAACACCGGAGCCGAGGCCGTTGAAACGGCTATTAAATTAGCTCGGAAATGGGGCTATGAGAAGAAAGGAATTCCTGCTAACAAAGCCAAGATCATCGTATGTCAGAATAATTTCCATGGACGTACCATTACCATTATATCTGCATCTAATGACCCTGTGGCCACGGAAAATTTTGGACCATTTACGCCTGGGATAATCTCTATTCGCTATAATGATCTGAATGCTTTAGGAGAGGCGCTGGATGATATCCATGTGGCTGCTTTCCTTGTAGAACCTATTCAGGGTGAAGCCGGGGTTTATACGCCGGATCCGGATTATTTAAAGGAAGCACATGCCCTTTGTAAGGCAAAGAATGTCTTGTTTATCGCTGATGAAGTTCAAACGGGAATAGCACGAACAGGTAGACTTTTAGCTTCTTGCGGGGATTGTCTGTGTCCAGACAAACTCTGCAGTAGAACTCCAGATGTAAAACCAGATATATTAATATTAGGTAAGGCACTTTCAGGCGGCGTGTTTCCTGTCTCAGCAGTGCTTGCTAACAATGAGATCATGGAAGTGATCAGACCTGGAAATCATGGATCTACTTTCGGTGGAAATCCACTTGCTTGTGCTGTAGCCATTGCAGCGCTAGAAGTTGTACGAGACGAAAACCTGGCAGAGAATGCGGCCTATTTAGGCAACCTCTTCCGACAGGAGATGGAAAAATTAGAAGAAGAATCTGATTTGATCACCCTTGTAAGGGGGAAAGGCTTGTTAAATGCCATTGTTATAAATGATACCGAAGACAGTTCAACTGGATGGGATCTTTGTATTGCCCTCAAGGAAAATGGCTTGCTTGCCAAGCCAACTCATGGGAATATTATTCGTTTTGCGCCTCCGTTAGTGATGACGGAAGAGCAACTATTAGAATGTGTCGCCATCATACGTAAGACTATAAAAGCATTCAAGGTCTAAAATCAAGTCCACAGGAACAAAAAAACCCTGATGCTCAAAAGAACATCAGGGTTTACTATTCTGGGGGAAATCTGATTATTTCCTAATTTCCTTAATTCTGGCTTTTTTACCACGAAGTCCTCTAAAATAAAAGATACGTGCGCGCCTTACTTTTCCTTTTTTGTTGATCTCAATTTTTTGAAGAGCCGGCATATGGATTGGGAAAATCCGTTCAACACCGATAGTACCAGACATTTTACGAATGGTAAATGTTTCTGTAGCCCCCTCACCTCTGCGCTGGATAACTACCCCTTTAAAAAACTGGGTTCTTTTCTTCTCGCCTTCCTTGATCTCGTAGTATACAGTGATTGTATCTCCTGCTGAGAATTCGGGAAGATCTTTTCTAGGAACAAATTCGTTTTCAACAAAACGGATTAAAGATTCCATGTCAGATTATATTTAGTTTACTCAAACCAACATTCACGGCTCTCGTCAGCGGTTGATTTAATGGTGTGCAAAAATAGTTCTTATTTTAGAATTCCCAAGCCCTAAAGTAAAAAAGTATGTGCCAGAATTAGTCCTTGAACAAATCAGGTCTGCGTTCCTGGGTACGTTTCTGTGCTTGTTCTTCGCGCCATTTTTCAATTTCAGCCGTATTTCCACTTAGTAATATCTCCGGCACTTCCAGTCCTTTGTAGTCCCGTGGCCTTGTATAGACAGGAGGGGCTAGCAAATCATCCTGAAATGTATCCGTAAGTGCCGATGTCTCATCGTTAAGCACTCCCGGTAATAGCCTGATTATCGCATCCGAGACAACTGCTGCGGCCAGTTCCCCCCCCGATAATACATAGTCACCTATAGAAATCTCTTTAGTAATCAAAGTGTCTCTTACACGTTGGTCTACTCCTTTATAATGTCCGCATAACAGAATGATATTCTTGTAAAGCGAGAGTGAATTTGCCATTTTTTGATCAAATCTTTCTCCGTCCGGGGTGAGGTAGATCACCTCGTCATAGCTGCGCTCTTCTTTTAATGCAGAAATATATTTATCAATGGGCTCGATCATTAGAACCATACCGGCACCACCACCAAATTGGTAGTCATCTACCTGTTTATAAGCCCCAAGGCTGTACTTTCTAAGATTGTGGAAATGAACTTCAACCAGGCCTTTGTCTATGGCCCTTTTTAAAATTGAGGCCTCAAAGGGACTTGCGAGTAATTCCGGTAAGACCGTGATAATATCTATGCGCATAATTTCAAACCTGATCTATTGAACAGTTGCTGTCCAAAAGTAATGAAAACAGTGGGTATCTTTTTCCCATCCTAATTTCTCATAGAGTTGCCGTGCAGGATTATCCGTCGCAGTTTCCAAGGCAAGGCCTTTGTAGTTAAGTTGACGGCAATATTCCTGGGCATGAATCAATAGGGCTTCGCCGATTCCTTTTTGTCTAAAATTCTTATCCACATAAAGATCATTCAAGATCAAAAGGGGTTTCATGGATACAGAAGAGAATGACGGAAATAACTGAGTAAATCCAATGGCCTTATTGTCGAGGTATGCCATAAAAAGGATCGATTCCTCATTTTCGATCCGGTTCTTCAAAAAATCTCTTGCGCCTTTGAGATCAGAAGATTGCTCATAGAAAATCCTATAAGCGTCAAATAAGGATGACAGGTCATCCAAATGTTCTAGGGTTCCTTTAATTAAGGTGATCATAGAAAGGAAAGTCTCGTAAGGTAACGGATTTACTTCTTGTTACGGTATTTATTGATCTCATCCTGCAACTCCCTGCTAATGCGCTGTTCTCGTTCCAGAGCTCGCCTCCTGTGGTTCTCATATTCTGTTTCCAATTCATTGAGATTATTTTTTGCTTCCTGCGTCAAATAATTGCTCTGACGGAATTTTACTATGAAAAATAACATGACCAGAAATAACCCCAATACCGTAGACCACATGATAATGTTATAAGTAGTTTTTGATACGTGCTTACCAAAAAAGGAGACACTGTCTTTTTCTTCTGTAATTTTTTGGAGCTGCTCTTTGGTATTGCTCAATTCCGAATTCAGGGAACCAATGGTAGTTTCATTCCCCTCTATGGTAGCTTCTAATTCCTTTTTCTTTTTTGTAGCAGCTTCCAGACTGTCTTTGACATTTTGCCTTAGTTTATCCAGTTGAATAATACGTACTACTTCGTATCTCCTTCCTTCCGCTCGATAATTACCGGAACGTCTGTAAATAAATTCAAATTGGCTATCAATTGTGCCTGAGTCCAGAGATAATTGTTCTGGTTGGGTTTGATTAGTGCTGCTTTCCTGAGAAAAAGAGGCGGTTACTGAAATCAAAGCTAATCCCAAGAGAAAATAGCTTAATTTTTTCATAAGTAAGAGTTCTAAAGTTGTTTCGATGATCCAGAGAAATCTAAAGTAAACCATTCCTCTGAAATACTAAAGAAAAATGTTAACATACTATATTAGTGTACGTTATTGCTTACCTCTTTAGATTACATGTAAGATTAATAATACGTGTAGCGACGTACTTTAGCAATATATTTTGCCAGGCGGATAACCTGGTGTGTATAACCAAACTCGTTATCGTACCACACATATAGAACAATGTTCTTACCATCCGGGGATACAATGGTAGCCGTACTGTCATAGATGGCAGGAGCTGAAGTTCCCACTATATCCGTGGATACAAGTTCATTGCTGAGAGAGTATTTTATTTGTTCCACCAAATCCCCTTCCAGCGCATATTTTTTTAATATGGTATTGAGACTGTCCTTAGAGGTCTTGCGACTTATATCGATGTTCAAAATGGCGAGGGATCCATTAGGAACAGGTACCCGTATCGCATTAGAGGTAAGTTTTCCCTTTAAACCTGGAAGTGCTTTTGCAACTGCATCACCGGCTCCGGTTTCAGTGATAACCATATTAAGTGCTGCAGCCCTTCCCCTGCGGTATTTGCCATGAATGTTATCTACAAGATTTTGATCATTGGTATAGGCATGAATCGTTTCCAGATGTGCTTTCTTGATCCCCAGCGAATCATCAATGACCTTCAATACGGGGGTTATCGCGTTCGTTGTACAAGATGCCGCCGAATAAATCTTGGTTTTATCCGGATCAAATTCATTTTGATTTACGCCATGAACAATATTAGGAATATCTTTACTCGGGGCAGTGAGCAAGACCTTACTAACCCCTTTGGCCTCAAGATGCTTGCCTAATGTGGCTTTTGTACGAAATGCACCTGAGTTGTCAATTACAAGTGCATTTCGGATCCCGTAATTTGTGTAATCTGTTTCTGTCGGATCATTTGCCGAGATCATATGAACTGTAGTGCCGTTAATTATGAGTGCCTTACCTTTGAAGTCGGTTTCAACCGTACCCGTAAATTGCCCATGCACCGAATCGGTGCGCAGAAGGGAGGCTCTCTTTTCAAGCATGTCTTTTGTCAGTTCTCCCCGGGTAACTATGGCCCGCAGCCTAAGTTGCACCCCTTTACCAGTTTTAGCCATCAGTTCTCGTGCCAATAAGCGCCCTATCCGCCCAAAACCATATAAAATGACATCTTTGGGTTGTATCGGAGAGCGTTCTTTAGCCTCTCCCAATTTATCAATCACAAAAGACTTGACATCAATGTGCGTTGTACTATCCTGGGAATGATATTCATACGTCAGTTTTCCAATGTCGAGTTTGGAAGGCGGCAGAGAGATGTCTTTCACCGCCTGAAGGATCTCGACAGAGTCGAAAATAGAAATAGGTTTTTGCACAAATTCCCCCGCGTATTCGTGCAGATTGATAATATCACTCACATTTTTATCGATCAACTGATTGCGAAAAAGAACGACTTCTATACCGCGATCATACCACATATCACTAACGATCCTGATAAATTCTGTTGTGGCTTTACGACGATCGGCCTGGAAGGCCAGTTCTTTCTCATAACGCTTAAGTGGACTCATATATGCACAGCTTTTTCTACTGCAAAAATACTATTTCCCCCGGTCTCGATCGAATTGTTTGCCCATAAAAAAAGCGCCCCGAAGAGCGCTTGTTGAAATTTGTGTTATCTATTGAAATATGAGTCGTTCTCGTTCCCCTTCATCATCGATCAAGGTTATGCTGAATTGTTCATAGCGCGAAATACCAGAAAATAACCGATTAGCATCATCTATATTTCTGACCGCATCGTCATCTATTTGAATGATCACTTTCCCATCAAGTCCGTATCCCCGATATCGTTCCGGCACACCTGTTATCTTCACTCCATTCTTTACCTTAAAACTGCGCCTATCCTTGTCAGAGAGATTTCTGACTTCGATCCCAATTCCAGGAACAATGGCCGATTGTCGTTTTTTCAATTCTACAGGAATTACCATATTTTTCCCTTTGCGATTAATAGTCACATCAACTTCATCTCCCGGGCGTTTTGTAGAAACATAGCCGGTAAGATCAGCAAAACGACGCACGCGAATATCATCCACTTTTTTGATAACATCCCCCGATTGTAAGCCTGCATCATCTGCACCTGATTCTTCTTCGATACTGTCCACATAGACACCATCAATTTCATTGACACCTTTATCTATGGCCTGTTGTGTATTAAGCCTAAGGGTAGTAATGCCAAGTATTCCTTTCTGTACATCGCCAAATTGCATTATGTCTTCAACCACTTTCTTTGCCAGGTTGCTGGGAACAGCGAAGGAATATCCAACATAGGATCCGGTTTGTGATGTGATAGCCGTATTAATTCCTATGAGATCTCCGTTTGTATTGACCAGCGCACCGCCACTGTTTCCAGGATTCACAGCAGCATCCGTTTGAAGGAAGGATTGATTTCTACCCAAATTCCTGGCTTTGGCACTAACGATCCCTGCAGTAACAGTTGAAGTCAAATTAAACGGATTGCCTACAGCCAGCACCCATTCCCCAATTTTGGTATTATCGGAATCACCGAATGCAATGTAAGGTAGGGGTTGCTCGGGTTCAATCTTTATTAAAGCAATATCTGTCGTTGGGTCCGATCCGATAACTTTTGCTTCATAAGAGCCATTATTATTCAATGTAACAATCAATTCCCGGGCTTTGTCTATGACGTGATTATTTGTAACGATATATCCGTCAGGAGATATGATGACGCCCGAACCTGAACCCAGCTGCGGCCTGGAATTTCCTTCCGAACCGTAAAAAAAATCAAAAATACTGCCTGACCCTCTGGAAGTTGTCAGGTTTTTTACGTGAACCACGGCATTGACCGTTTGCTCAGCAGCAGTGGTAAAATCTACCTCTTCAATAGCAGCTTTTGTCATTGAAACCGTATTGTTTGACGTTGTGATAACGGGCATCTCACTGGAAGACGTTATTACTGAGGTTTCTGATTCATCAAAAAATAGGAGATAGGACCCTAAGGTTATCGCTCCGGCAAAAAGGGCGACTAAGAAAAGGCTTGCTATATTCTTCATATCGGATAGTATATTAATTTAAAGTAAAAATAAACAAAGGGACTGCTCATTTATTTTGCTTTAACGTCTCTTTAACTACTAAAATTAGCTTAAATAAAGTTCTATCTTTATGTTGCATTATTATGCTCCTGCATTTTTATAAATATCACGGAACCGGTAACGATTTTATCTTGATCGATAACAGACAGGATAATTTTCCTAAGAATGACACCAAGTTGATCCACAATTTGTGCGACAGGCATTACGGCATTGGCGCAGACGGACTCATTTTGCTGGAGCGGGATCATTCCGTTGATTTTAGGATGGTCTATTATAATGCCGATGGCAAGCCTGGCAGTATGTGCGGGAATGGCGGCAGATGCTTGGTAGCCTTTGCAAAATTTTTAGACATCATAAGTGATCAGGCAACATTCAAAGCCAATGGAGACAAGTATAATGCTGAAATAGAAGCAGATATCATTTCATTGACTATGTGCGACGTAGGCGAAGTGGAAACCCATGATAACCATTGGTTTGTAAATACCGGATCACCACATCATATTGAGATAGTGGAAGATTTAGATAATTTCGATGTTATCGGGCATGGGAAGAAGCTGCGTTATGAAGTCTATGGCGAAGCGGGAAGCAATATTAATTTTGTGAGCGCTGAATCCAGTAATATATTTAAAGTCAGGACGTATGAGCGAGGCGTTGAAGATGAAACCCAGTCATGTGGTACAGGGGTGACAGCAGTAGCATTGGCCATGCATCATGCAGGAAAAGCGAATTCCAAAAACATCAAGGTGAAAACACTGGGCGGAGATCTGAATGTTCAATTTGATGGAGATGCTTCTGGATATTTTAATATTAAACTAAAAGGGCCTGCGGTGCAGGTCTTTAAAGGCTACTTGGAATGTTAAGATTAGAAGGAGATAGCATTTACCTCAGAGCACTGGAACCAGGAGATTTAGAATTCTTGTATGAACTGGAGAACAATACTTCTATCTGGGAGATCAGCGGGACAAAAACCCCATATGCCAGACATGTCTTGCGTACGTATCTCGACAATGCCTTTAAAGATATTTACGAGGTTAAGCAATTACGATTGGGAATCTGTAATAAGGAAAACACTCTTTTGGGATTGATCGATTTATTTGATTTTGATCCGGGACATATGCGCGCAGGCGTGGGGATCGTAATCATGGAATCCGAGGATCGGAACAAAGGCGTTGGCACAGAAGCCCTTACAATACTCCTCGACTATGCATTTTCCACCTTAAATCTACGGCAGGTTTATGCAAATGTTGGCAAAGACAATGAATTGAGTTTGCACCTGTTTTCTAAATTAGGTTTTCAGGAGATTGGGATCAAAAAAGATTGGATTCGCAGTGGGAAAGGATTTAAGGATGAGGTGATGTTACAAAAAATCAACGCCTGATATGTATACAAAGCGACTCGTGCTTTTAGTTTTGATTATTGGCCTGGTGCTTTGTGCGGGCTTTGCTTATATGGTGTATAATGCGCTCCTCTCCCCGAATACGAATTTTGAAGAAAGCCAGGTTACCGTTTATATACCTACGGGTTCTACAATGGAGAATGTCCTTGAGATAATGGAACCTTATCTGGAGAACAGTGATACATTTTACCAGGTAGCCCGACGCAAGAAATACGATCAGAATATCAAAGCTGGGAAGTATGTTTTGATAAAAGGCATGAATAATAATGACCTCATTAATACAATACGAAGTCAAAATAGCCCAGTAAGCGTTTCTTTCAATAACCAGGAAACCCTGGCAAGTCTTGCCGGGCGTATAGGGGAGCAAATAGAAGCAGACAGCACGGCTCTATTAAAAGCCTTTCAGGACAGAACGTTTATGGAGGATAAGGGCTTCTCAACAGAAACAGCTTTAACAATGTACTTGCCCAACAGCTACGAATTTTATTGGAATACTTCAGCTGACCGTTTCAGGGATCGTATGTATGAGGAATATTCCCGTTTTTGGACAGAAGCCAGAGTAGGTAAAGCAAAGGCCTTAGGATTAAGCAAGGCCGAAGTTATTTCGCTGGCTGCTATTGTTCAAAAAGAAACGGCCAAAGTTGACGAAAGGCCCAGGATTGCAGGGGTGTATTTAAACAGAATTAAGCGGGGTATGAAATTGCAGGCTGATCCTACAGTGATCTTTGCGATAAAACACAGCAGCGGGAATTATGACACTATTATTAAGCGGGTTTTATATCGGGATCTCACCTTGGATTCCCCATATAATACATATAAATATGCAGGTGTACCTCCAGGGCCAATAACGATGCCCGATATCTCTTCTATTGAAGCTGTTCTCAATAGTGAAAAGCATAATTACCTCTATTTTGTAGTCAATGTAGAACGTTTTGGCTATCACATGTTCGCCAGTACATTGGCGCAGCATAACCGAAATAAAGCGCAATACGTCCGTTGGATTAATCAACAGAACATCAACCGCTAACCAAATTGTCGGGCTATTCCTACCATTTACCCATCATTTCATCCCTTTTATACATATTTTAAGAAAAAACCCTCTTATCTGAACTAATTTCGTCTTGTGAAATGAGCGCAATCCTGAATTGGATGTAAGTCGAATGAAAACACTAGTATGAAAAAGTGGATAGGCACCGTTAGTATGCTTACCATGATTTTTATTTTAGCAAGTTTCACTAACAAAACAACCAAGGAAGTTAGTGTACCCAGTTCGCTAAAAGTAAATGAACCTACGATGGCTTTGTTTCCCAAAAACAAGACCATGCTGCGCACGACTTCAATATTCCCACCGTTTATTGGAAGTTCGTATGTCGGTTTTAAAGAGGCCCTTGGCTTCAAGGAATCGTCTGGCAATTATTTTATCACTAATACTTATGGCTATTTGGGGAAATACCAATTTGGTATTGCAACTCTGAATTTGATGGGGGTATATAATGCCTCTCAATTCTTAGGAGATCCGAAACTGCAGGAACGGGCATTTTATACGAATATGGTCCGCAACAAATGGATCTTGAGAAAAGATATTGTCAGATTTCAGGGAAAACGTATCAAAGGCGTTCAGATAACTGAATCAGGCATTTTAGCTGCAGCACATCTCGCCGGGGCAGGGAACGTAAAACGCTTTCTGCGATCTTACGGAAACCATGATAAGTGCGACGCTTATGGCACCAGTATTTCTGCATATTTGCAAAAATTTGGAGGATATGATCTTTCAGAAATTAGGCCTAAACGAAATCCTAAGGTATAACCAAACCTTAACAAGTGAATTATCCCTGTAGTAAGTACTACAGGGTTTTTTTATGCTTTTATAAGGAAAAGGGTCGGGCGTTTATGAAGATCCGGAATCTTTTCTTGCCACTCATCAATCGTAAGGGTTGAGATGAATTCTGTTGGCAGTGTAAGATCTGCAGCGATACAGAGGTAGGTTTTTTTGGATAGGGTAGCAAGGAGGTGGTGGATCAAACTATTATTTCTATATGGTGTTTCAATAAAAAGCTGTGTCTGATCTTTCTCTCGCGATTCTTTTTCCAACTCCTTGATCTTCTTTTTGCGATCCGCTTTGTCAATGGGTAAATAGCCATGAAAAGCAAATTGTTGCCCGTTCAAACCACTTCCCATAAGTGCGAGTAGGAGAGAAGAAGGTCCGACCATTGGCACAACAGCTATGCCCTTCTCGTGGGCAATCTTAACGACTTCAGCCCCGGGATCTGCTACAGCTGGACTTCCGGCTTCCGATAATACCCCAACATCATGTCCTTCCAGGCACGGATCCAGGAAACTGGGTATTTGCGATGCGTCAGTGAATTTATTTAAGGCCATTAGGACAAGCGATGCCTGAGATTTTCGGGGATGGATCTTTTTTATAAACCGGCGGGCCGACTTCTCGTTTTCAACAATGAAGTACGTAATTCCTTCGATTGTTCTCTTAACGGATAGTGGAAGAACTTCCAGGGGTTCAGTATCTCCGAGAGTGGTAGGTATTAAATAAAGAGAACCTCTTTTTTTTCTTTTTTTGGCCATGGTTACGGATTGATCAGCTTATCACAGATTTGGTCACATGCCAGGTTTATCAGATCAAACACATGATCAAAACCATCGGCACCGCCATAATACGGATCAGGCACTTCGCTTTCTGATTCCGGGAGGAGATCCAAAAGTAAAGAAACTTTTTTACGGGAAATCTCGTCAGGAGCTAAATCGAGGATATCATCAAGATTACTCTGGTCCATGGCAAAGATCAGATCAAACTCTTCGAAATCTGCGACTTCGAATTGGCGACATCGTTGCCGGCTGATGTCAATGCGATTCTTTAGTGCTACGGCAATGGATCTGGGATCAGGTTTACTACCTACATGATACCCGGCAGTGCCAGCAGAATCAATATAGACTGAGATGTCAGTTACTTTTGATTGGAGTATACCTTCTGCCAGAGGAGAACGGCAAATGTTGCCAAGGCATACCATGAGCACCTTGGTTGCCATCTGAAATTAGGCGAATTTTTTGGTTAGATCTTCAATATACTTCCGGAATTGCTTATCCGTTTCAGCCAGATTGTCTACAGTTTTACATGCATGTAAAACGGTTGCATGGTCTCGCTTCCCAATTTGCGAACCAATACTGGCAAGCGAAGCTTTGGTATATTTCTTGGCAAAGAACATGGCTAATTGTCTGGCTTGAACGATATGCCTTTTGCGAGTTTTGGATTGGAGTGTTGCCACGTCCATTTCGAAGTAATCAGAAACAACCTTCTGAATGTAGTCTATTGAGACTTCTCGCTTCGTATTTTTTACAAATTTCTCCACTACCTGCTGGGCCAATTCCAGTGTAACTTCTTTTTTGTTGAAAGAAGATTGGGCAATGAGCGAAATAATCGCGCCTTCCAGTTCCCGAATATTAGTTTTGATATGCTTTGCGACATATTCGATGATGTCTTCAGGCATTTCAACCCCGTCCCTATAGAGCTTATTCTTTAAAATTGAAATTCGGGTTTCGTAATCCGGATTTTGTAACTCTGCAGAAAGCCCCCATTTGAAACGAGATAAGAGCCGCTGCTCTATATCCTGCATATCAACAGGTGCCTTATCGGAAGTCAATATCACTTGCTTCCCGTTCTGATGCAGGTGGTTGAAGATGTGAAAGAATACATCTTGTGTACCTGTTTTGCCACTGAGAAACTGCACATCATCAATAATGAGTACATCGATCAGTTGATAGAAATGGATAAAATCGTTTCTGGTATTCTTCTTTACAGATTCTATATACTGCTGTGTAAATTTTTCAGCAGAGATGTAGAGCACAGTGCGCTCCGGATATTTGTCTTTGATCTCAACCCCAATTGCGTGGGCCAAATGCGTTTTGCCCAAACCAACGCCACCAAAGATCAATAAGGGGTTAAAAGAGGTGCCACCAGGTTTATTGGCAACTGCCATCCCGGCCGAGCGAGCCAATCGATTCGAGTCTCCTTCCAGAAAATTCTCAAAATTATAATTGGGATTAAGTTGCGATTCTATTTTGATGTTGCGAATGCCCGGGATCACAAAAGGATTTTTCAATTCCGGATTTTTGGAATGAATAGGCACGTCCATTTCTTGTGGTGAAACGCTGCCCCTGTTCGTGCTGGGTATTTGCTCAGTAAAAGGTTCTGAATTTCCGTAGGTATTCTCCATCTTAATTATATAGACCAATTTCGCGCCTTCTCCAAGTTCTTTGGTCAGCGCCACTTTTAACAATTTTACATAGTGCTCTTCCAGCCATTCGTAAAAAAACTTACTGGGCACTTGAATGCTTAAAGCGTTGTCTTGAAGTTTGATGGGTTCGATGGGTTCAAACCAGGTTTTGAAGGCTTGCGGTTGGATATTATCTTGGATAAAAGCCAAGCAATTGTTCCAAACGGAATTCGCAGTTATACCCATCTTAAAAATACTCTATTGAACGGTTAGTGATTACTTCTGCAGGTAAAAGAAAGCTCTCGACGATGCTCCTTTACTAGTGAGACAAATATGTGAACAAAAAACATAAAAAAAAAATCAATTAGGGGTTGATTTTTCCCTTTTTTTTTTGCAAGTTCTGAGCCCTAAGAGGTAATCTCCTAAATATAGAGTTTTTGCCTAAATAATCAATGAATTTTTCGACTATTTCTTTTAGAGTTCGGTATGGTGAGACCGATCAAATGGGTATCGTATATCACGGCAATTACTTGCAGTACCTTGAGATGGGTAGAGTTGAGTGGTTGAGAGCAATGGGAATTTCCTACAAGCGAATGGAAGAAGACGGCATCAAATTACCTGTAATTTCCGTAAACTTAAAATACCTTAAATCGGCAGCCTATGATGATGTCATCACAGTAGCTACAAAAATCAAAAAACTCCCGCAGGTTAAGATTGAATTCGACTATGAGATCCGCGCAGAAAATGGCGATCTATTGGTTGAAGCTACTACTATTTTGGCATTCATGGACATAGCGACAAACAAACCGATCCGGTGTCCTGATTCTTTATTGGAAAAAATCGAGAAAATGTATTTCTAGAAAAGGGCAACCAGCAAAATACTAACGACAGCTAAACCTATCCCTGCCCAATTTGTTTTACTTATATGTTCTTTGAACAAAGCAATCCCCAGTAGGGTAGTGCACATTACGATTGCGACATTGTTTAGGGTAAAGACAGTGGCGCTGTTAAGGGCCGGAGTATTTAATGCCCGTAGCAAGAAATAGATAGAAAAGAAATTAGGTACCCCTAATACGACCCCTGCAAGGATATTGCGAATTCCAAATGAAAAGAGGCGTTTAGTACGTGTCGTACCAATAAATAGTAAACCTGTTATCGCGGCAGCCGCAAATACACCTGAACTGAAAATAGGGAATTCTACTTCTGTTACCAGGCCATCTTGAAAGTATTTGATGCATACATCTATGATACCCGATCCAAGAAAGACGAGCGCAGGCAGGAGCAATCCCTTAGATCGAAAATGGGATCCGGGTTTTACAGAGGCGTAGTAGACTGCGAGTAAGGCCAGGATAATACCAGTTATTTTTAAAGCGGATAAAGTCTCGTTATATAACCAAACGCCCACCAATACAGGAATAGCCAGTGACATTTTAGTCGCTACAGAAGCCACGGAAACTCCGAGGTCTTGAGAAGTTTTGGCCATTAAATTAAATACCACGATAAAAAGAATACCTAATGCCATGGCGGGAAAAAACCAGGTTTTTTCAGGGAGAGATGTTATCGGAACTGACTGTCCGTAGACGATAAGACCGACACTGCAGGCGGTGATATAATTTATGATGATCGCAAATAAAGTCTCCACCTTATATGTGGCAAACAGCTTGAATATGATAAAGATCAAAGTGGAACAGGCAACCGATAAACCGAGATCTATCATTTACAATTTTGATTTTAGCTGGGTTATATCTTCCGTTCCTACCTCAAGGTGCCAGGTTTTAAGTCCGACCGATTTAGCAGATTCAATATGTTCAAAGGTATCATCAACAAATAAGGTGCGTTCCGGAACAAGGGCATTCTCCATAATCACTTTTCGAAATATGTTAGGATCAGGCTTACTCATGTTTATTTCATGGGATAAGTAAACTTTATCGAATGTCTTAAAAAAGTCCTCCATCAACTCTGAGCCCAATTCCTGAAAACAGCTTTGTATATGGAGTTCATTGGTGTTAGACAATAAATAACAGCGATAATTTTCGTTTTGTTTGAGGGCCTTCAAAAAATCAATTCGTGCCTGAGGCAGGTCTAGCAAAATGGCATTCCAGGCCTGTATCAATGCCTTCTCCTCCAGGCCGGGTAGAATTGCCATTGCATAGCTCACGAAGTCGGAAGTAGCGATGAGGCCTTTTTCATAGCGATCAAGCCTATCGAATAAAGCAGGGGGGATTTCCTGAACACCTAATTTTTGCAATTCCCGAAAAGTAGCTTGCTTATCCAGGTTGATAAATACATCCCCAAAATCAAAAATGATGCTATCTATCATTCCTATATATTAATAAGGTATCTGATTCTATTATTTCACGACCTACAATACGACCGGTCGCGTCAGGTGCTTTCAATCCATCTCTGAATTCCATTGCTCCAGTAAAAATCCTGGCCTCATCCCAGAGACCGGAATCAAGAAAGGCCTGCAGTGTTTGACTGCCCCCTTCAACAAAAAGACTGTTTATTTTTTGCTTGTGGAGTTCTTTCAGGAGGTTATCTAGTAAATGCTCATCAAATGGAATGGGAAAATTCACAACATGAGAAGGAAGGTCTGTCCTGACTTCTGGGCTCACTATCCAGCTGGGGGCAATTTCATTGCAGACCCTATGGCCTGCCGATACTTCATTTTTTTGATCTAATATGATGCGCGTAGGCGAGGCCCCGGCCCAGCGACGCACATTGAGTTCCGGATCGTCGGCCAGCACCGTATTCGCACCTACTAGTATAGCCTGCTCCTGACTCCGCCATTGGTGAACCCGCTGCCTGGCAAGAGTGCCAGTGATCCAATAGGGTTTCTTCTCGTCTCCGCGTATTGCTGCATCCGGAGCCATGAAGCTATCCGAAGTCTGTGCCCATTTCAGTATAATATATGGGCGTTGTTTTTCATGAAAACTTAGAAAACGTTTATGATGTTCGCGACACGCATCCTGGAGTACGCCTGTGATCACATCAATACCGGCATTTTCAAGAGAAGAAATACCTTTTCCATTGACTGCCGAATTGGGATCCTGAATGCCAATAACAACCCTTGGTATACCTGCTGCAATTATGGCATCAGAACAGGGTGGTGTTTTGCCATGGTGGGAACAGGGTTCTAAACTAACATATAAAGTGCTGTTTTCTAATAGGTTTTTGTCTATGATTCTGGACAGGGCATTTACTTCGGCATGCGGGCCGCCGTAAGGACTTGTATAGCCTTCCCCGATGATCTTATCATCGTGAACAATACATGCACCCACAGCAGGATTTGGCGCAGCATTACCAATGGCATTCTCACCTAATTCCAAGCATCGCAGAATATATTTTTCATGTATCTTCACTGGGCAAAAATAGGATTAAAAAGGCAACCATGAATTCGGCCATTTACAGGGCGATCCAGCCCGATGTTCATCGGCATTCCGCCCGATAAGCCCTTATAATATGCTGCTACGAGAGATCAGGAATATTTATCATCTGGAATTAGATTCTATGTATACTAAGGAGGAAGTGGATAGTTTCTTTTCTCTTGCTCTCGAGCATTATCTGAAGTTTGACAGGTTCATCCTAGCCCTGCAACCACAACTAGTCGTTAGCAAGGAAGAAGAACAGCCCCTCTTTGAAACACTGTCGGCTTTAAAACAGCATATTCCCATTCAATATATTCTCGGCGAAACAATATTTATGGATATTCCTATAAAGCTTGGTAAAGGAGTACTTATACCCCGGCCGGAAACCGAAGATCTTGTGCGCTGGATATTAGAAGACATCCCTCAAGACAGTGATATCCAATGCCTCGATGTGGGGACAGGCAGTGGGGCTATAGCTATAGCTTTAAAAAGACACAGGCCAAAGATCGGCATGTTTGCCCTTGATACTTCGAAGTTTGCTATAGAGATAACATCAATAAACGCCCAACACCAGGAAGTAGAACTGCAGCTGCTTGAGTTTGATGTTTTGGGAGATAACACCTTGGACTTATATGTCGACATGGTCGTTTCAAACCCCCCTTATGTACTTGAAAAAGAACGGAGTACAATGGAACCAAACGTATTGGATCATGAACCAGCTGAAGCGCTTTTTGTGCCGGATGAAGAGCCCTTGCGCTTCTATAAAGCCATCCTCAAACTATGTGAAAATAGTTTAAAAAAGGACGGCTCCATATATTTTGAGATCAATGAAGCAATGGGCAATGAAATGACAGAATTATTAAAGGAATTTGGCTATTCGGATATTCAGTTGAAGAAAGATATATTTGATAAACCCAGAATGATCAAAGGAACGAAAGTTTAATATGAGTGTTAAAGAGGAAATAGATTTTCTGAGGAACGAACTCCGCGAGCACAACTACAAATACTATGTTCTTGCATCACCTCAGATATCCGACTATGAGTTTGATATGAAACTAAAAGCCCTCCAGGAACTGGAGGCGGCACATCCGGAATTCTATGACCCAAATTCCCCGACGCAGCGCGTTGGCGGGAGTGTAACCAAAAATTTTAATACGGTAGTTCATGCCTTTCGGATGTATTCCCTGGATAATTCGTACTCCAAAGATGAAGTGCTGGATTGGGAAAAGCGCATTCGTAGAATAGTAGGAGATGTACCCATTTCCTTCACCTGCGAGCTCAAATACGATGGAGCTTCCATCAACCTTACGTATAAATCCGGTGAATTGTATCGCGCAGTGACCAGAGGTGATGGAGTACAGGGTGATGACGTCACGACCAACATCAGGACGATCAGATCTATTCCCTTGCGTTTAAAAGGATCATACCCGAATGAATTTGAGATACGCGGGGAGATCATTCTGCCCCTGGATGGCTTTGCTAAAATGAATGAGCAAAGGATAGCTGAGGGAGAAGATCCCTATATGAATCCCCGTAATACGGCGGCAGGGAGTATTAAGTTGCAGGACAGCGCCTTGGTTGCCGAGCGACCTCTTGAATGCCTGGTCTATGGTTTGGCCGGGAACAGATTACCGATTGCTTCCCAGGCGGCCATGTTAGAAGAAGCGCGCAAGTGGGGGTTTAAAGTACCAGCAGAAGCACAGGAATGCAAGAACGTTGGTGAGATAATGGAGTTTATTGCTTCGTGGGATCAAAAGAGACATGAGCTTCCTTATGAAACAGACGGGGTAGTTATAAAAGTAAATGACCTGAGTCAGCAGGAAGAACTGGGATACACAGCTAAGGCGCCTCGCTGGGCATTGGCCTATAAATTTAAGGCCGAAGAGGCAACCACAAAGTTGTTGGAGATCACCTATCAAGTGGGTAGGACGGGCGCAATTACGCCAGTAGCAAATCTGAAACCTGTCTTATTAGCTGGCACGACTGTTAAGCGCGCCTCTCTTCACAATGCCGATCAGATCGCCAAACTGGATGTTCGTGAAGGAGACACCGTATACGTGGAAAAAGGGGGGGAGATCATACCCAAGATCACCAAAGTGGAACTGGCAAAACGTCCAGCAGATTCTGCACCGACACAGTATATCACTCAATGTCCTGAATGCCATACGCCATTGGTCAGGAATGAGGGAGAAGCGCAGCATTTTTGCCCGAATGAATTGGGGTGCCCACCACAGATCACCGGTCGGATACAGCATTTTATTTCCCGAAAGGCTATGGATATTGAAGGCATGGGAAGTGAAACCGTAGTTCTATTATTTAATGAAGGGCTAATCTCCAATTATGCAGACCTGTATACATTGACAAAAGAACAGATTGAACCCCTGGAGCGTATGGCCGAAAAATCGGCAGAAAACCTTGTAAAAGGTGTTGTGGCATCCAGAGAAATTCCTTTTGAGCGAGTTCTTTTTGCCCTGGGAATACGCTATGTAGGAGAAACAGTGGCTAAAAAACTAGCC
>Ga0224508_10001404_pt1 | contig 21699 bp, 31 predicted proteins | sample SF_Jan12_sed_USG_4_FD_170157 | JGI IMG/M metagenome (GOLD analysis project Ga0224508, IMG submission 170157) | Sediment microbial communities from San Francisco Bay, California, United States - SF_Jan12_sed_USGS_21 | ecosystem: Environmental > Aquatic > Marine > Sediment | place: USA... | reverse complement strand
TTCATAATCACTTCATCTGCATCATATCCAAGTGATTCTAGCTCTTTTTCAGTGGTTTTTGAGATTTTTGCACCAATATTTTGTCCTCCTATTCTACCAAACGCAATTGCAGTAAAACGAAAAGGATGATCATCGATTGAAAAACTACCTGTGATTTTCGCAGCCATTTGGCTTCCACGGATATTTTTTATACTAACTTTGAGATCCATTTTAATAATTAAATTTCAACAGCTTTATTGACATTATCATCAACAAGAAAGCTCCAGTGATTACTATCCTCAACTTTGTAATCTTTAACTTTTAAAGAAATGACATTTTCATCTAGACATTCATGTTTGAGTTCTCCATTTTCATTTAGTTTGACTAATTTCCATTTGTATTTTCCTTGTTGAAGTTTGCAAACATTTACTGCCCATTTTGCGTCAGGATCGATTTTTGGCATTCCTACTAAATCAGCTAGCTCTTCTATACCTAGCTGTTTTTCCTCACAAAATTTTTTTTTGCAAAGAGTACATCTCCAAACATCAACAGAACCTATGGTTCTCTCTTCAATATTGATGTTAACTACTCCAAGGTAAACCGGTTTATGTTTACAAGACTCTGTATCGATACTCAACGTAGTTCACCAGCACTGGCATTATTTAGTTCTTGCATCTTCATATGGTCTTTCAAGTAATACCCCGATGCTATCAACTATTTTGTTTCTCTTAAATTCTATATTTTCTCTTTCACATAATCTTCTATACATATTGACTGCAGTAAATCTTGGATGCATTGCCTCAAATTCTGTTTCAGAAATATCAATGAAAGCACCTAAATTCATAAGATCTTTTGCAGTTTCCAAGGCAAGATCTTTGGAAATATTTAGTTTTTCTGCAATTTGTGGTATGTTCATTTTTCCATAACATGTAACCAAGAGAAAAGTTTTTGCTTGAATAGAATTTAATTTGATTTCAGAAATTAATTTTAGTTCTATTTGGGACATATCCATTAATTTGGAATGCAACATCAATTAAATAAATTATAATTATTAAAATCGGTTTTTAACAAAGAATTTCTTTGATAGCTTCAACGAAAAACCCATGACAATAAAATGGACAATTCCTCCAATTATTACTGCCTGGAGTAGATCATCTAAGATCTTCCAAGACAAAAAGAAGGCGGCAAACGATGGAATGACAACAAATATTGCAATAATGGTACCTTTTAGAATAATTTCTTTTATGGTTAGTTTATCCCTGTTATTTCTTTCATACACAAACCGACACCACTTTTTGATAATAAAAGCCAAATATTAGTCATAAAATATTGTCCTAGTTTTCTATTTTAATTATTTGATTCAAATCACCAGTCAAAAATCATAATCCTAGGGAAGATTATGAAGATGAAATAATTATGTTCCTTATTACGAAGCAAATCTACCAAGAACCGTAAACATCAGTAAAATTTTTGTTTTGATTAATTAGCTCTAATGATAATTTTTTAATAACTTTGATAATGAGAATTAATATTATTTTAAAACACATGTATTTCATGAGTCACATCGCAGATGAATTCAATCAAGCAAATTTGGACCTAGCAAATGACTTATCGAGTTGCATGAGCAAATTCAGGGATGCCATAGAGTCAGGAGGACTTCAAGGAGCTGCAAAGGCACTCAGGGAGTACATGTTATGTATTAGAACCTCAACAGGGGCATTCTTTACAAAGTATGATACAATAGTGTTCAAAAATTTTCAGATTGAGCCACTCTAACAATAACTTCTCTTTTTTTTCCAAAAAATAATTTCAAATCCCATTAGTGGTATTTGCCAAATAGGACGATGCCCTTAATTTTCAATTAATCGATGTTATTTGTTTGATTCAAATTAATGATGGCGAGTTGATTAATACAAATTAGTAATTTTTAAATAAAAAATAGAAAATAAAACGGTGCTGAGAGATAACAAAAAAATAATAAAAGAACTTGTATTACTTTGAACTCTTAATGACCGTTTGAATTAGTCCGGCAAGATCTACATCTCCAACACTAATTGGATTAATTATTGATTTTACAGTTGTCCCAATTGTTTCAATTGCCTTTAATTGGAGTTCTTTTCGCGCCTCCAAAGCATTATTTACTAGTTCCTTGTGACGTCTCCAATAGACATCATCGTCTTTTGGCAAAGTTGAAGGAAAATCATTTGCAATATCTCCATCTATGCTAATATCTGTTTTGTATGCTGTTTTATTACCAGCTTTGACTTGTATGGTTTTTTTGCCCGCATCATCAATTGCATTTTTTACAATTTGATTTACTTGGTCGATTCCCTTGTGAGCATCGCCCACTATACTTCCACTTTCCAAGCTTTTTAACCAACTTGATAATGAAGATCCTAAATCATTTGACATGTTCAGAGTTATGTTATTCAGTTATTAAAAATTACTAAAAAATATGAGAATATCAGTAGAATAAAAAATATTTTAAAAATTTGTGATTTAGACCAAATTTTAAGTTCGGATAAGAAGGATTATCTCAAACCAAATATACTTTATATTTGGCAAGGGCTAATTTTTTCTGTTTGGCGAGCTATAAGGGAACTTATTCTAATGAGCAATCAATAAATTTTGTAATTCCTATAATGATAATTCTATTTCTTGGAATAGTTTACGTGATGACTCAAAGATCAGGTTCTGGATTTGTTAGTTTCATTCTGATTGGAATAGCTGCGCTTACTATGTTTTATTGGGTAAGAATACTAAAAAAAATGACAAAGGATCAAAAACCAGCATTTTCAGCAAGAGAACAAGAGGCGAAAAATTGGGTATATGACCTCATTAAAGGTGAAGAAGATTTTGTGTTTGTAGCAGAAGTTCCAGGTCCTGAGGATAAAATAATGGTAAGATTAATCGACGGGGTTTTGTATATACGAGGTTCAGCTAATTTTTCTAAAGAAGTTCCAATTGAAGGGTCCAATGCAATGCAAATATTTGATTTCAAATATAGAAATGGTGTTTTAACACTTAGAATCAAGAAAGATTAGAGACTTTTTGCTAATTCTAGTTTTTGAGGAAGATACTTGTCTGTAATATTTGTCAGTCCATATTTTGAGAAGGCTTCAAGTTCGGCTTTTCTTTTAAGTCGTAAAAATACTTCCAATTCTTTTTTCCATATTCCATCTAGATATCTAGGATCTTTTTGCAGATCATAGCATCGCTTAATGTCTGATTCAGTCATTGGAATAGTAGGAAGTTTATATTTTTCAATATCTGTAGCCCATACACCTACCCATTTGGCATCTGGAACTGTTAGTTCTCTAAGATGTGCTGCATTTGCTGAACCTGATTTTATTACCATCGCAATATGTTCTCCATACACATCCCCGTCTGTCAGTATTATCACAGGTAATTTCATTTCATCATGTAATCTTTTCAAAAGAGTTCTTGTTGAACGGGGAGCTTGCCCCCCAGTATTAATAATAATAGATTTGAATTTTTTATCAACTTGCTCCTCAACAAATCTTGTAAACAACCCACCTTTTTCAATTGCAATCACAATTTCAGCACTTGTATCAACTAATTCTGCAGTAGTCAAGCTAGGACCTATTGCATATCCATCTGGATGGTTGGATAAATTCATAGTTTTTCCTTCATATCCAGGGATGGTGTATTCGATGTTCAAGTCACCAAAAATAGAACTTCGTTCCTCAGGAAAGATATGAAAATCTTCTCTTGGTCGAGAGGTTACTGCCTCTAAATCCACAATAATATTGTCTGATTCACTCTGATCTTCAAAATCAATTGCAAAAGCTTGTGAGGAATAATAAATATCCCTTAAAGTAGAAGACTTTTTTTCGTTTGTCAATCTATTTGCAAAAAAAGCAAGCCACATCAATTGAGTGAAAGATCTTAATTGAGATGTATTTTTGGAACTTCTTAGCGCAGTCGAATTTCCTAAAATGTATTGACGCAATTTTTTATCATAAACAATGTTACTTACGGATCTGCTGGGAATTGAAAATTTAGGAAATTGACCGCTATCTAGATCATCATATATTTTTGCTCCATGACTTTTGAGCATATCAAGAATATTTTTTTGTTTTTCTAGAGCTTTTTTACTTGCTGCCTTCTTTTTGCTTTCAACATTTTTACTCATTTTCTATTAGTTCCTCCTCTTGTAATATTTTTTGGAAATTTGGTTCTTTTTTCTTTCCTGCAAGTTCTGTACAAAATTGAGCAATTAAAGGAACATACTTTGCATAAAGGTTTGCTCTCTTTTTTGCAGCTTCTGCTTGACCTCTTTTGTTCATAAATACAGATAATTTTCTTGCCATGAATTGAATGGCTAATTTTAGTTCTCTTTCAATTTCTTGTCTGTCTGCAACATTTTCTTTTCCAGCAGTCTTGTATGGAATTCTAGTAGAACAGATATGTGATACAATAACTAAGGGAGGATCACCCTTTGCTTTGTATCGACTCCAATCAATGTCATTTATCACTTTTAAAACAACATCGCTACCTTCATCATAAAGTAATGGAATGCGGTTAGCAAATCGATAAACTTTGATTCCACGAGTGCTAATATCACCACCATAAGCTATTCCCATTTCAACAACAAAAGGAAATCCTGAATATGCAGATGCACTACGTTGTATAACAGTTAAGAAATCAGGGTTGAAAAATTTTTTCATTCCTTTCTCTAATGGTTCTTCTCCAAGGGGTGCAAGGCAGCTGGGGTCAGGACCCATAAAATCATCAAATTTTTGTAAGGAGTCACTTAATTTGGCTAGTTCTTGATTGGTCATTGTTCCAAGACGTTTTTCAGGCTTGAATCCTGCAAATTCTGCAAATTTTACCGCAGTTGTTGGCCCAACACGCTGAAATTTTTTTGTTAAAAACGCTGTCAAAGTTTCGCCCTGAATAGTATTTGTTAATTGTTTATAGTATTGGCTTTCAGGATCCATTTCTACTGATTTCGATGTTGAATCGCCAAAATCCCAATAAAATAATTTTTTATTTGGAACATCAATATCTTCAATTCTAATTTTATTTAGTTTTTCAAAATCCATTTTAAGAAAAGACATTAGAGCAATTATAACTCTCACTTGCCTAGAAAGGGTTTTCCAACGTTTTTTAGCTTTTTCCATTATTGCCGTAAAACTAAAATTCTTTTTAGCCAGTCCCAAATCTTTTCTAACTTTTTCAATCATAGCATCATCTATTGTTGGAATTTCAAACTGAGATTCAACCATCATTCTTCTAATGGTTTCCACATCAGTTCCATATGGATGAGGTCGAATTATCGTAGGAGGTTTAGGCATTGAATTGATCATTCGGGGATAGGGATATTTTTCTCCTTTAGGATCATCAAAAGTTATGGAAGCATATGGGGTAATAAGAGAGGTTTGATAAACATAATCTCTAATTTTGGTGCCAGCCTTTGAATAATCACCTTCTAAACAAATACTAACTGACAGTCCTTTTTTAGCCACATCTTTTGTTTTATGTTTTAAAATAACAGGTTTATTTTTTTGAATATCTAATAATAGCTCATATTCGTCAGATTTTTTTGCATCAGTTGAACTTTTGACGGTAACTGGTTTGTTTGTTGTAATTTGTCCATAAAGAATTGCCATAGTTGCACCCAAACCAAACATTCCTCTTGCTTGTTTCAAGCCGAATTTAGAACCGTATAGAACTGTTCCAAACGCCAATGGAACATGTTTTGATTCAATTCCAGGTCCATTATCTTTTACAGTTAGGATATACGGTTTTGGATCTGATTTTTCAGGATCAACTGCCTTTATTGTCAAGTGAATATCAGGCAAAATTCCTTTACTATCACATGCATCAAGGCCATTTTCCACAAATTCCCTTACGGCTGTATATAATGACCTCGACGGATTGCTAAAGCCAGCAAGATCTCTATTTCTATAGAAGAACTCACTTGGAGAGATTTGATTAAATTTTTCCTTAATCGAAGACGTTTTGATCCTCCCATAGTTTCATTTTTTCTTGTTTTCCTCGTCTATTTGCTGCTTCTAACTTATTGTATACTGCACCATGCATACTGCCATTAGATATTGAAGAGATTGCATCCACTGCCAATCTTAGTTTATTTGGATCTCCAATTATTGAAACAGTTTTTCCATAAACGGAGATTAAAGTTCCGGTTAAATTTTCCATGTTTCGTCTAGCCTTACCACTTTCTCCAATCAATCTCCCTTTAATTCTTTCAATATTTGCACTTGATTTTCCCCCAAATTCTCTCAAATCGATAACGTGTAAAGTATTTTCTCCTTTGATCAAGGTCACTGCATTTTCAGGAGAAAAACCTCTTCCAATTGCAGTTACAATTTCCATAGCTTTGAATGGTTCAATTTTTTCTATGTCACCAGAGGATTTTATTAAAACTTCTCCGGTATCACCATCGATATCTAAAGTAACATGACAAATTTCTTCAATTTTAGATTTCGAACTGCCAGATTTTCCAATTAAAACAGCTATTCGTTCATTTGGAATTCGAATTAATTTTTCAAAGCTCATGATATTATTTCCTCTAACACTTTTTTTGGATCATTTACAGTGATTCCTCGTTTAGAAAAGAATCTAGTGATGTTATTAATATCTCTTTTAAGAAATTCCTTGGCATTAGGATGTCTAAGATCAACTGCTGAACCAAGATCAAAGAGGACCAACCCATTTTCGGTTTTAAAAATATTATATTCGGAATAATCTCCATGAACTAATTTGGCATCATAATAGAGTTGTTTAATTATTGAAATTGCTTGATGGTAATCCTTTTCATAAATATCCGATTCCAATAATTGCTTGCTTGGGGAACCATTTTTTCCTATAAATTCCATAACAAGCACATTATTTGAGAGATGGATAGGCTTGGGTACTGGAATACCACAGTCGTAGCATTGTGAGAGATTTCTAAATTCTTTTTTTGCCCATAAATAGACTAGATTTTTGGTTCCTTTTTTCAATCTTGAAAATCTTGGATCTCCGGTTATGTAGGCTTCTCTTTTTTTAAAATTTGATGTGCTTACCAAATAAATCTTCAAGGCAATATTCTCATTATTGTCATTGACGGCCCAAAAAAGAACAGATTCTTTTCCTGCACTTACAGGACCGTTGACAAATGCGATAATATGATCAGTAATAAGTTTGTAGAGTGTCATAACTGTGGGCTTATCCAAAACTTCATTGATTACTTTACCTTTCTTAAAACCATCTTTAAGTTGTTTTTTTCTGGATTTAGAGAATATTATTTCATCAAGCTTTGATTCTAATTTTCTACTAACATCATTTTGCAATAAATTATTTTACTTTTACTAGATAAAAGAGGTTTCTTTTATTGAGATTTGAAATTAATGTGATGATGATTACATCTCATATCAAAAATTTTTTTGATTACATTTTAAAAACAATTAAGAATGGAACTCCCCCTATTGTTTTAACACTTTTTTCAGATCCAACTCCTAATTCTAATGAAAGTGAAATTGTATTTTTTCCTACCATGTTAATTACAGATGCACTTTTTAGAAGTTTTTTTGCTTCTTTATGTTCAATTATTTTTTCGCCGTAGTAACTCTTACTAATATTCATATTTAATTGATCTTGAATTATATTTTTTCCTAACAGATCTTTATCGCAAATATTTAGCATTAGATTTTTTTGAAAATCACTAATTTTAACTGAAAACTCCATTATGCATATTTACCTTTCAAAGTTGATTTAGCTCCACAAGCCTCACAAATTAAAAAGGAAATTCTGTTTTCTTTAACTATCTTTGTATCTGGACTTTTACAAGTAGGACATTCAAGATAATCTTTAACATAGATTTGAAAAAGACGTGTAAAATCATCAGGAGCCCTTCTACCTACAAACATAGCTTTATCTCCTAAGCGTTCTGCAGGAACTGCAAATTCTTTTGAAAGATATTGTAGAACCTTATCAGGATCTCTACGAAGAATTTTAGGGAATTCTGAGAAATTTCGAAGATATGTTTTTTGACCTTCCCACATAACATCGACTACTGGTAATTCAAATCTGGCCGTAGTTTCTTTTTTAGTATCGCCAATTTTATCTTGAATTCTTTTAAGGAGAATTTCGTAGTCTGATTTTGTCATGTGCTATTAGGGTATGAACAACCCTATATTGGGTTTTTGAAAAAGAGGAATCATGTGGAATTTAAATTTATTCCATTTTTCCTATTCGGAAAACATTAGTTCCACATTCTGGACAGGTGCCTTTTACAGCAGGACGTCCATTCTTTAGTTTCACTTCTTTAGGATCTTTAATGTCCCTTTTAGCTCTGCACTTTACACAATATGCTTGTACCATTCTAAAAAAAGTCAAACTTTGTTCTATTTAGGAAGAGGCTGTGAATATTATTTAACCACAGGCTAGATGAGTGTAAATTTTTTAGGCACCAAAAGTAAAGATGATGAAAAATTTCAATAAAAAATGCTAAATTTTAATTATTTTTAACAAGTAGGATTTAACTCTAAAAAAAAATTATGTTTTTTATTAAAGGATATAATATTTGAAAAGATTATCAGTTATAAACACCCGAATTGTAAAATGGACAAAATGTCCTCAAAAAAAGGTATTGCAGTTACAATCATTATCTTGATAGCGATTACAGCAGGGAGTTTTCTATTTTGGATGATTCCTCAGGAAAGTCAAATGTCAATAGTGATATCAAACTATGAAAATTATCTTGATGGAACAAAAGAAATTCATTCGATTTTATATCAAACCATTTCAGATGAATTTCAAAATCTAAAAGATCAAAATATTTCACCTGAAAAATACCTGGAAACTGCTGACGTTACATCATCACAAGTTTCATCTAAAATAAGTGAATTTGTGATATCAAAACCACCAAATGAATGGCAAGATAGTTACATTGCATACATGGATGCTTTGAAAACTTTCAATTCCTACATAACTGAAACTAAAGTATATGCCAATTTAGTTAAAGACGAAAAGATTGATAAATTAGAAGGCATATTGGAGAAAATTGAGTCTTTAAAGGCCGAATCAGAGATGTTTATAGAAATGTCAGATAATTCGAGACCTGAATAGGCTTAAGTCCTAATAATAATAATTTGACTTGATGGAAATCGTTAAAAAGTAAATCTGTAATTATATAAAGAATGTCTCAAAATGCAAACAAAGTAGAAAAGGATGTTAGTGCATCAAAATCAAATAAACTGCTAGTAATTTGTGTAGATAGAGATAATGATGTTGGAGAAAAAACAGGTATAGTGACTCCTGTAATTGGACGAGATGCCTGTATAGAAGCAGCTCAGAGACTAGCATTAGAAGATCCAGAAGATGCAGATTCTAATTCAATTTTTGCATCGATAAAAACATATGAAGATTTGATAAGTAAAGGATATCAAGCTGAAGTGATAACCGTTGCCGGAGTTAAAAGCAGAGGAGTGCAGGCAGATGAAAAAATTCTAGAAGAAATTAAGAAGGCATTAGAAAATTTTTCTGCAAATGGCGCAGTAATTGTGTCAGATGGGGAAGATGATGAGAGTGTAATTCCAGTAATTCAGAATATCCTTCCTGTTATTTCGGTTCAACGTGTAGTTATGAAGGTTAGTAGAAGTGTAGAATACTCTTACGCTGTTTTTGGAAAATATTTAAAAATGATTGCATATGATTCTAAATATTCTAAATTTTTTTTAGGTGTACCAGGAATACTTTTGTTAATTGGAGGAATTGCGACAGTAATTGGATATACTGCTGAAATTACGGCTATATTAGTTAGTATCTTAGGTGGAGCATTTTTGATAAGAGCTTTTGATATAGATAGAGCTTGGTCGAACTGGGCAAAACCTACACCGATGGGATTTATTCGAATATTTACAATGGTTACAGGAGTTTTACTAATGATATCATCAGTTCCTGCTGGAATTAATTCAGTAGATGAAAAAATATTAGAATCGGAACCTGAATTACTTTCAGTTTTTTCAAATAAAATAATTATTGGACAATTTATTTCTGGAGCATTACCTATTTTATGGATTGGGTTAGGTGCAATATTTGCAGGTATTTTACTTAGTAATTGGATAGGAGGAGTTCCGCGCCAGATTAGTGACATTTTAAGGATAGTTGTTTTGATAGCACTGTATCCCACAGTATACCAATTTACAAACATTATGATAAACGATGAAAATTCATTCACTTTAATTCCTCCCTTGCTTGGAGGACTTGCAGCCACCCTAATTTCAGCCACAATTTTATTCAAAAAATACCGAAAACATAAAAATCAAGAAATGGTTTCAGATTAATTTGAAACGGCTCTATATAATAGATATTTCTAAAAAACACTGATATTTTCATTATTTCTATATAATTCTAGGTGATTTAGATTAACAAAATAAAAGATACAGTTTTTCAGGTATCTGGATTATACAAAATTTATTCAAAAAAACTTGAAAATGATATCAAACAAGGTGACATTCCAAATCATGTTGCACTAATTTTGGATGGAAATAGGCGATGGGCAAAACGACATCTTGCAATGACTAAAGTAGGTCATTGGAGGGGAGCTGATGCAGTTGAAAATCTTCTAGATTGGTGTGAGCAACTTGATATCAAAATAATTACCTTATATGCTCTTTCAGCAGAGAATCTAAATCGAAATGATAAGGAATTAGAACATCTTTTTGAATTAATTCGTTTAAGACTTGAAAAATTGTATCATGATCCTAGAATTCACAAAAATAAGATGAGAATAAAAGGTATTGGCAGAATTGAACTTTTGCCTGAATCTATCAAAGAGATTCTTCAAAAATTAGAAGAGGCAACAACGGAATATGATAATCATTTTCTCAATATTGCCTTAGCATATGGTGGACAGCTTGAATTAGTGGATGCAGTAAAAAAAATAGGTGAAAAGATCAAGAAGGGATTTCTTAAAGTTGATGATATTGATAAAAAAGAGATAGAATCAAATTTGTATACATCTCATTTGCCTCAATCATCACCTGATATGATTTTAAGAACTTCTGGAGAAAAAAGATTAAGTGGTTTTTTAATGTGGCAAAGTGCTTATAGTGAATTAGTTTTTATGGATATTTTTTGGCCTGAGTTTAGAAAAATTGATTTAATGAGAGCAATTAGAACTTTTCAAGAAAGAAAGAGAAGAGTTGGAAAATGATAGAAGAAACATCATCAGGAGTAGTAATTTTCAGAAAAGATAATGAAAAAATATTGTTTTTGTTATTGCATTATCCATCGGGTCATTGGGATTTTGTTAAAGGAAAAATGGAAAGCGGTGAATCAGCACATGAAACTGCCATTAGAGAAACCAAAGAAGAAACAGGAATTACTGATGTACAGTTTATAGATGATTTTGAAGAGTGGATACAATATAATTTTCAATTTGAAGGAGAACTAGTTCATAAGAAAGTAGTGTTTTTTTTAGGAGAAACAAAAACAAAAAATGTTAAAATTTCTCATGAGCACATAAATTACTCATGGCTGGATTATGCAACTGCCATGGAAAAAACTACTTTTGATAACGCAAAAACTATCTTATCAAAATCATACTCTCTACTTTCCAAAACTCTGTAATTGCAAATTTTTTGCAACTTCAATTGGATTTTTAGCATTTAGAATGGTCCGTCCAACAATTAAAAAGTCCGTTCCTGCAGAAATTACCTCTTTTGCATCACCTCCTTGAGTTCCAACCCCAGGTGAGTAAATGCTCAATTTTTTTCCAACTTGTCTGTTGCAATAGGAAATAACTTTAGGAAAAGTCGCTCCTACTACAATACCATCAACTTTAGATTCTAGAGCCCATGACAAAAACAATTGGTAGAGTAACTGTTTTTTTTCAAAGACAATTTTCATATCATAGGATAGTTTAGCTTCAGGAGCACTCATGTGGCATAAGGTTATTACACCTTTTTCTTTTTTGTGTGATAAGTTCACCAGAGTTTTTAAACTATCTAATCCCATTATTGGATTTGCAATTACTGCATCAAAACCCAAATCCCATAAATTTTCAGTTGTAACTCTATTGGTATTTCCAATATCATTTAATTTTATATCAGCAATTGTCTGTAATCCATAACTGTGAGCCACTTTGTTAATTCTAGATATTTGTTTTGAACCAAGTGGCAATAAGAGATGAAAATTGAGTTTAATTGCACACAGATACGCCTGAAGTTTTTTTATATTTTGTATGGTTTTTGATTCTATATTTTTTGTAGAATGGTCATAATCATTAGCAAGAATTACCTTACCATTGCTTTTGGAAATTTTTGAAATTCTAGTTTTGAAGGTGGCCATATTCAACTAGAGGATGGGTGTCTTTTAGCTTTATAATCTTCACATAGGAATAACCATGTTCGGAGGGACTATTAACAAAAGATGGTTCAGAGTTATTATTTGAAAATTTTAAAAATGGTCTTTTTGGATCTTCATCAAGAACCACATGACAAAAATATGATGTTCCCTCTTCTGTAAAATTCATGAATACACCCACCAACCATTTATCATTATGTGGAAATAAAAATAGAGGGAAAGGGTTTTCTTCAAAACCCCAGGTGAGTTTTGTAAGACTTGCTAAATCTTCTAGCTCTATTGGTTGATATCGATCAGCAGTTCCATTTCCAGGTCTTAGAGTATCTGGAAGTGATTTTATGCGTACAATAGGTGAATAAAGTTTGCTAGTATCTGAAGTAGAGTTTACAATTTCGGTTTGTTCATTTCCACCCCTAAAAGCATAACAGAGATAATGACCATCATGCTCAAGAGGAGTATAATACACTATTGGTTTTTCTTTTAGAACATCCATTTGTACTGATAAAATTTTTTTTCCTTCATGTTCATGAAGAAATGAAATACGTGGAGCACGCTCCAAGGCACAAACCAATCTGGAAAATTCTAAAGGAGATGAAACTTGAATGTAACGAGGTAATTTATCCACGGTGATTTATTATACAATACTAAATTAAACTTACCCAAATTTTTTCAGGCTAAATTCTTCTATCAATTACATCATGGATATCTGGACCTGTTCCAATTATTGTAATAGGCGTGTTTAGTTTCTCTTCAATATTTTTAATGAATGATTTTGCTTTATCAGAAATTTCTTCAAAGGATGTTTTTCCCGAGCAATCTGGAAAAAGAACATCCAATTTAGTAATGGAAATTTGTGTTGCACTGTTAAGCATGATCGCACGCCTAGCTAAATCAAAATCAAAATCAGCTGCACGTCGTTGTCTGCCAGTAACAGTGCCAAATTCAGACCACCCTTTCTTCTTTGCTTCTTCTAAAGACAATTCATCTGCTAATGGACCTGTGCCTACTCGAGTTACATACGATTTGAAGACAACAATTACTTCATCAACGTTTTTGGGTCCGAGGCCAACATCTGCACAGATTCCAGATGCAGTAACATCTTTTGAAGTTACAAATGGATAAGTTCCATGCCATAAAGATAGGAAGGTTCCTTGAGTACCCTCAACTAGAACATTTTCATTTGAAGAAAGTGCAGAATTTATCTCAGCAGGCACATCTACAATTAATGGTTTAAGAGAACTTTCATCTTTGGCCATTTTCAAAACTCTCATGGCTCTATCTGAATTTGCGGGGCCTGTACCAGATCCTGTGCTACCAATTTTCTCCTTCAATTCTCCTTTTGAATCACTTACAAGATGTTTTTCTTCAATTATTCCGCAATGTTTGTCTATAAATGACCTCCCAACGGCATCAAAATCTTGGATTTCCTTTAATAAAATATCAGGATTTATTACAACTCCAGGACCAACCATTACATTAGCATTTTTATTTAAAAAACCACTTGGCAACATTCTAACTTTGTAGACTTTATCACCATCACGTATTGTATGACCTGCATTTGGTCCAGCTCCTCCACGAACAACAATCTTTGGATTATCTTTGATCGCAAGATATGAAATAATTTTTCCTTTTCCTTCATCACCAAAAAAACCACCAACAACTACTGTAGACGTCACAATTCTTGGCTTAAATTCCGTTTATTTAAGCTAAAGTGCTTACACATGATTTAATATCCAATAAGATATGGAGAAAAAATATTGGGCGAGCCAAATTATGCAGGAAATATTATTGTGGTTTTAGCAAACCTTCCAGATTTCCTCAGGATACCAATTTTAAAAAAAAGAATGGTGGAGTTTTTTGCAATGTCAGGACCTGAAAAAAAACAATTAATCAATAATGCTTTAGAAGCTGGTCCAACAATTCCATTTCCAAATTTTTCAAAACTTTTCAAGACATGGTTAGAGATCTTAACAATATTACCCCAAGATCAAAGAGAGGGGTTATTCTTAGCATACATTAACGAAATTTCTGAAAATCCACAAAAACTAATTGCTTTTAATCTGGATGGAATAGTAGAAATTTTCTTATCATTGAAAGATGAACAGCAAGAAGTCATTTCACAATCTGTTAAAAAATTGATAAATAATTTTGAAGGTGAAAAGAAAAGAAAATTACTACTAATTATTCCAGATAATGCGCAGAAATATATGAAAATCTAAGTATTTAGATTTTCGTCGGGTTTTCTATTATCTTCATTTGAATAATCAACAATGTCTCCTTCTGGAGTAAGAACACCAGCAAAGATTTTTTCATGTTTTTTTAAGAGTTTTCTATGATCTGGCATAGACATGTCTAACCTCATTTCGTTCATTACCATAACTCGATATTCCTTCCATTCATTCCAGCATTTGTTACAAATTGGATATTTGCTTGCAATAGGGTCTAATTCCTCGTTCTCAGCAATTGGATTTTTACATTTAGTACAAGTTTGACTCATGTAATGAGCAAGTAAGAACTCTTTTTATCTTTTTTTGAATGGAATTGAAATTAATTTTTGGGAGAATATATAAATTTAGAAAAATAACAAAAGATACCAATCCTAAAATGACATTATAAGATGGAAGACCTAAATCTCGTTTGGAAATAAAAAGCACTATGAGAATTTTTAAAAGCAAATTCCAATGAAAATTCAACCTTTTTTTTATTTAATTAGAGAATATTGTTTCTCTTTGAGGAAAAATGTGGTTGAAGATATAAGAATGCACAGGATTGTTTTTGGAAAAACAATGACTTCAGGTGGTTTGCAGATATAGCGCCACAAGAAAATGTTATCCTTATCTAGATTCAAAAAAATCGCAAGGAATCTCCTCAAAGTATTCAAATGGAATCAACTCGGGTTTTTCTACTCTTAAAAATAGTCTAAAAGAAGCCTATGATACAATTCGTTAATCCTTTGAAATTAGTTTTTAAGTAAAAAGAAAATGAGTCTAGGGTTATTATTTCAGATTCCAATAAATATTAAATTTTCTTTAATATTACATGTTAATCAACTATAATAAGTGAAATAGGAAAATGATCACTGTAACCATTTTCATTTAATGTTTTGTTAATAGGTCTTCCAAATTTCTTTGGGCTGTTATTCTTATTTTTCATTTCTTGAAAACTTTCAATTTTTACAGATCGGGGTTTGATTAACAATGTGGAACTTTTAATAAAAAATCCCCTAGAAGCTAACAATTGATCTAACATTACAGGTTTTGATTTATGAAAATATGTGCCGTGTTTTTTTGAATATAAATAATTCATTAAATTATAAAGTCTAGTACTGTTATTGTCCTTGATGACTCTCTTTAGTTGATTAGTTCCTAGTGCATATTGCATTATTGATTTATTCTTTGGGGTGTCATTAAAATCTCCCATTACTAATATTGGAATTTTTTTTCCTCTTATCTGTTGAATCTTTTGAATAAAATAATTCAAAGAGTCTGCAGCTACAATTCTGAAAGGTTCAGTATAGGTTTCTCCTTCTCGTCTTGAAGGCCAATGATTACAAACAATGATTAATTCTTTTTCTGAATTTTTTATTGTTAGATTTACCTGTAAAATATCACGGGTAGAGTTACGTCGAATAATCCAATGTGAAAATTTTTTTGTCATTTTAAATTTTTTTGAATCATAAATTAAACCAATATCAATTCCTCTACCATCCTTCATCTCTTCATGAGCAATTTTATAGTCTCTTTCCAAAAAATTAAGACTGTTCACCAACATTTGTAACACATTTCTATTTTCTATTTCACATACTCCAAGAATGTCTGGGCCTTTATTGTCATTTAACATTCCAATAATTTTTGATAATTGTGCAGTTTTTCTTCTCACTTTTTTTTGTGTCCATCCTCTTACCTCTGTCTTGATTTTAGATTTGATCCTATTTTCTCTATAAGGTGAATTTTCTGCATCAAAAAAATTCTCAAGATTCCACCAAGTTATTTGATATTCTTCAGGCATCTCTGCTCATTCAATTTTTATTAAATCTGTAACGTAATGTAAAATTTATGTTTTCAAAGAAATTCTTATTTAAAAAATATCTTAATTATTACATTGAATGAATAAAATTTTGAATTCAATTGAATAAGATTGAATGATTTTTTGAAGGATGAAAGATCATTCATGTTCCATAAAATGGAGGTAAGATTAACCAATTTAGGGAATTGGGGCGTGATTCCTTTAGAATTCTAATGAAGAATAAAGGAAAACAGCAAAAGTTATTCAATTTTGCAAATGTAAAGTAATAATAATTAACGAAGACAAAATCCTTTGTGAAGATAACATGTCCAAAATGTAAAAAAAATGCAGAATTATCAATGGACTTTTCTTGTGTAAAATGTGAAAATTGTGATTTAGATATGAGTTATGGTGAATATGTAAAATTTGTGGCGCATAATGAAACTGTGTATTCAGATATTCTAGGAGATTATACAGGTAGTACAGAAGGACAATCAGCAGGATCCTTAGATGACTGGGATTAGAAGATAGAAAAAATATCCATCAGATTAAAATAATTAGTTTGATCAAATTCTAATCAGAATTGGAGTTTTTATTAGAAAACATTTTGAACCTAGTAGGATTTTTAGTAGGATTAGGAATAGGGATTGTGTCATTTATTGGTTTTAGAAACACAGGAAGTCCAACTTTGTTTAGATTAGCACTAGCATTTTTTTCAATCAGTATTGGATTTTTTGTAATTTGGGTAGGTTACATGGTTGAAGATTTTGTAATAAAGTCAGGTAATTTAGAGAGATGGGTGCAAACTTTAGGAATCGCAATTCAGACAATAGGATACTTTTTCATTGCCTTTTCTCATAGCATAAAATCACTTTTTCCAAAATCTAGATATTTTAAATCTGTGGGAATTTTTCCGTTATTCTTAGTATCATCAGTTCAAATAGAACACATCTTTAGATCTGTATCGTTTATTTTACTTGCATATGGTGCAATTGAAACCATTTTGTCTTATTTTGAAAACAGAAACAAGGGAGCAATATCAGTGGCAATAGGATTATCACTGTTGGCTTTGGGAGAATTTTTAGGATGGTATTCTTTTGTATTTCCTGAATCAATTTTATATTTTATATCAATGATTATCAAAATTTCTGGATTGATTGCCTTATTCATCCCAGTAAGCAGAGTACCTCTAACAAAGATAAAATTTGATGAAAGTTTTGATTAACTTCGAAATATTAGGCTCAATTTTTTTGAAATTTTAAATTTGTCAAAATCTTTTATCTTTTTGGTTTATTGGAAAATAGCATGCCACTATCATAGAAATTATTGAAATACTAATTAGAGAGAAAATGACAGAATACCGCACACATATGAAAATTATTGGGGACATACTATCAACAACCCGAGATGAACTCCAAGATGAAGATGGAGCCACTGTAACCTACCTCATTAGAAAGGCCAATGTTTCCCATTCAAGAATTTCAAGAATACTAAGAACTCTAGTCTCTCAAGGATTACTTGAAAAAGATGATTCTCAGGGTTCAAACAAATACAAAATTAGTCAAACAGGAAGAGAGTTTTTACAAGCATATCATACCTTTAGTGGCTTCGCAATTAATTTTGGGCTGACTATCTAATCATTTATTTCTTCAATTTCCTCCGAGTCATCATCAAAGTCATCTTCAAATTCTGTGTCTTCATATTCTGATGAAATCCTAGACATTTTAGAATGATATTTTTTGATGATTAAAAACTTATTCAAAAGAAAATGAATAATTAAAGAAGTAAATTACAAAAATCAAATGAAATTAAATTGTGATGTAAAAGGGATTGAAAAAACGTCTAAAGTAGTTAAAGATGGTGGAATTATTGTTTTTCCCACAGATACTGTTTATGGTATTGGATGCGATCCTTATAATAAAAATTCGGTGGACAGGATCTATCAAATCAAAGGAAGATCCAAAACAAAACCGTTTCCCGTTTTAACATATTCTATTGATGTCGCTTCTGAAATTGTAGAATTTGACAATGAATCAAAAATAATTGCACAGGAATTTTGGCCAGGTCCTTTAACTTTAATTTTAAAATTAAGAGATAAAAAATTAAGAGAATCTCTAAATCTAAAAGAAAAAATAGCAATACGAGTTCCAAACAATCAATGTTTGTTGAATTTATTGGAGAATTCTAAATTTTTAATTGGAACAAGTGCTAACCATTCTGGTGAAAAACCCTTTACAAAATCTCAGGATTGCTATCAAAACATAAAAGATTACGATGTTTTTTTAGATGGTGGAGATATTGATGATAAAGGAGAGTCAACTATTCTAGAAATGGATAAAGGAAGGGCAATTTTTCATCGGCTAGGAGCTTTGAAAAAAGAGGAGTTTGTTAGATTTTTTTGAATTTAATAATTACCTGTGCAAGGCAGTTAGAACCAGAAACACAAGAAGAGATTACTAGAATATTAGGAGAATTGGGAGATTTGAAACCAAAAATAACAATAACCAGCATGTCAGGAATCTTGACTGCAGACACCAAATTAGATCCCATTGTAGTGGTTGAAAAAATACGTGAGTTGATCATTGAAGAACCATGGAGTATTAGGTATTGTCTTAGAATAATCCCCGTACAGAGAACCTCCGAAACCAAAATTGAAGAAATTGAAAAAATAATTTCAGAATTAATAGGCTCTATTCCAAAAGGAGATACGTATAGAATATCAATTGAAAAAAGAAATTCTGGAGTTTCAAGTCAAGAGTTAATTACAAAAATTGCCAACAAAATCAAAAATAAAGTATCGCTAGAAAATCCAGATAAAATTATTCAAATCGAAATCTTAGGAAATAGAACTGGGATCGCTATTCTTCAAAAATCAAATATTTTGAGTGTTGAAAAAACTAAAAGAAGTTTGTCAGACTAGAACAGCTCCTTTTTCAATCAAAAGATCCTCTAATGAGTTGTTTGAGTTAATAGATTCTAGTTGTTTTTTTGTAATTTTAAAATGTTTTTTCAAAAATGAATAATTATCAGTTGAAAAAACATCAATGACTAAGGGAGTTAATTTTTGGTATAGTTTTTTTAATGTGGTTTTATTGCCGATTGCGATTAAAATGAAATCATTTTTTGGTTTAATTCCTACAGAAGTAATTGCATCTGCAATCTGTCTTGTAGCTGCAAAACGCATTAAAATATCAGTTTCAATTTTTTTTGATAGTAGAATATTTTCTCTTTCAGAATTTAAGGAGATTGAAAGAATTTTTTTTAAATGGTATAAATTTAGAACAAAATTACTGGAAATCGCTTGAAACTTAATTTTAGGAAACTCCTTTCTAAGTTCATCAAGAAATGAAACATTAATTGTTTTATTTCCCTTTATTTTCACAATTTGAATTAATTTTTTTCCGTCATTAATCATAATTTTTTTGCTTGATCCTCCATGAATTATAGGAATTATGCTTATCAGGTCATCGTTTTTTAGAGGAGTCATTTTTCCTTTCAAAGCAGAAGAATCTGCTCCATTTACTGCAACTAAAATGTTATTTGTATCTAAAGTAGGAGTATTTTTTGGTTTTTTCTGTGAGAGTAATTCAAGAAGATTTTCAATGGTAATGTCATCTATTTCTAATTCTAGATGATCAGTTAAAAATAATTTTTTTGCCCCACCAACAAGTTTTATTGTCGCCATAATTGTGATTTGTTAAAAAGAGGGAAATTATTTTTTAAAAATTATTGGGTTTTCTCGTCAGTAGATTCATTGGTTTCTGTGAGATCTGTAGATTCAACACCTACTTCGATAACATCCTCCTCAGATTCTTGAGTTGGCTTTGTTTCTGATTCTATGGCTTCCTCGATTAAGGTGTCATCTTCATTTGACAAATCTTTTTTTGATTGCTTATTTTCTTCCTCATAATTTTCTTTTTTAATAAATTTAGTAATATAGCCTGCAATTTCATTTTTCAATCCCTTTGAGCGAATTATAGCAATATCGTTTAGTAATTTTTTATTATCAGTAAAGTTTTCACCAAATTTTGACCTGTTTTGGTCAAGTATTTCATATGAAAGTCGTTTAATCCTATCCACTCCTCCAATGCTAGAGTAGGGTTTTTTATACCTATATTCCAAGAAAATTTTTAGAATTTTTCTCTAAAATGGATGTCATTTCATAATATTGTTTGTTTAAAATTTTTGAGGAGCAAAAGATAACGCTTGGAATAAAACCAATCTGAGCAGATTTTAATTCAAAACATCTTGAAAATCGCACTGGGCCATCGGTTTCCACAAGAATTTTGTCTTCATCGGTTTTGGTTAATAGTGTCTGTTTATCGTTGGCATAAATCAATACAGGGCCATACGAAACAAAAAAATTCATGTCCATTGCAATTCTCAGCTGTTTTTTATTTCCATCAAACCAATGAAGTAAGGCATGTTTTGTTTTGTAAGAAGTCATTATTTCAAAGATTTCATCGATACTTTTTCGAGAATGAATTGAAACAGGTTTTTGATGTTTTTCGGCTATGGATAAAAGAGATTCAAAAACAAGTTTTTGTTTTTTTTTATCATCATCTGATTGGACATAAGTTGGATCTAATCCAATTTCTCCTATACCTGAGATGGTATCTATATTATCTTGAATTAAATTTATCATCCTATACAAATCATCATTTGCACATTCAGGATGGATCCCAATAAAAGGCAAGATCAGTTTACTTTTTTTGGCAATTTCTAAAGTTCTTTTGGAATTTTGATAATCCATAGAAACACAACAAGCCTTGATTTTCATAATTTCCATTCCTTTGATAATATGACTTAGATCTTCTTGATAAGCTGGATCGGATAGGTGAATATGAGAATCAAATAACCAAGTCATTATTGGGTAATTTAAAAATAGTCTGTATAAATCGATTTCTTGGTGATATTTTTTCACTGATCATCTTTTATCATGATAGAAAAAAATCAAAGCAATGAAATCATCTGAGCTGGGTCTATCTGCAATGTACAGGATTTTGAAGAAGGCAGGAGCTGAAAGAGTAAGTGATGAATCAGCAGATGAGTTACGAAGGGTTATTGAGGATTTAGCCATCAATATTGCAAAAAGTGCAGTAGATATGACATCTCATGCCGGAAGGAAAACCGTCAAAGCAGAAGATGTCAAACTTGCCTCAAAGCCATTTTCCAAATTCTAATCTAAAGAGTTTAATTGTTGATCTTGTGATTTTGAAAACGGTACTCTGGCAGAACGGTTATGCGTGGGCCTGCAAAGCCTATACAAGGGGGTTCGACTCCCTCGGGTACCTTCCTTATTTATTCAACAATTACTTTGCCTTTCATCCAAGGATGTAAGGTACAAAAATAATCAAAGGTTCCTTTTTCATCAAA
>Ga0224508_10001403_pt1 | contig 21704 bp, 14 predicted proteins | sample SF_Jan12_sed_USG_4_FD_170157 | JGI IMG/M metagenome (GOLD analysis project Ga0224508, IMG submission 170157) | Sediment microbial communities from San Francisco Bay, California, United States - SF_Jan12_sed_USGS_21 | ecosystem: Environmental > Aquatic > Marine > Sediment | place: USA... | reverse complement strand
GGTGAGCCAGGGTGCTTGGTTCATTTCGTGTTGGAGAAAAAGGCTTCTAAGAACAGCAGCCTCTCATCCCTACCCTGCTGTTCCCAGGGACGCCTACGGAAGACGGTGGTAAAACACATCCGCCGCCAAGCTTTTCAGTCCTAAGTAGAAAAATTGTGTTTCGCTGCGTCCTTCGCCAAGGTCCAGTCAACTAACATTAACCGCGACGACCCCGGCCGCATCCGTCGCTGATACGTGCTAGGCATCGGCCTCGCGCGAGCGCGTGAACTTCCTGTATACCGCACCGCCCAGGAGCGCCTCGTAATCGCGTTCGGCCAATCGGATCAGGTCCCCGTGGTCGCTGGCCTCGAAGTAGAGTTCGGATTGCCCGCGAAGCGAGCTCTGTTAGCCTTGCGGCACATCGGCGCGCTGTATGCGGTCGAAGAAGCGATCCGCGGTCAGATACCGGAGGTGCGTCGGGAACAACGTCTGGCGCGCGCTGGGCCATTACTCGATGAGTTGTACCGGTGGTTGCGCACGACACGCAGCAAGCTCAATGGCATCGATCCCGAAGCCTATTTGCGCGCGGTGTTCGAGCGCATTGCCGATTCATCGAATCAATCGGATCGACGAGTTGTTGCCCGGGAACCTGGTCGACGAGTTGACCGTAGTCCACCGAGCCGCCGCATGAACGGCGGCGACGCCAACGCGCCGTGGCCCAGGCTGCAGGAGTTCATCGAATGCGGCGGACAACTCAGCATAGGACGCATCGGGCCGATCGCCTGTGCTGCTGTCGCCTCCGATGAAGACCAATTGTACGTCTCGCTCGTTCGCCGCGACGGCGAATCATTCACCGATCTTCTCACACGCCTTGACACCGCACTTGCGGACGCACTCGACAACGAAAACCACATCGACGAGCGGATGAGCATATGACGCGAAAATCGTGTCTAACTGGAGCCCAGACGACCCCAAAACACCCCTAAAATTAGACACGATGGTTATCTAAGAAAGCGAACCGCATAGACGAGTTTGCAGCAGACTGTCCTGGTGCTGGGAGTCTGCAGCTAGCCAGTCCCAGGGGAATTATCACCTGCCGGAAGCGAAATCCACGCCCCTGGGGGTGAACCACAGGACCAAATCGAGAGGCGGATCAATGCGCCAGAAGTACCGGAACGTCCGCGTTGTTGAGGATGTACCGGGTCGCGCCGCCGAACACGATCTGACGCAGCCGCGTGTGCGTATAAGCGCCCTTGATGAGCAGGTTGGCACCTTTGGCCTTCACATATTCAAGGGTGGCGGCACCGGCCTCCTCCCCGCCAGCTGATTCTATCGTGTCGTGGGTCGCATTGATTCCGTGTCGTCGCAGATGCGCGACGAACTCGGCCCCGTCCGGTCCCGGCACCGAGGCGCCGGGCATAGTCAGCACCGTCACCTGGCTTGCATTGGCAATCAGGGTAATGCCGAGCGCAACCGCGCGCGCCGTCTCGGCACTGGAGTTCCAGGCGATCACGGCGTTGTCGCCAAATGTGTCCTCCACCTGCTCGGCCGCAACCAGCACCGGCTTGCCAGTGTCGAATAACGCCGCCTCGCAGGCATTCATCCAGTCGCCGGGATGATCCTGCTCTCTGCCGATGACTATGAGATCGAACAAGCGGCCGCGTTCACCGATCACCTGGCTCTCGATGCCCTTGGTCTCATGCCAACTCGCGGATGGGCCGGGTTCAGCGTCGCTGATATCTGCGCGACGCAGGTTAGCCGATTGCAGGCAGGCATCGAATCGCTCGCGTGCGGCAACGACACGCTGCTCGCTATCTTCTGCCATTTGTATGAGGTATGTATCGGGAATGGGAACACCACTGATGATCGGCGTCTCGGATGCTACGCACAAACCTTCGATGTGACACTGATGCTGCCGCGCGACTACATGCGCCGTACCTAGCGCAGACTCGGAGCAATCATCGTCTCGAAAGGGCAAAAGTATCGTTTTCATCACGATCTGCCGGACTGGATGCAGTCAGCGGTTCCCGTTATTCAGGCAATAAGCTGATTTTAGTTGAAAAGTCCAGAATGAGTGTTCGGCATGGTCAAACATTGCCTCCATAACACACAACCCCCGCGTAGGTGTGCGGGAGGTTGTCGCCGAGTGGACTCACTGTGCCTTAAGTTGCCGCGTCAGGGGGCGACTTTCGCCAATCCGACGGCGCTATTAAGGCAACCCCGGGGTGAGGGGTTTCAATACCGGTTCGGAGCAATATCTCCTGCCGGCTCTGGGGGAGCCAACATCCACTCGGACACGTTGGCCTGTTCCCAATACTCTATATAGACGGGATCTCGTGGATGTCAACGCCAGCCACAGTTACTTCCCCAAGTTAGCACCCTGATCCGGTGGCGGTAGGGCAATGGCTAACCACGCGCCAATCCTTTCTCAGGCCAGAACAAGCTCGCCTGCCTTGAGATTCAACGTCTGGCCGTCGAGTTCATGTAAGTGTGGCCGCTGGACTACAAGGAACGGGTACTTGCCCAGAACCCCAATAAAACCTTGAGACTCCGCCTCTTCCGGAAGATCTGAGCGTGACGTAACACTGACTACCCAACTTTCTTTTGGTTGATTCCCCAATTGGCCCCTTAAAAACACCAGAATCTGTCTATCCGGATCTACCTGGTTTGAAAGGTAGCGCCACGCACCACTTTTCACTGTCATATAAACATTGTCGTCAAGCAGCCACTGTCCCGTTGCATAGCCCATCGTTATTCTGCCTCGACTTATACTGACCAAGTCTGGTGTGCGATACCTCGTTCCAGCGGAGGTATAGCCTCGTCGGGCTTCGTCAGCGGCAGCGACTCCAGTTCGATAGCGAATCGCTGAACTGGACCCATTCACATGTCGCGAACGACTTTTACTAAATCCAAGGCGGTCACGATACCTACGACCTTTTTTCCGCTCGTCACGAGGACCCGATGAATGTTGCCTGTTATCATTGAATCCGCTGCGTCTTGCACAGTGGCATCTTCATCCACTGAGAAGACCATCTCTGTCATCAGATCTTTTACTGTGACCTGGGTGTCTGACTCCACTCGAAACGCTTGTATCTCTTCGAAAGCATATTGGCGGCCGAGCGATGACAGAAAATACTCATGCACGTCATGGGCATCCTGCTCCTTGACCGGGAAGTTCACATAACGAACGACATCGGTCATCGACACAACGCCCACAACCTCGCCAGAAACGGATTCGACAGGCGCACCGCTCACGTTGTTGGCAATGAGATAGTCCGTCAGCTCATCCATTGACCAGTCTTCGAGCACGGCCAGTACCGGCGAGATCATGATTTCTTTAACGGTTTTTGCGTTCATCTTTTGGTCCTTGACGATCTATAGCTGCTCACCAACGTATTCACGCAAAAATGCTACTGGCCGATCAATACTACAGATTCAGCTTAGCCAGAGATGACAATAACACTCTCCAAGGTCACGCTTGACTTGACCTGGATCAGTAAGACAACACTTTGTTGCAACACTAAACTCTGAAGCGCTCCCCCTCCTCGTCATGTTTCTTCAGGCCAGGCAGTAACCGTCCGGCATTCCAAGCTGATTCATTCGGTTCAGGATGGAGCACGCTATCTTCATTTCGCTCCGCCGACTTCGCATAGTGCGGCTGCGCAGTCGGCGCCTGTTGATTTGCATCCAAAATTGACCCACCTGGCGTCGCTATTTGCATTTAATTTTGACCCACGTGTAAACCCTGCTCCTGCTGTTTGAAGGCTGGAGAGTGAAGGAGTGATCGACGTGGCGTTATTGAGTGTGATTAGACGCTGGCATCTGCGCGAAGGGGTATCGATTCGCGAGATCGCAAGAAGAACGAAGCTCTCGCGGAACACGATCCGCGAGTACCTGGCGAACGGTGATCTGGAGCCGGCGTATCCGAAGCGCCGGAGCCCGAGCAAACTGGATCCGCACGTGGAGATGCTGTCCTCATGGCTGGTGCGTGAGTCAACCAGGAGTCGCAAGCAACGGCGTAATCTGCGCCAACTCTACGGTGACCTGGTGGCGCTGGGCTATCGGGGTTCCTATGACCGTGTGGCGGCGTTTGCGCGAGCCTGGCGACAGCAGCAGCAGGAAGCAGCGTGTGGAAACCCGCGGCGCGCAGTGGAGCGAGTTCAACTTTGATGATCCCAAGCGCCCATTGTGGATCATCCCGGTATACGCAAGATTTTTCTAAAATAAATTGTTGATTACATCAGATAGTTATAGTTGATATTGGCGTACGGGTGCGGGATTCGAACCCTCGGCCTTTCTCTGAATTTCAATGACTTAGCGTTAGACGCTGCCCAAATGCTGACAATTTTCCCAGGATAACGAACTCACGACGCACTCGACGGCGCGATGTCGGCTATTCGTGCCGATTTGGCCGAAAAAACGAGGGTCGGCCTGTGCCTGGTGATGCTCGCGCGACCGTTGAGGGATAGCGCCGCCTACTCCGGGGCTTTAAAGTTGAAGTACATCTTGGCCGGATCGAGATCGTAGCTCCAGGGCAGACCGGCATTCTTCCAGCCGTCCACGACGCGCTGCCCCTTGCGCGCCGCGGTTTTGGCCTTCGTGCCCTCGAAACCCTGATACTGTGTATAAACGCGGCCGAAACCCGCGGCATGCAACGCCCGCGCCGCAATGGGCACACGACTGCCGGACTGACACATCAGAATGATCGGGGCGTCGCGCTGCAACCCCCGTTTCGCCAGCAACCGATCGACCGCCGCCACGAAGTCCGGGTTGCTGCGCGTGCGGTAGGTATTGCGCTTCGCGCTCCACCGGTACTCGTTATCGAGCAATCGCACGGGGATGTTGGCGTCGACGTTTTGCGCGATACCGATATACTTCACTTCCGCCCGCGTACGCACATCGATGAACACCACCCCCGTCGGATCGTCGGTTTTCATCTGCCAGGCTTCACGCGGCGTCAGGTAGAGATCGAAGGGAGTCCGCCATTTCTGTGGCACCGCAGCAATCTCTGCGCCCGGTGTCGGCGCGCTCATAACGAGCAACCAGACAAACGCGATGGTTCTTGCAGCGCCGCTCATGGACAGTTAGACGCACGTGTGCCAGTGTAGTTCATCGAGGCGGCAAAGCTGGCATTATCTCAGCATCGACCACGACCCGCTGTTCCGATATCATCGATGGCAAGCCAATCTACGGGGGTTGGAAATCGAGCCGCTCAAGACGGTGCCTATGTGCCGTTCAGTCACCCGTTCGTTGAGCGCTTGATAGGAACCGTACGCAGAGACTTCCTCGACCAGCCATTGTTCTGGAGCTCGGTCGACCTGACGCGAAAGCTTTCGAGATTCCGCGACTATTACAACGGAAGCCGGGTTCATAGCTCACTCGGTGGCCGAATGCCGAATGGGGTGAGCGAGGATTACGCAAAACGGCGCGCTGATGTTCACAGCTATCGATGGGACTCACACTGTGGCGGGCTCTATCATCTGCCCGTGGCAGCGTGACTGCGAATTCGCCACCCACAGGTGAAAAAAGCCCCTGCCCGTTGCAGGACAGAGGCATGAATGCGGTGAATCGTCAAAAGGTGCGCCCATCCTTGTGCGCGCTTGCTTCTATTGCACTTCACCTTCAATAACTGCCGGCGCGTCAGTAACTGTCGGTTTATCACTGAGCCCGAAGTTAACCATACCAATATCATCGGCGGTAGGCAGTGCTAGACTGGAATCGCTGAACAGTCCGACAATATTCAAGTCACCGCAGCCATTAGCGTCTTCCAGCATGGTTTGCTCCATTTCGATAGCTTTGACCAGGAAGTCATTGCCGCCGTTGCTGAGAGTGACACCATCGTTCAACGTTACTGCGCTGTACCAGCGCTCACCTTCCTCAACCCACGGGAAGCCCCAGAGCTCACCGGCGCCGCCGTATTGCAGAAGAAACTTCTTGCCGTCGAAACTGGCGTCGTCGTTACGGTCATTTGCAGTGCTATGCGTGTAGCTTATGGAAAGCGGCCGGTCGAAGCTGGCGAAGTTTCCATTGGCGTCCGCAACGGTCACCATGTGGTTCCAGTCTTTATCGCCCGTTTCCCAACGGTAGGCGACGTCCTGGTTGTAGATGTCCCACCAGTCGCCGGGCAGCGCTGTTGTGGCCATTTCCCCGGTATTTATGCCCCACTCGTGTCCCAGGGCCTGCATATCATGGCCATCCGCATTGACGATCTCGCCGTTCGTGTCGTCTCTCAGCAGAAGCTTGCCGTTGCTGACTTCGGCGGTGTACGTGCGTTCTGCGCCGCTCGCGTAGTAGAGATCATCGACGCCATTGCCTGCGACTGCCGCGTCGACATCACCCTGAGTCAAGCCACCTTGCAGGCAGCGGTCATAGCAGTAGAGCGTCACATTGCCACCGTTGAACATATCGTCGTCGGGGTTCACGAAGGACTCCGCATAGAACGTGACCTCACGGTCGTTCGCGGCCACTGCGGTTTCGTGGACATAGACGATGTTGCCGCCCAGAGCATCGGACCAGAGCCAGAGGTTTTCTCCATCCACGCCGGGCGTGACGTCGTCGTCTGCAACATCCGTGGTTTCCGGGCCATTGTCACCCCACTGAAAGCTGTGAGTGATAACGAAGGCGTTGCTGTTGTCGACCGTGACGATATATTCACCGGCACCCAGGGTGCTGTGCTCACCCCAGAACATGAACTCGTCACCTCGCAGGCTTGTTAGGCTCTCCGTGTTCGCTTCCCGACGAATCAGTTTGCCGGGTGCGATGTTTACCGTCATCGGCGTAGATTGATCTGTCGCATAATCAAACTTCTGAATGGTCGCGCCGTCAGGAATGCCGGAACTGCCTTCGTACCAGAGGCCCCAGTAGCTCATGTGACCGTGCTTACCGTCATATTTGAACGGGAAGCCGGAGTTCAATTCCACTCGCTCACCCGCGGTGACCGGGTTGCCGGCAAGAGTACCGTCTACCTTATGGTACAGGTTGTAACGCCAGACCTGCGTATTGAAGTCGGTGCGCGACAGACATTGCTGGGCATCGATTATCTGGTCGTCATCGTCATCTTTACCCCGCAGGACATGGCTCGCATCAAAATTAATTGCGTAGGTGGAAGAATCACTGAAAAATTCTTCCTCAAAGCTGCGATGCGCTAAGGCCCGCCCCCCCGCGCCGTCGGCATCATCCATGATCACGTTGGTTTTTTCGGTAAACGAGAAATCATCCATATTGGGATTGGCCGCACCGCCACCCAGGTTGATGAATTCAAACTGCAGGTCGCCGTCGGCATTATCGACCGTGCGTAACATGCCGTGCATGGTGACTTCCTCGCTGGAACCACCCATTCCGCTGGCATCGACGACGCCACGGAAGTTCAGGGTGAAACTGCCAAAAGGTCTGGCATCACTCACGCCTTCGTCGATGCGCACATCCACCAGTATGGTCTGGCTTTCCATGGGGTCATCACCACCTTCATCGGGCACCCAGATGTTGACATACTGCGGTGATGAATTGTCTTCGCGGGTAGAATCGACCGTCCATATTTCATATTGAGTGACGTTACCACCGCTGGATTGGCCCGAAGAGCCCGCAGAGCTTTGATTCTCGCCCTGACGGCATTTGTCGCCGTTGATCAAAGCCGTGTAGGCACCCTGGTTGACCATTTCACTGGCACCGGTCTGGCCCATGTAGCACAGGATCTCATTGACGATTTCCAACGCTTCCATGGACTCATCCCAGACATAGGCATGGGTCTCATCGGTCGTATAGTCGGTGCCGGCACTGTTATAGCTGGCTGCGAACGCCCTGGCTGCCGCACCGAAATCGGTAGCCAGCCCGTTGACCTCAGCACCTTCGTTTGAGGCACTGATAATGTTCATGCTGGACGGGGTTACCAGGCCTTCAACAGCGCCATCGCCGACATCGCCGCCACCACAACCGTAGATCACACTCGCCGCGAGAGCCATCATCGATAACTTGAACTTCATAGAAGCATCTCCGTTGAATTTGTGAAGAAACATTCACAAACCACGGACGCATGGACAGGAAACGGGCCTCAAAAAGCCCCTGGTGGATCGGAGAACCTGATCCACCGGTAGGAAGTTCCTGCTGCAGCCCCTCTGTCATCGAATCCCAAACGGGAAACCTTAGACAGGTAGCTTTGCGTCCCACCCTTTCGGTATGGTTTGCCTTCGTAACGAAACGTCGGGGTTTTAATGCAATTCAGAGTCCAATCCGCAGAATCGATCGTGCCCGAAATACGTCATTTGAGGAAAATCGCGGCTAAGTTGGCGCGCAATAAGAAAAATCCCATTTCAAAATGTTTTGGAACGCTTCAGTTCGAACGGTAGCTCTATTACCCGCAACTGATAAATGTGAAATTGTCGGCGTACTGACGACAAAATTTGTTACCGATGGACCTATTTGGCGTTAATGAACCAAGGCCTGGTACTACTGAGCGTCGCGCGCTTCCTACGGTTTTGCCCTGATATCGCGGACACATCAGAAAGGGTCGCGGACTTCCCAGACTTTCGTAGACACATCTGATCGTTAAATCGAAAGAATCTTCTCCGCCTCTGGCAATCGACACCAAGTGATCTACCGTTGGGAACAGCTCCCAGAATACGAGATGACTTTTATCCATTTTCCAGTTCGGGTATGCCGGAAATTCATCGGGTAGCTCCTGCGCTAGCGACCTGAGCACGGCGGGGAATACCAAACGTATATTGATAACCTATCGATAAAACCATCACGCAGAAAGACTTGCACAGACTGAAACTCAGTATAGCGTCTACGGAATCTCTCCCTCGTTAGAAACGGATAGTTCTCTTTGGCCAGTTCTGATGCGAGTCGTTTATTTCCAGCATAGAGCGCATCACAAACCTGCTGAATCACTGCTGCTTTCTGCGAGTGCATTGACGATTGGTACTCTAGCTTTCCGTCCGGCGTTTGTATTTCTGTTTACTGGGAATGACCCCGCGAACACCGCCACGCGGGTCGTCCATATCACCCTTGTAGCGGGGGATCAGATGGATATGAACGTGCGGCACACTTTGTCCTGCTGCGACTCCGCAATTGACGCCTACATTGAACGCATCGGGTGAGTGAGTATCCATCAAGTAATCTCTCGCCTGCCATACTAGCTTTAGCATAGCGGCTCTTTCCTCCTCGGTTGTATCGAAATAATCGGCAATATGACGATAGGTGACGACCAGAAGATGGCCCGGTGACACCGGATAGCTGTCCCGGCGGACATACGCGAGCTCGTTCTCCAGCACCACCAGTTCCGGCTTGCAGAAGATACAGGACTTCGCGGATGTCGGATTACCGTTCATGTATGTATGCCTGCTTCTTCGACTGATACCCGAACCAGGTAGCCCTGTTCACGCTACCAGGTCCAAGAGCTCCGATCGTACGTCCCGCCACGACTTGAGTGACTTCTTTTCGGACAATCGCCGTCCGATTCTCCAAGCCGTCTCAGAGAAGGAGTCAGCACGGCAACATCAAAACCAGTTCTCGAGGTCGAGAACGCCGGCGTTGATGTGCTTCAGCATGATCCGTGGGCGCGGACTACCGTGTGGCAATCAGAAACGTGGCGCCGTCGCTGCCGGTTCGCTCGCTGTGGACCGTTCCGGCCGGCAGTTCGCAGCATTCGCCTGCGACATATACCGACTCGGCGCCGCCGTTGAAGCCGAGCGTGAGCGTTCCCCTTGTAACGAGCCCGAAAAGGGCGAATTCGTGTTCGTGCATGTCGCTGTTCAGATTCGGTGTGAACTCCTTGACGCGGGGTTCTCCGTAACCTTTGGCGGTCACTTGCTTGCGAAATTCATCCTCAGTCATGTCGGTTGCCTCCGGGTAAAAGAAAGCAAGGAGTTTGGTTTATCGGTCCACAGAGACCCTGGTATTAAGGTCGAGGGATGATCCTCCGCGCGGCCGGTCAGGCGACCGACAGCGTGACGTCGACGTTGCCGCGGGTCGCATTTGAGTACGGGCAGACTTGGTGGGCGTCCGTGACGAGCTTCTCGGCCGCGGCGCGCTCCATGCCGGGGATCGAGACGGAAAGTGCGACGTCGATCGAGTATGCGCCTTGCTTGCCGCTCATTGGACCGATCGCAACGTCGGCGGTGATCGAAACGTCGTCGGGTACCTTCAGCTTCTGTGTGGTGGCGACCGCTTTGATCGCTCCGATGAAGCAGGCCGAATAGCCGACTGCGAAGAGCTGCTCGGGGTTCGTCCCGGAGCCGCCGTCGCCGCCCAGCTCCTTCGGCGTGGAGAGGTCGACGGCGAGCTTACCGTCCGGCGTGCTCGACGTTCCGGTTCGACCGCCGATCGAGGTGGCGCGCGCGGTGTAAAGCACTTTGTCTATGGCCACGTGTAGCTCCTTCGGGTTGATTGGTGAATACCGCGGACTTGAACTGCCCGGACGATTTATATATCGTATTCTGAATTCAGTATTCAAACAACCTCATGACAGCAATCCAAACTGTGCCCGGACTGGCTGCGCAGGTCTATCAGGCAGTGCTGGACGAAATCTGTGACGGGGTCCTGTCGCCCGGAGCCCATCTGGTGCAGGAGCAGTTGGCGGAGCGCTTCGGCGTCTCGCGCCAGCCGATTCAGCAGGCCATGGCGCTGCTCAAGGCCGACGGGCTCGTCGAGGAGGCAGGCAAGCGCGGGCTGCGTGTGACGCCTCTCGACGTCACGTTGATGCGCCACCACTACGAGATTCGCGCAGCGCTTGACGGGCTCGCCGCCCGTTGCGCGGCGCAACGCGCCAAGCAGAATCCCGCGGTGGCCCGCGAGGCCGAAACGCGTGGGCGCCGGTTCCTCGACGCGGGCGCCAAGGCGGTCGGCGCCGGCGTGCCTCGCGAGCAGATCCGCCACGACGAAGCGTTCCACATGCTCGTCTACGAGCTCTCCGGCAACCCGCTGCTCCCCCGCACGGTAGAGGCGCACTGGCGTTTCCTGCGCCGCGTGATGGGCGAGGTGCTTCGCCATGCGGAACCCCCGGGCGCTATCTGGCGACAGCATGCGGAGATCCTCGATGCCATCACAGCCGGCGATGCCGATCTGGCCGAGGCGCGCGCGGTTGCGCACATCCATGTCGCTGCCGATACGCTGGCCGATGCGTTGACCGATCACTCCGGCAGGGCCGCGCCCGCTGTCCGGGACAGCAGCGCATGAGCATCGCGCCGCTCACTCTTGGACAGATCCTGAGCGCGCAGGCGCGCCTGCAGCCGAACAAGATCGCCGCCCGCGATCTGGAACGCGCGATGAGCTACCTCCAGTGGAACACGCGTGCCTGCCGACTCGCGAACGCGCTGCTCGGTCTCGGACTGTCAAAGGGTGATCGGGTGGCAGTGCTCGCTTACAATCGGGTGGAGTGGGCGGAGATCTACGCGGCCGCCGCCAAGGCGGGCTTGGTGACGGTACCGATCAACTTCCGACTCACCGGCCCGGAGGCACAGTACATCCTGGAAGACTGCGGCGCGGCCGCGCTGCTCGTCGAGGACACGCTGATCCCCGTTGTCGAAAGCGTGCGCGATGAGATCGATCTGCCTGCGGGACGCTTCGTCGTGCTCGGCCCGGCGCGCTCTGGCTGGCGCAGCTACGAGGCGCTGCTCGCCGCCGCTGCCGAGACGGAACCCGCGGAGTCGGTCCGCGCCGACGATCCCTGGTGCCTCATGTATACCTCGGGCACGACGGGGCGGCCCAAGGGCGCGGTCCGCGGCCACCGTGGGATGGCGATGCTCGCCCTGATGACGCAAGTGGAGTTGGGGTTGCACCGCCGCGACGACGCGCTGCTCGTCATGCCGATGTGCCACGCCAACTCGCTCAACTTCTTCACCGCGTTCGCTTATTGCGGCGGCACGGTCACCATCTTCTCGCGCAAGAGCTTCGATCCCGCACTCTGCCTGCGCACCTTCGGTGAGACGGGGGCAACGTTCACCTCGCTGGTGCCCACCCACTACACCCTGCTGCTCGACGTTCCCGCGGCGCAGCGCGCCACCGGGGCGTTCTATCGGGTCGAGAAGCTGATGATCTCCTCCGCCCCGGCGCGGGCCGACACCAAGCGTGCGGTAATGGAGATGTTCCCTAACTCGGGACTGTTCGAGCTGTACGGCTCGACCGAGGCGGCGTGGGTCACCATGCTGCATCCGGACGAGCAGTTCGAGAAGCTCGGCACGGTCGGACGGGAGGTGGTCGGCTCGGCGCCGATCCGGCTTCTGGACGACGACGGTCGCGAGGTCACCGACGGCGAGCCTGGCGAGCTCTTCTCGTGCAGCCCCTACGGCTTCGACGGCTACTGGAACCTGCCGGACAAGACGGCCGAGGCCTTCCGCGGCGACTACGTCACGGTCGGCGACATCGCGCTGCGCGACGAGGACGGCTACATCCGCCTGATCGACCGCAAGAAGAACCTGATCATCTCGGGCGGGGAGAACATCTACCCATCCGAGGTGGAGACCGTGCTGGCGAACCACCCCGCTGTCAAGGACGTGGCCGTGGTCGGCCGCCCGGATCCGAAATGGGGGGAGAGTGTCCAGGCCGCCGTCGTGCGCCGCGCCGGACATGAGGTCAGTGAGACGGAGCTTGTCGCCTGGGCGAAGGAGCGCCTCGCCGGCTACAAGCGCCCGCGCGAGATCATCTTCCTCGCCGGCGACGAGATGCCGCGCAACGCGACTGGCAAGATCCTGCACCGGACGCTGCGCGAACTGCTCGCGGCTCGCACCGCACGTGTCAAATGACATGCGGCGCCCCCGCGAGGCCTACAGAAAACCACAGGAGAGCACCAATGACCGCCGTATCGGCTGACATGCCACGACAGGACCTGAACCGAGACGAGACCAGCACCGCGGCCTGGATCGCGCGAGCCCTCGAGGCGCGCGGCGTGGACCGCATCTTCGGGTTGCAAGGCGGGCACATCCAGCCGATCTGGGATCACGTCGCACGCGCCGGCATTCGTATCGTCGACGTGCGTGACGAGCGCGCTGCGTTGCACATGGCCCACGCCCACGCCGAGCTCACGGGCGGTCTCGGGGTTGCGATGGCGACCGCCGGACCCGGGATCACCAACACCGTGACCGCGGTCGCCAACGCGTCGCTCGCACGCGTTCCCGTGCTGCTTATCGGCGGCTGCACGTCGCGCCCGCAGGCCAACATGGGCCCGCTGCAGGACATTCCGCACACCGATATCCTGCGGCCGGTTACCCGTTATGCGTGCACCGCGCGCGTGGCCGAACAGACGCTGCGCGAGCTCGACGAGGCCATTGCTCGCGCGACCGGCGACATGGGTGAGCCGGGTCCCGCTTACATCGAGTTCCCTACCGACGTGCTGCGTCAGTCGGTGCCCGCGGATCTGGTGCTCGACGACTGGATGACGTCAAAACCGCCGCGGCGGCCGATGCCGGAGCCCGCGCTCGTCGCCGAGGCCGCAGCCGCGATCCGCGCCGCGCGCCGCCCATTGGTGATAAGCGGCCGCGGCGCGCGCGGCGCCGGCGAATCGCTGCCGCGTTTCCTCGACGCGGCCGACGCGCTGTACCTCGACACCCAGGAAAGCCGCGGCCTCGTACCCCCGGACCACAAGTCCTTCGTCGGGTCGGTGCGGGCGGCGGCAATGGCCCAGTCGGATCTGGTCATTACGCTCGGACGCAAGCTCGACTACCAGCTCGCTTATGGTTCTCCGGCCGTGTTTCCCGATGCGCGTTTCGTGCGCATCGCGGACAGCGAGGGCGAGCTGATCGACAATCGACGTGGATCCCCGGAGCTGCTGGCCGACGTGGGTCTCGCCCTCGAGGCGATCACCGAGGCGCTCGGCAACGATCGCGGGGCGCGCGACGGCGACTGGCTCGATGGCCTGCGGCACAAGCATCGCGAGCGTCTTACCAAGGGCGTCGAAACGCCGTTGCGCGGGGCCGACGGTAAGATCCATCCCATGGCGATCTTCAGCGCGATCCGCGAGGTCGCCGATCCGGACTACATCGGAATCGCCGACGGCGGCGACCTCCTGAGCTTCGCGCGCATCGGGCTCGAGGCGCGTACTTACATGGATGCCGGCGCCTTCGGTTGTCTGGGCGTCGGCGTTCCCTTCGCCGTGGCGGCGGCGCTCGCCCATCCGGACAGGCAGGTGATCTCGGTCAACGGCGACGGCGCTTTCGGCATCAACGCGATGGAGATCGACACCGCCGTGCGCCACCAGGCGAAGGCCGTATTCGTCGTCTCGAACAACGCGGCGTGGAACATCGAGCGGTTCGACCAGGAGTTCAACTATGGCGGCCGCGTCGTCGGCACCACGCTCAACCATTGCGACTACGCCGCCATGGCGAGCGCGCTCGGCGCCTACGGCGAACGGGTCGAGGACCCGGCCGAGCTGGCCGGCGCAATCGCCCGCGCACTTGCGCACGCCCCCGCGCTCATCGACGTCGTTACCTCTCAGGACGCCGTCTCTTCGGACGCGCGCAAGGGGCTCGGCTTTGTGCCCGACTACCAGCCGCTCACGGCGTGGGACGAAGCGGAGCGCCGGCGGCGCGGCGAGACGTGAGCGAACCAGTTGGTAGAGGATGCTAGAAATCCAACTGGTTGACGCTGTGGCAGCCGCCCTCGCCACAGTTCTTGTTCTGCTCGACCGTGCCGTTCCGACCTCCGTGGTGCTCGTCCTCGGGCTCGAAGTCATTGGCGTGACAGGCAGCGCAAAACGGTGCGTACTGAGGCGAGGGATAAGTGAAGACGGCGTCAATGCTGCTGCCGTGGCAGCCGATGCAGCCGGGATTGCGCCGATGGTCGCCCGGGTAGTTGCCCTGCGGATCGTGCACGAAGATGCTGGGTGCCCAAGCGCCCGTCGCGTGGCACACGTCGCACTGCACGGTGGTAGTCAGGTGGTAGGACGGCTTCGCCATGGCGCCGCCGCCAGTGTCGTTGTGGCAACTGTCGCACACGCCCACCGTAGTGGCGTCGTGGAACCAGGTGCCGCCGAGGAAGGTTGCCGTGGTATGGCAGAAGTGGCAATCGAGCGGCGTCGGCCAGTGCGGCGGATCCGTCTTGGCATCCATACCGATCGCCGTCGTCCCGTCGTGGCACGACACGCAGTTGTCGATGATGCCGGTGTGATCGAACACCGCGCCGATGAACGTCACCGTGTTGTGGCACACCCCGCAGTCCTCGTCGGTCGGAATGTGCGTTAGCGACTTGGGCGTCGCGAAGCCCGCGGCATGGCACGACGCGCAGTTGTCCACGATACCCGTGTGATCGAAGGTCGCCGGCAGGAATCCGGTCGTCTGATGACACTGACTGCAGTCGCCATTGGTTGGCACGTGCACGGTGCCCTTGCCCGTCGCGGTGATCCCGTCGTGACACTGCCGGCAGTTGTCCGCGATACCCGTGTGATCGAACACCGCACCCGCAAAGGCGGTCGTGTTGTGACACACCGAGCAGTCCTCACTGATCGGAATGTGTAGCGGATTGATCTTCGCGCCCGTGCCGATCGCATTCGTGCCGTTGTGGCACGACGCGCAGTTGTCCACGATCCCGGCGTGGTCGAACACCGCCGGAATGAAGGTCCCGGGCACGTGACAGTAGCTGCAGTCCTGCGTTGTCGGCACGTGCGTGAGACCCTTCTTGGTCACCGCGCCGCTCACCCCGTCGCCATGACACGACGCGCAATTGTCCACGATGCCCGTGTGATCGAACACCGCGCCGAGGAAGCTCGTCGTGTCGTGGCACGTCCCGCAGTCCTCGCTCGTCGTGATATGAGTCGCGCTCTTGCCAATAGCACCGACCAGGGCGTTGTCGAAGCTGCCGTCATGGCACGATGCGCAGTTGCCCGAGATTCCGAGGTGGCCGAAGACCGGCGGCAGGAATCCCGCCACCGTATGGCAGTAGTTGCAGTCCTGCTCCGTCGGCAGGTGCGTCGCCTCTTTCACCACGAACGGGTTGTTCGGGAAGAAGAAGCTCGTGTGGCAGCCCGCGCAACCCGTGGTGATGCCCTGGTGTACCGACGTCAGGAACGTCGTCGAGAGGAATGTCAGCGTCGAGTCGTGGCACACGCTGCAGACGTCCTGCGCCGGAATGTGATTGACCTTCTTGGGCGTCGAGATACCGGTGGCGTGACACGACTGACAGTCGTTCGGGTCGATCCCCTGATGGTCGAAGGTAATCCCGGCAAATGTCACGTAGTAGCCGACCGTATGACACGCCGAGCAGTCGAGCACCGTCGGCACGTGGCTCTGCGGCTTGCCCAGACTGATCACCCCGTCGTGGCACTGCGCGCAGTTGCCGGTGTCTATGCCCACGTGCCCGAAGCTCACGTCGAGGAAGTTCGTCGTCGTGTGGCAGTCGGCGCAGTTCTGGCTGTCCGGGTTGGTCGGTATGTGACCCACCGGCTTGCCCATGCTGATCACGCCGTTGTGGCAATCCGTGCACAGCGCCGGCGGATCGATGTAGCTCGCAGCGTGCGCGAAGATGCCCGTGGCAAACGTTCCCGGCGTATGGCATACGCTGCAGTCCTCGTTCGTCGGCAGGTGCGTAGCGGGCTTGCCGATCGCCGCACCACCGGGATCGTGACAGTCGGTACAGTTGCTCACGACGCCGGTGTGATCGAACACCGCGTTGAGGAAGCTTGTGGTGTTGTGGCACGTCCCGCAGTCCTCACCGCCGGTCGCCGGATGTCCGAGCGGCATACCGAGCGCACCGATACTGTTGGTGTCGTTGTGACACGACTGGCACGGCTGCTCCGCAGCGTCGACCCGGTGGTGAAACACCCCGCCAAGGCTGAAGGTCTCGATGCTGTGGCAGGCGTTGCAGTCGAGGTACGCCGTCGGGTGCCCCACGATCGGCCCGGCCGCGTACCCGTCGTTGTGGCACCCATCGCACCTTGTCGTCGTCACCGCCGCACTGGTGTGGTCCGGATAAGCGTTGAGAAAGCTCACCGTCGTATGGCAGTAGCCGCACTCGACGCTCGTCTGCGGGTGCCCGGTGGGCTTGCCTATCGCGATGGTGTCGTTGTGACAGCCCGAGCAATCGCGCACCACCGCCGAGTGATCGAAAGTGCCGTCCGGGTTCAGCGCCAAGAAGCTCACTGTGTCGTGGCAGTCGCTGCACTCGGCGTTCGTCGGCACATGGTACTGCGACTTGCCGATCGCCACCACACCGTTATGACACTCGCTACAGGCACCGAACACCTCGCTGTGATCCACCGCGTCAACCGCGGTAAAGGTGATCGTCGAATGACATGCCGCGCAGTTGTTGCTGGTCGCCATGTGATCGCCCGACTTGCCGATAGCGCCCGCACCGTGGCAGGAATCGCAGCGTGTGCCCGTCACCGGCGTGCTCGTGTGATCGATCGTAGCGCCGGGGAACGTCTCCGTGTTATGGCACGCTCCGCAGTCCTCGCTCACCGGAATGTGCACCGCCGGCAGCCCCAGCGCCCCGGCAGCCACGTAGTTCCCGTCGTGGCAGGACGCGCAGTTATCCACGATCCCCGAATGATCGAAGATGTGCTGCAGGAATCCGCCCGTCGTGTGGCAGATGTAGCAATCCTGGGTCGTTGGAATGTGCCCTGCCGGCTTGCCACGCGCGCTGCTCCCGTGGCACAACGCGCAGTTGTCGATGATGCCGGTATGATCGAACACCGCGCCGATGAACGTCACCGTGTTGTGGCACGCTGCGCAGTCCTCGTTGGTCGGAATGTGCGCGTCGGGCTTGCCGCGCGAAAACTCACCGTTATGACAGGATCGGCAGTTGTCGAATATGCCCGAATGGTCGAACACCGCTGGCAGGAATCCCGCGGTGACATGGCATTGACTGCAGTCGGCATTCGTCGGCACATGGAACGTGTGCTTGCCCCGTGCGGTAATGCCATCGTGACACACCGCGCAGTTGTCGACCGCACCGGTGTGGTCATACTTGGCGCCCGCAAAACCGCTGGTGTTGTGGCACACCGAGCAGTCCTCGGTGGTCGGCACATGGGTCAGCGGTTTGCCGATTGCCGAACTGCCGTGACAGGAGGCACAGTTGTCCACTATACCCGTGTGATCGAACACGGCAGGCACGAAAGTGCCGGGCACGTGACAGTAGCTGCAGTCCTGGGTCGTCGGAATATGGCCGTCCGGCTTGCCGGTCGCCGTGCTGCCATGACAGGACGCGCAGTTGCCAACGATGCCGGTGTGGTCGAAGACGCCGTTGGCAAAGCTCGCGGTGTTGTGGCAGACGCCGCAGTCCTCGTTCGTCGCGACGTGATTGACCTTCTTGCCAAGTGCCCCGACTGCCGCGTAGGTGCCGTCGTGGCATGTCGCGCAACCGCCGGATATACCAACATGGGCGAAGCCGTGCGGCACAAATGCGGTCGTGGTGTGGCAGTAGTAGCAGTCCTGCCCAGTGGGCAGGTGCGTCGCCGCCTTCAGGACCAGCGGATTGGAGAGGATGGTGGCGGTGTGACATCCCTCGCAGCCGCGGACGATGCTCGGATGCACCGAGCCGAGAAAGATCGACGCGGCGAAGCCACCGACGCTGGTGTCGACGTGACACAGGCTGCAATCATCCGTCGTGGGTATGTGGCCGGCGATCTTCGGCGTCGCGATGCCGCTCGCGTGGCAGGATGCGCAGTTGTCGGCGATGTTCAGGTGATCGAAGGCCGCACCGGCAAACGTCGCGGTCACATGGCACTCGCCGCAGTCCCTGCCGGTCGGCAGGTGGTTGGCCGACATCCCCGGCGCGCCGCTCGCGACATACGAGCCGTCGTGGCAGGACGCGCAGTTTCTGGTGACCCCCAAGTGAGCGAAAGTCGACGGTTTGAATGCGGCCGTGGTGTGACAGACCGCGCAGTCCTGATTGGTCGGTACGTGAACGAACGGCTTGCCGGCGGCGATCAACGTATCGTGGCAGGCCACGCAGCCCGCGGTGACGCCGGCGTGGTCGTACACGCCACTTGCGAAGGTGCCGGGCGTGTGGCAGACGCTGCAATCTTCGGTGGTCGGCATGTGATTGAGCGACTTGCCGGTAGCCGTGATGCCGTGGCAGGAGGCGCAATCGTTCACGAATCCCGAATGGTCGACGAACGCGTTCTTGAAGCTCGCGGTGTTGTGGCAGGCACCGCAGTCGTTGCTGGTTGCCACGTGCGTGGCGTGCTTGCCGATCGCGCCGATGCTGTTGCTGGCGGTATGACACTCGGCGCAGGGCTGGGCGACGGAGTCTATAACGGAGTGGTCGAAGACTCCGCCGAGGCTGAAGGTGTCGGTGGCATGGCACACACCGCAATCGACCGACACTGCCGGGTGCCCGTCCGAGCGACCCAACGCAGAACTGCCGTCGTGACAGGAAGCGCAGGCGCGGCCCACGACGTCGGGGCCATTATGGTCGGGGAAGGCATTGAGGAAGCTCGTCGTCGTGTGACAGGCTCCGCAATCGGTGCTGGTAGTCAGATGGGCCGCGTGCTTGCCACGCGCGATGCTGTCGTTGTGGCAGCCGGCACACGGTCGCTGAATGTTCGAGTGATCGTAGCTGCCGTCGGGCGCCAGCTCGAGGAAGCGGCTGGTGTTGTGGCACTCACTGCACTCTTGCGTCGTCGGCACGTGGTACTGCGACATGCCGATCGCCACGCTGCCGTTGTGGCACTCGCTGCAGGTACCGAACACTTCCTCGTGATCGACAAAGTCGATCAGCGTAAAGCCAAAGGGGGTATGGCAGGTCTGGCATAGATTGCTGGTAGCGAGGTGATCCCCCGATTTACCCTTAATCGGGGGGAATTGCTCGTTATGGCAGGTCCCGCAATTCGAGGACAGTCCCCCATGATGAAAAGGCCCGGTGGGGCGTTCACCCGGATTGGTGGCTTCGATCAAGGTGACGGCGCGCAGGCTGGTAACGTCGCCGACCGTGATCAGTTGCTGCACGCGGTAGGTGCCACGCAGATCGGGAACGAAGCTCGGCGTCGCGGAGGTCACGTTCCGCAGTTGCACGGTGCTGAGGGTCGGCTTGGACGTAAAGGACCAGGCGTGGGTGACGGAGAGCCCCGACACGTCGATCCCCGGTGTACCGTCGAGGGTCGCCAACTCGCCGACACGCACCGCGACAATTGGCCCGGCGCGAGCCAGCGCCGCCGCGTCGACGATCGGCGGGTCGCGTTGCGGCTGGGGTGCCACGGACTCGCGCCCGCCGCCGCATCCGCTCACAACAACGGACAGGACCGCCGCAAGGACTAAGTGAACCAGCAGTCTGCGAAAACTTTCTCGCGCCACCATCGTCTCGACCACAACCTCTCATGCGCCACGCTGGCGCATCGCGCACGAGCTCCCTCGGAGATCGTGTAACCTCTGAGGCTGCAGTTATCATGAGCACGTTCTGCATACCGCAGCCGGTGGCACGCAGGATTTGATATTGGCGAACGCTCGAGTGTCAGACTGTGGCGGTGCCCACACTTCGACCGTGCTCCGAGTCACAAAACTTGCATCTGCTGGACCGAGTGTCAGCTAGCTTGTTGTTATTGCACAAAAAAGCGAAAACCGAACCACCAAAATCGGCGTTTGAGACAAAGGAGGTATGGCCGCTGAATCTGGCGATCTACAGTTCGCTTTAGGGCGGGAAATCCTTGCCGAGTGTCGCCTAACCTACGGATTGTGGAGAGTTTCGGCTTACGCCGCAGAGACTGCCTGCGGAGACCAGACTGGATGGCGGTGGAGCGAGTCCACCGCTAACCGGTCTCAGGGAATTTCACCGCCCCCGAATTCCCTGATTCCCGGGAATATACAGCGTAAAACCAATCTACTTGCTGCATTCTAGTTCGAGTCGCTCCTCTAACCCATTGATTTACGGTAGGTAATCTCATTCCTTTCGTTAATGCCCACTTCTGGAACAGGGAAACAACAGGGAAATCAATCAACCGAGGTAACTCTCCCCAGGATTTTCGCTAACCATATGATGTATGGAGTAGCGGCTCGCCAGCGCTGAAACATCACGTAACGCGGACAATCTGATATTGTTAGCGCCTTGAGAGAAGTGCTTCAACGCCTCTGCCGTCGTCGCCCATGATTACTTCCACGCAACAACGCTTAAAAGGGCTTTTTAAGGGATGAAACTGCGGTTCTAAGGAAGAAGCATCACGCGATGCACCAATCGTTACTTTTTGCCTTAGAGCACCACCATACCCCACAACATCACTCGACTTATTTCCCTACATCACCTGAATCCACCTGTTCTGTAATCGATCATCAAAGAGCGCGCATCGCTACCTTCCAAGTAAAAACATTCTGCACGAGCCGTTGCGTTCAGGCGCCTTTCAGGGAAGTAAGTCAACCAGCACCATAGGAGTGAAACCATGGCCGCACCGTTATTCCCAGCTAATGCGCATCGGCATGATCCATATCGCACATTCAAGTTTCAGGTTCTGATCGACGGCCAACCCGTCGCAGGCCTTAGAAAGGTATCCGCTCTTGTCAGGCGCACCGAAGTTGTCGAGTGGCGAACCGGCGGTGACCCGACGCATGTCCGCAAGCTACCGGGACAAACCCGATATGACCCCATCATACTGGAACAGGGATTGACCCATGATCCGGTGTTCGAGCAGTGGGCCAACCTTGTCAACAACCTTGATGGCGACGCCGCAATGTCGCTCCGGAATTTCCGCAAGGATATCGTGATCAATGTGCTCAACCTGCAGGGCAATGTCGCCATCAGCTATCAAGTCAAGCGTGCCTGGGTTTCCGAATATCAGGCGCTGCCCGCGCTCGATGCCGAAGCGACATTGCGGC
>Ga0224508_10001402_pt1 | contig 21705 bp, 19 predicted proteins | sample SF_Jan12_sed_USG_4_FD_170157 | JGI IMG/M metagenome (GOLD analysis project Ga0224508, IMG submission 170157) | Sediment microbial communities from San Francisco Bay, California, United States - SF_Jan12_sed_USGS_21 | ecosystem: Environmental > Aquatic > Marine > Sediment | place: USA... | reverse complement strand
AGCGTAACGAGTACTCATCGTCCGACTGTCGAAACATTCGAATCGGACAATAAATGGGCCATACAGGTGAATTCGGACCACAGACGGGTCTTCGTTGAGCGCGACGAAAGCGCCCTGCGGTTTCGAGAGCTTATCCAGGGGATTGATCAGTCTTGTCAGATCGCGAACTCCGCAGCCTCCTTCAGCGACATAGACACCATGGAAAGAAAATTTCTCGAGGTCGCCCAAGGCAAGGTGCCATTCAGATCTTGGGTTCCGTATCGATTGAAGGCTACGGTCGCGACGGTCGCGATCGCAGTGATGCAATGCTTGCTGTTGACGCTCGTGGTGCGATACAAGGCGACCGTTTTTCGACCAGTTTGGGCGTTTTCATTCATCGGTTGGATAGCTTTTGGGAGCTTTGTTCACTTCATATACCTTTCCGGCTGAGCGCGTCGCGTATTTCAAATGGCGCGGATTTCGTAAAAGCGCTAGGATACTCCGTTGTATTTTTGGCGTTACGGCACAGATATGAAAGAGACAGCTGATCTGCCGCTGATTTCGGTTATCGTTCCGGCGTTCAATGAAGAAGCCTTGCTTGAGGATCATGTCCTCAAGCTGTGCGATTATTTGGAATCGATTTCGGACAGATATCGGTCGGAACTGCTCATCATTAATGACGGCAGTTCCGACAGTACAGGCAAAATGGCGAATAGCCTGGCTGAACGCCATGATCGCATCAGGGCGCTGCACCATCCGCGGAATTTTGGCCTGGGGCAGACGCTCAAGTTCGGATTCGTCAATACTCAGGGTGATTATGTCGTAACCCTCGACATAGACCTCAGTTACGACGTTAATCATATTGGCGAGCTCGTCGACAAGATGCGGGAGTCGAACGCCAAAATCGTCCTCGCGTCGCCGTACATGCGGGGCGGCAGTGTCCGCAACGTTCCGGCCCTGCGGCGTGTATTAAGCATACTGGGCAATAAGTTCCTGAGCATATTCGCGCAGGGAAGATTCACGACTTTGACAGGTATGGTCCGAGCCTACGACGGGCCATTTATCAGATCGTTGGATCTGAGGTCCACTGGCATGGACATAATGCCGGAGACCATATACAAGGCTCTCGTTTTGAGAGCGAGCATCGCAGAGATTCCAGGACGCCTGGATTGGGGGGCGCAGAATCAGTATGGGGCGGCCCGGATGTCTAGCATGAGGCTGATGCGACAGGTATTGTCGACTGTCCTGTCCGGGTTTGTTTTCAGACCGTTTCTCTTCTTCATCATTCCCGGCCTGCTGATCGGAGCATTCGCCGCATATGTTGATTTCTGGATGTTTGTCCACTTCCTCGAGGCGTACGAGGAGTTGTCCCTCAAGGCGGGCCAATCGTCGTTCTCAAACGCATTTGCCATTGCCTACGCACGACATCCACACACTTTTGTGACGGCGCTTCTCGCGACAATGCTTGCGGCCCAGCTCATCGGACTGGGTGTAATTACATTGCAGGCCAAGCGGTACTTTGAGGACCTGTTCCACCAGGGGTCCACGAGTCTCAAGGAATTGCGTCGACCAGTCGACTAATACGGCTGTGACGTCGACCTCAGTATTTTGCCGATAGTCATGTATGTTTGGTGTGTAAGTGCCTGTTCTGTAGCAGCTTGTAGCAGTGTGGCGAAACGGGTTGAACCGCGGTCAAATACACGAACCATGTTGTATGCAGTCGCGGGTCTGAATGCTGTTGATTCGACGGGATCGAGTGCCTGGAAATGATTTCGCCCGGAAAGGTGAAATCAGGATCTCACATGCACGCGGATTTCTGCTAGCGGGTGACAGGCGATGTACGACGCCTCTGTTGGCATGCGAAATTGCGCTTGCGCCTAAGTAGTGAAACGCAAATACGTATTGCAAAAAAAGCATATATAACAAACCTTGGTGAGCGAAAAAATGGACAGAGTACTCGTAACGGGTGTGGCAGGATTTCTGGGCTCGAATCTGCTCGGGAGATTGTTGTCGGCAGGACATAGCGTCATAGGTATCGACAACCTGTCGATGGGCTTTCGAAGAAACATCGAGCCACATCTGGATAACGACCGATTCAGTTTCATTGAAGCCGACGTGACGGATCAGTCGGTGTTTGCCGACCTGGATAACGACATAGAATCGATAGTGCACCTGGCCGCTTTCAAGATACCCCGTTACGGCAAGGCAATCGACACGCTGCAAATCAACTATCGCGGAACGGAAAATGCGCTGGAATTTGCCCGACAGCGAGGGTGCAAGTGTGTCCTTGCCTCGACATCGGACGTGTACGGAAGGAATCCAAAACTCCCATTCAGCGAGTCTGACTCGGACTCCGTTATAGGGTCCTCCAAGGCGCCACGGTGGGCCTATGCAGTTTCGAAATTGTTTGACGAGCACCTGGCGCTGGCATACCAGGATGCCTATGGCTTTCCGGTAACATTGCTGCGCTTCTTTGGCTCATATGGCCCGAATCAACACTTGACCTGGTGGGGCGGGCCGCAATCGGTATTCATCGATGCTGTCTTGAAAGGTAAAGTTATCCCGATTCACGGCGACGGTTCCCAGACCAGGAGCTTCACATACGTATCGGATACGGTTGAGGGAATATACCAATCGATCATCAGGAATGAGGCGAACAACGAAATCATTAATATCGGCTCGACGGCAGAAATCACAATTCTGGAGTTGGCAAATAAGATCAAGAAAATCAGCAAGATACCAGGAGAATTAAAGATCGAATTTGTGCCCTACACGTCGTTTACCGGGCAGAAGTACGAAGATGTTATGCGGCGCGTTCCGGATACCAGGCTTTGCAAAAAATTGTTGGGCGTAGAAGCGCAAGTTGGTCTGGAGCAGGGCCTGAGCAAGACGATCGATTGGCAGCGATCAATAACGTTCCAAACTGCCGAAGCAGTCTAGTAATCTCCATGCCCTCGTAACCAGGAATGCTGTCGGGATGCGGATCGGAATCGTAGGCGGAGGATTGACCGGGCTCGGGCTCGCGCAGCGCCTTGTATCGGATGGCCACGAGGTAAGCGTTTTCGAACGTTCGGCGCAACCTGGCGGTCTTGCGACTTACGAAAACCACGGACCATTCATCTTCGATCGCTATTATCACGTTATCTTGCCGACCGATCGGCACCTGATCGGATTTATCGAGGATATCGGACTTGCGGATCAGTTATGCTGGCAAACCACGCTGACAGGTTTTTTCGTGGACGGCGAGATCTACTCGGTCAGCAACGCTCTCGAATTCCTGAAGTTTCCGGCTCTTTCGTTGTGGAGCAAGATGCGTCTGGCGTTCACTATCCTGTATTGTTCACGAATCGAGAATTGGAAGCGTTTGGAGAGCATCACGGTCGAAGACTGGCTGATCAAGCTTTCCGGACGCGCGACATACGAAAAGCTTTGGAGGCCTCTGTTACTCGCCAAGCTCGGCACGAGTTATCGGCAAGTGTCGGCGGTGTTCATTTGGACATATATTAAGCGAATGTTTTCGGCGCGCGACCGATCGGCTAGTCGCGAGCAGATGGGCCATGTATACGGCGGCTATAAAACGATTCTGGATCGGCTCGAGCGCGTAATCGCCGAGGGCGGCGGAAAGGTCGAGCTCGGAGTAAAGGTCAACAAGATCTTTGCCGCTTCCGGAGGCGGGATTGCCATAACTTGCGAACAGGGGACCGAATATTTCGATAAGGTCGTATTCACGGCGCCCGTCAACGTGCTGCGAGACATAGTCGACGATTCACTGGTTGATATTCGCGATGCTGGCCCGGACGTCAATTACCTTGGTGTTCAATGCATGGCATTGGTTACGAAAGTGCCATTGACTCCGTTCTACGTCCTGAATATTGCGGACGACCGAATTCCGTTTACGGGCGTGGTCGGGATGAGCAATATCCTTGATCAGGAGGAGACAGCAGGTTGCTACCTTACATATTTACCCAAGTACCTGCTATCGGACGACCCGAACTTTGGCCAGCCTGAATCTGAACTGAGAGAGGCTTTTTTGCGCGGGCTGCGAATCATGTATCCGGACCTGGCCGATGACGAGATTGTGAGCATGAGAATTCACCGGGCGTTGAAGGTGCAGCCGCTGCAGGTATTGAATTTCTCCGGCATGGTTCCGAAGAGCAAGACGCAGCACCCTGACTTTTTCATTCTGAATACCGCGCAATTCGTGAATAATACGCTCAACAACAATGAGGTAATAAGGGCAGTGGACGAATTCTTGCATCAGTACGGAGGCGAATTCTCGGGTGGAAGGGAAGCCGTCGAACAGGGACGTCGCGCGAGCTGAATTGGGGTAAATGCGTATGCAGACAGAGAATTACTTCGGCCACGAATCGTCATACATCGACGAGCCGTGTTCCATAGGGGAGGGAAACCGTATTTGGCATTTCAGTCACATCATGAAGAACAGCACAATTGGCAACAACTGCAACATCGGTCAATACGTAGTCATATCGCCGGGCTGCACGATTGGCAACAATGAATCGGCCGTTTGCAAATGTGGCGCAGAGTACAGGAAACAGGGTTTCGCCATTTCCGAACTGCGTCGGAGCGTGTAAACAGGGAGTTAACATTGAGAAGCCCAAATACTATGAAAGTCCCTCTTCTGGACCTGGTAGCGCAATACGGGAAGATACGAAACCCGATACGCGAGGCCATTGATGAGGTATGCGAGACGCAAAGGTTCGTCATGGGCCCGAAAGTCGCGGAACTTGAGGAGCGGGTTGCGGATTACAGCCAGTGTCGCCATGGAATAGGCGTATCCTCCGGAACGGACGCGCTGCTGGTCGCCCTGATGGCGCTGGATATCGGCCCAGGCGACGCTGTTATTACTTCACCATACACATTTTTTGCTACTGGTGGGGTCATAGCCAGGCTTGGGGCAAGGCCGATCTTCTGTGATATTGACGGTGAGACCTACAATATCGATCCCAACGCTGTGTCTTCGATGTTGGAGACTGATTGCCAGCGAGTTGACGGAGAACTTGTCCACAAGTCCAGCGGTGACAAGGTCAAGGTGCTGATGCCGGTGCACCTGTACGGCCAAACTGCGTCGATGGGGGAATTACTTGAGATAGCTCAGTCCCATGACTTGAAAGTCGTAGAAGATGCGGCGCAGTCCATCGGTTCCGAGTACGAGAACGGAAATCGGGCGGGCTCCGCCGGTGACATCGCCTGTTTTTCGTTTTTCCCAAGCAAGAATCTCGGGGCATTCGGTGACGGCGGCATGTGCACGACAAACGATGATGAATTCGCCGAGCGCATCAGAGTACTTAGGTTACATGGGGGTAAGCCAAAGTATTATCATTCGATAATCGGCGGGAATTTCCGGCTCGATGCGCTTCAGGCGGCCGTATTGTTGGTCAAGCTCGAATACCTCGATGAATGGACGGCCGGCAGAAACGCCAATGCCGAGTTTTATAACCGGGCAATTCAGGATGCTGGCCTGTCATCCAGGTTGACGAAGCCAGTTCTGCGTACAGGGGCCAGGCACATCTTTAACCAGTATGTCATTCGTGTAGAACGCAGGGACGAACTGCGGCGCTTCCTGGCCGATTCGGGAATAGGCACCGAGATTTACTACCCGGTTCCCCTGCATCTGCAGCGCTGCTTTGCTTACCTGGGTTACGCAGACGGCGCCTGCCCCGAGGCGGAGAAGGCCGCCGGTGAGACTATCGCGTTGCCAATCTTCCCGGAACTGTCCAGGGACCAGATGCAGTATGTGATCGATCGGATTGCAGAATTCTATAGCTGAACATTGCGCACCGTCAGCATAATCGGCCCACGTCCGCAATTCGTAAAGATTGCGCCAGGGTGATGTTGACGGATTCGGGTGGGCTGCAAAAGGAGGCTTTCTTCCTGAATACTCCTTGCATAACCTTGCGAGACGAAACCGAATGGCCCGAGACCGTTAATCGATTCTGTGCGCCAGTTCCGCGATTTGGTGGATCCCAGTTCACATATTTTGTCAACTCTGTGTGGAATAATATAGAGTAAGAATAATCATCCAGGGAGTGACGGTCATAGGGCAGGTCGGGCAACGGAGAGATTTGCCCGGGAATGCCGTTTCCGGTCTGAAGGTAGCAATGATAGAAGTAGCAGTTGCTGGTATTGGCGGTTGGGGTAAAAACCTGGCGCGGAATTACTTCCAAATCTCCGATGCGAATCTGCGTTTTGTGTGTGACCTCGACGAGGACAAACTCGGGGCAGCACGAGTTCAGTATCCTGGCGCCATTACAACCAGCCGCTTCGAAGATCTTCTCGAGGACCCGAAATTGAACGGCATCGTCATCTCGACGTCAGCGCCGACACACTACAGACTGGCCAAAAGGGCGTTGCTTGCAAATAAGGATGTTTATGTTGAGAAGCCTTTCGTGCTGAAGGTTGCAGAGGCCGAGGAGTTGATCAGCCTGGCCGAGTCGACCGGCAACATTCTTATGGTCGGCCACCTGCTAGAGTACCACCCGGTGGTCACAAAATTGAAAGAGATGATTGACGCCGGCGAGTTGGGGGATATCTATTACATTTACAGCCAGCGTCTCAATCTGGGCACAGTCCGGGAGGACGAAAACGCGCTTTGGAATTTCGCTCCGCACGACATTTCGGCAATTCTGTACCTGTTGGGTAAGGAACCTGTCGACATATCCGCCCGTGGCCAATCGTATCTTCAGGAGGGTGTTGAGGACGTCGTCTTCTTCACGCTGACGTTCGGAGATAGCACCATGGCAAGTATTCACGTCAGCTGGCTCGACCCGCACAAGGTGCGAAAACTAACCATCGTCGGCAGCAAGAAGATGGCGGTATTCGACGACCTCGAAGCCAACGAAAAGCTCCGGATATATGACAAAGGCGCCCGATTTACGACTGATTACGATACTTACGCAGAGTATATCGGCTTACGATTCGGAGATATCACCATACCTTATATTAAGACAGGTGAGCCGTTACGGGCAGAATGCATGCATTTCCTGGAATGCATCAAGACCCGAAACACGCCTATAAGCGATGGCTACGACGGACTACGGGTCGTGCGTGTGCTGGATGCCGCGCAGCGCTCGTTGAAAGACAACGGACTGCCGGTAGCCCTGGGTTAGATATGCATCGGATAGCCCACGAGATAGAACTTGATGCCGCACGTGCAGATGTGCGCAACGCCTGAGGTTTAAGGCGGTCGTCAGTTGTTGTTTTGCAGTCTCACCAACTGGCATGACACGCTGTTCAATGGAATTGACGCGATGTCATAGGCGTAATTGGTACCAACATTGAACACGACCAGGTCATTGAGGTCCTCGCGCTTCGATTCGGCAATGTAATAATCTGTACCAAATGTCGAGACGATACATGCCAGGTGATCCATCGATATTTGATGATAGTTGGTCCGCAAAGCGGGAATCGCTTGATAAATATTCCTTTCTAAAGGCTTGAAATTGTTCGCGATCTCTAGCCGTTGGTACCATTCTCTCGCTTTGGCGTTTTGCGGTGCTGCTCTTATGGAGACAAGCATGGATCGTTCCGCAGACAGCAAGAAATCGCCCCACCAGGGCGGCGCGAGAAAAACGGCATCGGAACGTGTATCCGTCCTAATCCAGTCATACAATTCTGATCGCGACCCATCGGTAGCCTGCTTTGCGGCCAGTCCCCAGGCTTTGGCGGCGGAGATCGAATTGTAATAGATGCGGGGGGCCGCCCAGAGCGATAGTGCTGCCGCAACTATGCCGAGAATCCAGACCTTCGACTTCGAAACGTTGGAAACGCCGAATAATGACGTTAGCAGGGCGATCGGCAACAACAAGCAGGAGAAAAAGGGGAGCATCCCGTCGGCGAGGCGAAACGGGTATAGATGGAGGAACCAGTACTGGGCGGTTGCATGGGCCAGCAGCCCTGCAGCGGCAATCATTCCGGTGATGATCAGGAATCCGGCCAGCAGTTGTTTTCGATTGCCGGCGATCGGCAATACAAGAAACGATGCAGTTACGCCGGCAATAAACATCAGTAATGCAGAAAAGCCGCTGGCGGAGACAAAATAAGATGGATCGAGATGGTGTGCCGCTCTGAATTGCACCATCATCTGGGCCGCGCTCTCGAACGGAATCGGAATTGTACTAATCTCGGCGGGCACCCGGTCTCGCAGGATCGCGGAGGCCGCCAGAACGATCGCCGGAGACGTCAGGATACCGGTGATCGCGGCAGACTTGAGCCACTGGAGCCTGGAAATTATTGCCGGTCGTGCCAGTAGAGTCATGAATGTCGCCACCGCTGCCCAGCCTCCGACCAGAATGTGAAACCAGATGGAAACGCTCAGCCAGAGCGACATCGATATCCAGCGTGATTTCATTGCGTTCGCAAGCGCCATGAGCAGAGCGATATAAGCAAGCGTCTTTTGTTCGGCGCCCCCGACGAGCCATTCCCCGGCGAGCAAGAACTGCCCTTCTAGAACCCAAATGGACATCCCGACGAATGCCGGGAGCACCGGAAGGTCCTGGGAGCGCAGAAAAGCAATGGTCGCCGCGGCGAATGCCGCCCAGAGAATGGCCCTGAGAATGAATATGACCTGGATCGGGGTCAGCTCGGTTTTCCAAAAAGGAGCAATCAATGCCGAGAATAACAGTCCGTGTGGCGAGCTGGTTTCACGTTCGAAAGTCCAGTCCGCGGCAAGGAAATTCGAATCAACTAACTGTCGACTCTTGACCAGGTAGACGCCTTCGTTCGCACCTACCTCGGGGCCTCCGAAAGTAAGCAAAACCGAGAACAAGAAAATACCGACAGCGAGCACAGTTTGCGATCGAGAGTCTCTCAATGTCCACAATGCGATCGTTCGAACGACGTGGAGGGAGATGTCCCATGTTGTACGATTACTGTTTTGAATAGCCATGTCGGCTGTTGCTAGAGAGCTGGATCTCTAGCACATCTGAAGCCTACGCCGATAAAGGATATGTCAGGTGGGTCGAAGCTTCGGCTGGCTGCACGCCCGTAGCCCCGCTCGCTGGCAAAAGAACCGCCGCGGACGACTCGTTGGACTTTTCCGCGCGCCTTCGGGCCCATGGGATTCAGGTAGGGCGAGTAGTGGTAATAATAGGCGTCGTATACGTCGCTTACCCATTCCCAAACATTTCCCGCCATGTCGTATGCGCCGTAAGGACCTCTGCCGAGCTCGAAGCTCCCGACGGGCGCTGTCCATCTGAATCCGTCGTCACCTGATTCATCCCGGTTTTGCGGTAAATCCACACAATTGACATCACAGTAATTGAGCCGGGTGGAATCGAAGTTATTTCCCCACGGATAGGTAGCTCCAAACGGGCCTCGGGCCGCCTTTTCCCATTCCGCCTCCGATGGCAGCCTTTTGCCGACCCAGTCACAGTATAATCGAGCATCGTTCCAGCTCACCTGGGCGACCGGATGATCGTCACGATCATCAATGCTGTCGCCCGGAAAACGAGGCTGCGTCCACGTCAGTCCTTCGCCGACGCGCCAACCGTCCGCTGTTTCCCGACGCCCTTTGTTCAGCTTCTCCGAGTCTGTTACATAGCCGGTGGCGTCGATGAATTTTCTGAACTGGGCATTAGTCACTTCATATTTGTCAATGTAGAACGCATCCAGGTAATGGCTGTGCAGCGGCATCTCATCACCAGCCGGAACGAGGAGAATCTGCTGTAGCTGGTAGCTGCTCATACTACCCATGATAAACGGGCCGGCCGGGACCAGGACCATCCCGTCATTCTCTACGATCCGATGTTTCAGCGCGACCCCCGGCCCACTCGCGTAGCGGCTGTCGGCTGGACCAGACAGCACATGGTTGACGAAATCTTCTCGCAGGACTTGCCATCGGGACACCAGGAGAATTGCGCCAAGGGCTATCAGGCCAGCGATGGTGCCGATTATTCTTCGGTTTGCTCTGAACCAGCCGAATGCGACCGCAGCGACGGTTCCACATGCCAGAACCGCTGCCAGAACATAAACAATGGCTTGGTTTGCAAATACAACGAAGCGACCGCGAGAAACGTCACCGTCGTCAAGCGCCAGCATCACTGTCGAAGAAGCGACGATCAACAAGAGAATGGCGAATGCAAACAACGAGAGCGCAGCGGCCTTGTCCGGCGCGTGCTTGAACCGCAACAACGCCAGAACCACGAATCCCGTTCCTGACCCGATGATCCATATCAGCAAGGGAATCGGACCTAGCAGGTCCTGAAATATCCAATCCACCAAGTAGTCCATTCGATGATGCCCGAATCAGGAGCGGGATGGAGGCAAATATACAATCCGGCCGATAAGGGACAGCGTCATCGACTAGTCCCGTACGACCCGTGCATTGAGGTTTGTCGGTGGGCTCGGTGCGATCGCGTCGGTTTGGGCCAGTGGAGCATTCTCGGAAGTCCAATGTCCCGGCTTCATCCGATTGAGCCTGATGCATTGTGATCCGGTCAGGTCATTGCACGTGGATTTGCCACGACCTTCTTCCATCGAGTAAACACCGACCAGTCCCGGCTCGTCACCGGTCAATGGAGCGTTATAATTCTGTCGAATCTCCTCTTCGGACTTAGCGATTGACCAGTAACGAATCTCGTCAATCAAACCCTTGAAATCTTCATAGGTGGAGAGTGAATTTTCCGCAGCCTGTTTCTCGGCTCCCCAGTACCAGCCACCGTCGACGCCTTGGTCCCAGTATTTTTCCGCCAGATTGACTCGCGATCGAGACTCTTCCTTGTCGATCAAGACGCCATCGACCCAAAGCTCAAAAGATGCACTCATAAACCCGGTCCATCGTCGGACGAGGGTTACGTGATGCCAACGGCCATCAAGCAGGCTTGGCGTGCCCGATGCAGGGTAGGCCCCGACCGACCAATGCCCCCCGGGCCCGGCGTGTTTGCCATCGCCGATCAGCCAGCGAAGTCGACCTCCGCCGTAAAACTGCAGGCTGAAAGTGCCATCTTCAAAGCCGTCGTTATTGTGCCCGTCCAGAAGAAAGTTGCCCTCGTACCACCAGTTTGAAGCGCTGTAGGGTTCGTTGTCCTCTTCCGTCCAATTCAGGCGATCATTCCGGCCGAAGCCTACCGTAGTGCCTATCGGATAGTCTTCATAAGGCTTTATCCAAAGCTCCATCGTAAATTCGCCATCCCCGAATCCTTCCGGGATTGTGATCTGCCGCCCGTAGTCGTAGTCATTCGACCCGTTGTCCAGGAATTGGAGTGACGATGCGGACGCCGCGCAGGTCAGCAAGAAACAAACGCAGCAGGCGACAATAAGCGCAGATGGCGCACGATGAATTATTCCACCAAGTACCGAAGCAGTCACTGAATTACAACCTCGACTTCATTGGAGAAAGTGCTTTCGTTTCCGGATGTGTCGACTGCCGTGACAACAAAAAAGTAGATCCCCGGGGACAGGCTGCTAATCATAGCACTCGTTGCATCGGCATCATTCACACTCGTAACGATTTCGTGATGACCCGATTCGGGTCCCCATCTCACGCGGTAGCCCGCGAGATCTTCCAGGACCAATCCGTCGGTGCTGTGCGTTGGCGCCGTCCACTGCAGCAAGACGGAGCCGGCCTGTGCATCCTCGATATTGCCGTTGCACGATGATAGAAGGACCGTCGACCACACGAAAAAACTGCGGAATTGGTGGCTGAATCGGTAAAAGACTCCGGGCAACACTGCTTTCATACGATTTCCTGCTTTTGCATGGCACGAACACCACGATAAGGACTGTAACTCACAGAGATCTTCTCAGAATCGGTATGCGCTCTCAATCGGTCTCCCCGGCTCGCCAGATTGCGTTTCCTGTAGTCCTGAAATCGCCAATGTGACATAAGCAATTGGAAAAAATTCGTTACACAATAATAACTTGTTATGGCTTTCTCGAATGGATAAGATTGCGCGAGCTTTCGCGGCGGACCTTGTCGGTTCATCCGACTCAGGGTCTGTCAGATGTTGATTATTGGGACTTTGCAGCGAGAAAATTGATGAAAGAACGGATAACCAAGCTGATTCTGGACATTCTTGAAGAGATGGTTGACAGCGGTCAAATCGAGCTGGAAACTGCCATCAAATCCGATATGGAGTTGTACGGTGAATCCGGCGATTTGGATTCGATGGGGCTGGTGTCACTGGTATTGACGCTCGAGCAAGCAATCGAAAGCGAACTCGGGGTCTGCGTCGCGCTGGCCGACGAAAAAGCACTGTCGCAATCGAGAAGTCCCTACCGCAACGTTGACAGCATTGCGGAATATGCGATCGGCCAGATCGAGGAAGCACGTTGAGCGACGGGAACCCGATAACACTTGTCACCGGTGCCAGTCGCGGTATCGGCCGCGCACTCGCGGAGCACTACGCCGGCAAAGGACATTTGGTCATCGGATGTAGTCGCTCGGAAGTCGATGACCCGGTTGACGGATGTGAATATCGTATTTGTGACGTGAGTGATGAGACGGCCGTGCGCGGGCTTTTTTCCGGTATTCGCGCAGACTTCGGGGGACTCGACAACCTCATTAACAATGCCGGAATCGCGGCAATGAACCATTCGCTGTTGACGCCTGCGAGTTCGGTGAGAAAAATCCTCGAAACGAATGTACTTGGAGGATTTCTCGCCACCAGGGAAGCCGCAAAGCTCATGCGCCCCAACAAATATGGGCGAATCGTCAATTTTTCCACCGTTGCCGTGCCTTTGAAGCTCGAAGGGGAGGCCGCGTACGTGGCATCAAAGGCGGCCCTGGAATCGCTTACATATGTTCTGGCACGGGAGTATTCTGCCTTCAATATTACGGTGAATGCGGTAGGGCCCACACCGATTCAGACGGACCTGATCAAGGGTGTCGGCGAAAAGAAGATCGCCGCGCTGGTGAAGCGACAACCTATTCCACGACTTGGCGAATTTTCCGATGTGGCCAACGTGACCGATTTCTTTATTGACCCGGCCAGTTCATTCATTACAGGCCAGGTAATTTATCTTGGTGGACTCTAGTGTACGTTGATTTCTTGCTGGAACGTTTTAATGAGGAACGGGACTCCGACGCGCTAATTTGGCGGGATCAGACCATTTCTTACGGCTGGATCGTCGACACTTTTAATCGGCTGAACGAGGACTTCGACACGCACGGAATCGAGGAAGGCAGTGTCATTAGCCTGGAGTCGGATTTTTCGCCACTATCGGTGGCGATGTTATTGGTGCTGATGAATCGCGGCTGCATAATCGTGCCGCTCACGGATTCGGTGGAAAGCAAGAAGCCTGAATTTCGCGATATTGCCGAGATTGAGACGACGGTACGAATTGACTCTATTGACGAGATGAACGTCAGGCATACGGGGCATTCTCCGGGAAACGAATTCCTGGTAAAACTAAAAGAGCGGGGCCACCCGGGCCTGGTACTGTTTTCATCCGGGTCGACCGGGAAAAGCAAAGCGGCTCTTCACGATTTTGTGCCGATGCTCAGGAAGTTCGAGCAAGAGCGGCACACCTTGCGGACGATAACATTCCTTTTGTTCGATCATATCGGGGGAATAAATACGCTGCTTTATAACCTGTCGAACACTGGTTGTGTGGTAACAGTTTCAGACCGACATCCCGCAGCTATCTGCAAGGCAATCGAGAAATACAGGGTTCAGCTCTTGCCGACGTCCCCGACGTTTCTGAATCTCTTGTTGGTGAGTCGGGCCTACGAAAATCACGACTTGTCCAGCCTCGAACTCGTGACCTATGGCACGGAGGTCATGCCGGAGAAGACACTGGAGCGATTCCACAAGGAATTCCCCGATGTCCGGCTTCTTCAGACTTATGGCCTATCGGAAGTCGGAATATTGCGTTCCAAGTCGAGATCGTCCGATTCCCTTTGGGTGAAGGTCGGAGGAGAGGGTTTCGAAACTCGGGTCGTCGATGGGCTGCTCGAAATCAAGGCAGAATCCTCGATGCTGGGGTACCTGAACGCTCCAGATCCGTTTACGGATGACGGATGGTTTCGTACGGGAGACGCCGTTGAAGTCGATGGTGAATACATCAAGATTCTGGGCAGGCGGTCCGAGATCATCAACGTCGGCGGCGAAAAGGTATATCCGGCCGAAATCGAGGGAATCCTCCAAACGATGGACGATGTAGAGGATGCCGCCGTAACAGGCGAATCCAATGCGATAACGGGTCAGGCGGTCGTGGCGCGAGTCAAACTGTTGACGGACGAAACGCTGCCTTCATTCCGAAAACGAATGCGAGAGCATTTCAAGGATCTGCCGCGTTTCAAAATGCCACAGAAAGTCATTCTCGCAGGCGACTCATTGCACGGCACCCGTTTCAAGAAAATGCGCAATGAATGAGTGAGCTTGACTCAGATAAGCCGTCTTATTTTATTCGCCGAGTCGATTTCGACGACGAAGAGAGTATGCAGATCATTGCTGAGATGCATATGGAACTGCTCCACTTCGGGCCGATGGCGGCTCTCGGCGAGAGATTCATCCGAGAGATCTGCTATCAGAAACTGGTACAAGATGGCGTAATGCAGGTGGCGATCCTGGAGATCGACGGGGCGGCGGCTGGATTCATTGCCTATACGCCGCTGCCGTACGAGTTCCACAAGGGCATCATGTACAGGAATTTCTTTCGTGCGTCTTACCTGGCGATGCTGTCGTTACTTCAAAGACCAAGCCGGATCATTCGGCTCCTGCGAGTCGCTAGAACCATCATGGCGCGTGTCGATGAGTCGGTTAGGCATGAACCGAATCTCGGGGAGATCGTGTGCATAGCGGTGCGCCCGGCATACCTCAAGTCCTCGGTGATTAAAGACATAGGAATTCGTGTTCCCGATGAGCTGCTACGATTCGCGGCTCGCGAGCTATTCGAGAAAAAACAGGTGCGCCGTCTTCGTATGATCGTCGATGCCGAGAATCGGCACGCCCTGTTCCTGTACCATCGCCTCGGCGCACGTTTTGAGCAACGCGTATGGGCTGGGGAAGACAAGACGGACGTCCAGTTCGAACTGTCACAAGACGCCCCGATAATGAGGCTCCAGTGAACAACGGCGCCAAGACAGTCCGGCCGGTCTGCGTAATTGCCGGCATGCCCAGGGCATCTACGACGTTTCTGTATTACACGCTTGCAAAGCATCCGTCCTGTTTCGTACCGAGCAGGAAGGAGCTCGAGTTTTTCTCGATTAACGAGGCCCGAGGCCAGGAGTGGTATTACGATTTCTATTCGGCAATGTCCGACGGGCAGGTCGGATTCGACATCAGCCCATTGTATTTCTTTTCGCCGGATCTTCCGGAAAAGATCAAAGCGTTTTTCAAGACTCCGCGGGTTATATTGATACTTCGTGATCCGGTCGATTTCGCCATTTCCTTCTACAAAAACAGGGTCGGCGTTCACGGTCATGAACTCGGGTTCGAAGACTTCATCTCCGGGTACAGCTACGAAAAAGACGGATCCAGTATCGAGCTTTCGATTCGACCGGGCGTGATTCGGCAGCAAATCGACTCGTATCGAGAGCGCTTGGGTGACGACATTCTGCTCGTCGATTTCCGCGCGATGCAGGCAGTGCCGCTGGACGTGCTGACTGCAATCGAGAAGTTTTGCCGCATACCGCCGTATTTTTCAGCAGAGAACTTCGAGAATGTGAGGGTCAATGCGAGCGACCAAGTTAGCGTTCAGGCGATCAATAAGCTGATGCACAAGAAGTGGTTTGCCGACCTTGTGACAACCCTGGTACCGAAGAAGTTGATCATGGCCATTCGCTACAGGCTTCAGGCATCAAAGAGAACCGGACGGCTGCCCGTATCCGAAGAAGATGAAGAACAATACCGTTCACTTGTGCGCCGGGATCTGGCCGGCGACGCTGAGTTCATGGCCGAAATATTTGTCGACTCTCCTTTTGTGCTCGGCACTGGAAAGACGTTTTGTTCCAAGATACCGACGATCGGCTCGCCGAAATAGACGCGAAGCCTGGCGCGTCCGCGCGAGGCCGGTTGATGACACTGGCCAAGGTCGCAGTGGGCATCGTCTTGCTTGTTTATGTCCTTGGAAAGGTCGATATTTCGGATCTCGTTGGCACGCTGGCGCGCGTGTCGGTCGAAAGTCTCGTCGTCGCCTTTCTGCTTTTCGGCCTGTCCCGGTTTCTGGAGAGTGTCCGCCTTCAGTTGCTTGCCGCCAGTTCCGAAATTCGCTTGTGGACGGCGGTGGAGATCATCTTTATCAGTACGTTTTTCAATAATTTTACTGCCTCCGTGGTCGGCGATGGATATAAGGTCATTGCATTGAACCGGTGGGTGAAGCAGTGGAAAAACTCGGTATTTGTCGTCCTCGCAGAGCGTGTACTTGGGGTGTTCACAATCGCCGTCATCGGCACATTGCTGTTTATCGCCAACCCGGACCTGGTTGAACTGTTGGCGGATGCGATCGGCATAGAAGGTTCTCTCTATAATTGGATGGCGGCATTCTTTGTCCTACTTGCAGTCGGGCTCGCAACAGTTCTCGCGATCTCTGTCCCGGGACGACGGAGAGCCTCGGAGCTGGCCTCTGCGATGAAACGTCTCGTTGCCGGTATCGGCGTGCGCCGATGGCTGTTGGCATTTCTATTCAGCGTCCTGTCGCAGGTGGCCCTCGCTGCGATGGTGTTCCAACTGGTCATCGTATTCGGCGGAGCGATTGGGTTCGCAGACAATCTACTCGTGATGCTCCTGGCCTATGTAACCGCGTATGTTCCGATTACGATCGGCTCGCTCGGGATTCGTGAGGGCGCCATCGTGCTCGGATTGTCGCTGTTCGCGGTGCCATACCCCGCGGCTCTGGCGGCGGCATTGGTATCCCGTGTGATTATCTACCTTTACGCCGCTGCCGCAGGCGTGTGGTGGGCGGCGCGGAAGTCATAATGAAAAGGGAATACGGCGACGCAGTTCCCCGATGACGGCTGATTCGGCACCACTCGGTTTGGCGGACAGCAACCAGAGCACGGTCAGGCACGTTAGGTAGATCAAGACCCCGAGCAACACGGCCAGGAGCAATTGAGGCAGCGCGTCGACAGAGCCAGAGGCTGGCCTGAGTTGACGCACGAATTCTCCGACACCGAGGTACATTGCACCGGCGGCGGCAATCGGGCGCCAGACCGTTGCCAGGAACCTCGAGACAGGGAGTTTCAAAGTCCGGAACATCGTCGCGTAATAGACCGGCAGATTTACGATCGCCGTCAGCAAAAACGCTTGTGCCGCACCGAGGGCGCCGTTCCGCAGAGTCAGCATGATGACCATCGGGACCAGGATGGCGACATAGAATCCGAAAAGTGCCGTAAGAATATAGGGTTTGCCGAGCGCCATGTAGACAGTCGTAATATTGGTTTCCATCGCCCCTACGGCCCCGGCCAGGGCGAGAATGGAAATAAGGGGCACTGCCGCCGCCCACTTATCCCCAAGCAGCACGAGTACGAACAGCTCGGAAGTTACGGCGATTCCGACGGCGGCGGGGATGGCAAATAAGGCAATTAAGCCAATGACATCCAAGTAGCCTTGGCGGATTTCTGAAAGGCTGTGCGCCATCTTTGCGTAGCCAGGAAGCACGGCGCGATTTATCGGTGCCACGAGTTCCGTGGTAGGAATACTCGCCACTTCATAGGCAACGGTAAACGTTCCCAACGAAACGGGGCCAGAAAGTTTGCCGATGATGAAGTCCGACGCACGATGACGAAAGAATTGCAGGATATTGTTGATCAACAGCCATTTGGAAAAGTCGAAGAGTTCCTTGTAGGCGGCCAGTGAAATACGTGGACGAAACTTGCTCAACAGAAAGCTGCCGATCGTATTCGCAGCATTCATAACGAGTATGCCCATGATGAGCGCAGTGTAGCTTCGCAACCAGAATGCAACGGGTATCGTCGTGCAGAAGCCGGCAAAGCGCGGGATGAACATGAAGAGAAAGTCCCGATCAAACTGCAGATTCTTGCGAAAGTCCACTACACCAACGTTCTCGAATCCCTTTATCAGGGTGCCAACGGACAGCATTACGATTATGTTGAACAGCCGGGGCTCCTCGTAGAAGCCGGCGAGCGGCTTGGCGAGCGCCAGCAACACGCCGCATATGACGAAGCCGAAGATCACCTGGATGGTCCATACGGTGTCGTAATGGACTCTTGTCGAATCCTGGCGCTGAATCAGTACAACGTCGAAATTGAAAGCCGTAAACAATTCCAGCGCCGCGATGAATGCTGTAGCCAGCGCGACCAGGCCGAAGTCTTCCGGAACCAGCAGACGAGCCAATACGATTATACTGATCAGCGTCAGGCATCGCTGCAGCAACTTGAATGAGATCATCCAGGCAGCGCCTTTTGCCATTTTTCTTTTTACTTGTTCCATGATGATTTCGACGCGAGTATCGGCTCCCGGATTCGGCCCGATGGGGATTCTACCTTGACTTGGCCGGCGAATGTGGAGCGGCTAGGACGTTTGCAAATTCTGCTAGAATGCGTTGCTTTTGGCCGCCGGAGGTCACGCCGAGTATGAAAGTACGTACCCGTTTCGCTCCCAGCCCGACAGGAGTCCTGCATCTGGGCAGTGTACGCACAGCGCTTTTCTGCTGGCTGTATGCTCGTCATCACAAGGGTGAGTTCGTTCTCAGAGTCGAGGATACGGACAAAGAGCGCTCGACGAGGGAGAACGTCGATGCGATCCTCGAAGGTCTGGCGTGGCTGGGGCTCGATGCCGACGAAGGTCCCGTCCATCAGACCGAGCGTTACGAACGATATGGTGAGGTCATCGAGTCATGGCTGGGCGAGGGTAAAGCGTATCACTGCTATTGCACAAGAGAGGAACTCGATCAGCTTCGCGAGAAGCAGATGGCATCGGGCGGGCACGTGCGTTACGACGGACGCTGCCGCGAGTACAGCAAGGCGCGCGAGGGCGTCGATCCCGTGGTCCGCTTCAAGAATCCTCTTTCCGGACAGGTGGTCGTTGACGATCAGGTTCGTGGCAGAGTGGTTTTCGAAAACGAGCAGCTCGATGACCTGATCATCGCCCGGTCTGACGGTTCGCCGACCTACAATTTTTCGGTCATCATCGATGACTACGATATGCGGATCACGCACGTCATCCGAGGCGATGACCATCTCAATAATACGCCGCGACAGATGAACATGTTACGGGCATTGGGCGCTGAGCCGCCCGTGTATGCGCACTTGCCGATGATCCTGGGTCCCGATGGCGCCAAGCTCTCCAAACGCCATGGCGCCGTCGATATTCGCGAGTACGAGGCGCAGGGCTACCTGCCCGAGGCGATGCTCAACTATCTCGTTCGGCTCGGTTGGTCGCACGGTGACCAGGAAATATTCAGCGTCGATGAGATGATAGAGCTGTTCGATATCGCCGATGTCAATCAGTCGGCCTCGTCATTCAATGCGGAGAAATTGACCTGGATCAATCAGCAGCACATCATCGCCGCGCCAGCCGAGAAACTCGGTGCGGTATTGGTGCCGTTTCTCGTCAAGGCCGGGTTGGATCCGTCGGACGGGCCGGATCCGGTCGATGTCGCGCACGGTTTCCGGGAGCGCGCCGAAACTTTGCTGCATATGGCCGCCAGTGCGCGCTATTGCTACGAGGATTTTGACGTCATCGACGCCAAATCATTCAAGAAGCATCTGCGACCGGTAATTATTGAGCCGCTCAAGGCGATTCGCGGCCGATTTGCCGGCCTGGAACCTTGGGGAACAACCGCAATTCAAGAGGCGATTCAGGAGGTGGCCGACAATTATGACCTGCATCTGGGCAAGCTCGGACAGCCGATTCGCGTTGCGGTCACGAGCGGTCCCGTGTCTCCTCCGATTGACGTAACGCTATGGCTCGTCGGTAAGGAGCGTACCCTTAGACGACTCGATCATGCGATCAGCCTGATAGCGGCGAGGGCTGCCGCGAGTTCGTGAATTCATTTGCCGATACATCAGGGCGTAAGCGCTTCTTGCTGTTGTTCCGCCAGTCAAGGATGCTCGAAATCACGGCCAGCAGGGGCAATTGGCGTCGGGAATCTCAGTATTATGTAACTCACGTCGCTGGCCATGTAGCGAATTGATATTATTGTTGTTTGTAGATGGCCACCTACGAAAGAGTGATATTCGGGAATACCGGAGTTCGACGAAACAGGACAAGCGCATTTGCTGCAGCCGGCTGCACGATGCACTCAATAACAAGCGAATAATGCCTCAGGGGGGGCTCATGATCACCAACGCGCACAGTATCGACGCAACATCTCATGATTTCAAACAGGCCTGTCCTGTGTGCCCGACCAAAGACCCGCGGCGCACATACAGGTTTGATAACTTCGACGTGCTGAGTTGCGATAACTGCGGTACCTCCTGGCGCTCGGATATGTATGACGATAACGCGCTCACGGATATCTATTGTTCGGACGATTACGTCGAGCACCCCTATTTTGATCAGAGGCTGGATGATTCGTTGCCGGTTTCCGAGGAGAGGCTGAAGAACTTCGAACATGGCTTCGATGTGATCGAAGCCTCTACGGAAGTCGGTCGCCATCTGGATGTCGGCGCCGCGAGCGGTTCGGTGATTGCCATTGCTGCACGCCGCGGCTGGAAAAGCGAAGGTGTGGAAATGTCACCAGGCCTCGCGAACGCGGCAAGAAACAAGCACAACGCAAAAATCCATGTCGGGAAGTTCGAAGATGTGGCGCTGGAGCCGGGGTCTTTCGACGCGCTTACGTTCTGGGACATTATCGAGCACGTAATTGACCCGGTCACAGTCATACAACGAGCCCGGTCATTGTTGAGCAAGAATGGCGTGATTTTATTTTGCACTCCCGATGAGTCGAGTTGGCTCGCAAAGACCGGGCACGCTCTTTATCGAATCGGGTATCGATATCCTGCTCTTGCCCTTCATCCCGAGAATCACACCTATTTTTTCGAAAGGACGAATTTCGAGCGAATTCTCGAGGCATGCGATTTGGATGTCGTAAGCGTATATTCCCAGTCGGCATATTTCGGCCATTCACCGTTGGCGAGCTCTCTTCAAAAAGTCGCAATCGCGGGCATTGAAAAGATTAGTTCATATGCCGACAGACAGTACGAAATGGTCTTTGTGGCCAAATTGCGAGGCGGCTAAATGGCGAGTAAAGGAACGCGCCCGGCAAGCTTGTCGCTGGACCTCGATAATGAGTGGTGCTTCATGCAAACTTCTGGCGACCCGGCATGGAAAGATCTACCGACATATCTGCCCGCAGTCGTGCCGACAATGCTGGATTTCTTTCAGGCGCTGAACCTGGAAATCACTTTCTTTATCGTCGGTAAAGACGCAGAGCGGGAAGAGAACGCAGAGTCGCTGCGCGCAATCGGGCGAGCGGGTCACGATATCGGATGTCACAGCCACGGACACCAACCTTGGTTGCATGAGTATTCTGTCGATGAGATCGACCAGGAACTGGAGATGGCAGAGCTTGCAATCAAAGGAGCTACCGGCGTATTGCCGCGTGCTTTCCGCGGCCCTGGTTACAGTTACTCCCGTGACGTTCTCGAGGTTCTTTGTGGGCGTGGATACCGGGTAGACTGTTCCTCGTTTCCAAATTCGACAGCGGCGCTGTCCAGACTGTACCTGTTCGCCAAGAAGCCACTCAAGTCTCGTGACCGAGATCAAAGAGGGCAGTTGTTCGGGAGGAATTCCGAAGTGTTTCGGCCGCTCAAGCCCTATGAGTGGAACCTGAGAGCAGGGAAATTGCTGGAAATACCGGTAA
>Ga0224508_10001401_pt1 | contig 21713 bp, 23 predicted proteins | sample SF_Jan12_sed_USG_4_FD_170157 | JGI IMG/M metagenome (GOLD analysis project Ga0224508, IMG submission 170157) | Sediment microbial communities from San Francisco Bay, California, United States - SF_Jan12_sed_USGS_21 | ecosystem: Environmental > Aquatic > Marine > Sediment | place: USA... | reverse complement strand
CGGAAACCCGCCGCAATCGAGTACCGGCATCAGCAGCGACGAGGCGAACGACAACAGCCCCGCCAGAGCGAGCCATCGAGAAACAGCCATTTAGCGCAACTCGAAGGCTATCCCGCGCAGGTCGGTCTCATCGCCGACCATATCCGGCAGATAGTCGATATAGATCGATGACGGGTTGCCGTTTCGATCGTCGAATTGAACTCTGACCGCCGCATCGCGTGCGTACGCGGCGGCGATCTTTTCGAATAAGTCTTCCATCGTCCAATATTCAGACAGACTCCCTTCGCGCGCCGGTACCTCGCGATCTGAGTCGTTGATTAAATGATGGACGCTGCTGATCTGGCCATTCGCCACGCTCACAACAGTGACCTTTGGCTCGTTGCGGTCGCAGTCGCAGTACTTTTGATAACGAAAACGATAATCGCCGTCCTGCGCCATCTGCCAAAGGGCGCGGGCCGTCTCGAGTGCCGCGAGGTCATCGTCTGCAGCGCTCGCCGCAAACGAGATCACGAATAAACCAAACCCCAGCAGCATCGCCAAGCGTTTCATTGCTCTGCGTCTCCTTGTTTAGCCGAAAACCAAATTAAAATGCTAGCGATCAAAAGCAACAGATCGAGCACGCCGAAAACCTGGAACCAATGATTGTCTACGTTCAGAGCGAATGCACCGACACCGAAGAAGGATGCCACGAAGCAAACGAATACGACGGGTGCATGGCCATGAAACGAAGCGATTGCAGCGACCAGCCCAAAAAGTGCCATGAATCCGCCGACAACGACGCCAATGCCCTCGAGCATCAAACCGCCGACAGGAAACCAGATGATCGCAATCCAGAGCAGGGCGGTCGCTATGCCTGCCAGTAGACCAATCGAACGACCCGCGATAGACAGCACAACCGCGCTACCCTACAGATCGGCCGAAACGATCACGATAGCGGCGGCAAAGAGGCTCAGACCGACGCCAATTCCGATGGCAGCACCGATAGCGGCGCCTATCATGATGTTTCCAAACAAATAGCCGATACCGACGCCGAGCAAAGTCCCCCAAAGCAGTCCTGCCGGCAAGGCAATTGCACCCCAAAACGGAAAGTTCTTTCGCTCTTGCATCTCAACGTTTTTGTATGACCAAGCGGCCTGAGGGCTTTTCTCGCCCTTCTTTGTCTTTATACATGTCACGGCCAGCCGCTGCCATGACCTCTTTGAGCGTCGCACCATCGTCCGGCATGCAACCGATACCGACACTGGCCTGAACGCGGACGATCCGGGAATCGACTTCGAGCGTGGTGGCAAAGATCATGTTGCGAATGCGCTGTGCCACTTCTTTCGCGATAACTTGATCACCATTTGCGAGCAGCACCGCAAACTCATCTCCGCCGTAGCGCGCCAGGATGTCGCTGGTGCGAGTGAGTCTGAGTAAGGCATCGGCGACAAGTCGAAGGGCCTTGCTACCCGCTTCGTGGCCAAACTCGTCGTTGATTGCCTTGAGCTTATTGATGTCGACCATCAGCACCGCATAACTCGATTCTGAACGACGCGCCATATCCGCATGCCGTTCAGCCAGCTTGCTGAACGCACGCATGTTGTAAAGCTCGGTGAGTTCATCGCGATCCGCAAGCGCGCGAATTCTTTCCTTGGCGGTATGGATGTTCTCGGCCAGCAGAAGCGTCAAGAACGCGACCAGAACGAACGGTCCGAGTACGCTGGCGACCTGCGTGGCAAACGCCGCCGTTAACGCATCGTAACCTTGCTCCAGCGTAACCAGCATCAGATAGCAGGCGGTAATTAATACCAGCACCAACGCGGTCGCGCGCCTGCCCAGGACCAGGGCCGCGGTAATGATCGGCAGCAGATAGAGATTTGTCAGCGCCGCGCGCTCACTGCCGCTGACCGCAAGCACGGCGGTCAGAAAAGCGATCATGCCGAGGATTTCGAGGCCGATTTTCGCGGCCGTACGTGCGGCAAGAAATGCCGAATAACGAAACGCGATGATGAAGGCTGCGAATCCAATCAGAATCCCGACAACGACAACATCGCGAGCTGCGTCGGGGCGCGTGACGAATAAATACAGTGTGACCAGAATAAGCAACAACCATTCGATTTCAGCAAAGCTGCGTGCGAAGCCGCGCAGTTGAGCCTGTTCTATTTCCTGGTTGCGGACCCGCGGGTCACGACCGCTCATGATCACTGCGCTTGGCTTAAAGCGATCGCTTCGTAACCGAGTGATTCCAGTGCTTGTTTTAGTTGTTGATCTTCGGCTATCGGCACGAGACTGCCGGCGCGCCCGTATTGGGCACGGGAATTTTCGTTGCTCACGACAACATCGGGCTCGATTCCGCGGCCGTTAATCGAGGTCCCGGCCGGGGTCAGATAAATTGCCGTCGTTAACTTCAGCGCGCTGCCGGCGCCAAGTGGAACAACGCTTTGTACGGAACCCTTGCCATAGCTGCGTTGGCCGATGAGTTCGGCTCGGTCGTGATCCTTCAGCGCGCCGGCAACGATTTCGGAACCGGATGCAGATCCTCGATTGATCAGCACGGCCAACGGGACGGATTCCAACGCGTCACCCGGCTCGGCGTACTGGGCGAATCGCGACTGCCGAATTCTGCCGTTGCCGCGGACGATCAGCCCCTCGTCGAGGAACTGGTCGGCAACTTCAATCGCGGCGTCGAGCAACCCGCCAGGGTTATCGCGCAGATCGAGCACTAATCCGTTCAGCTCTCGCTCACCGCCTCGCTGGAGCTGCGTGACGGCTGCATTGAACTCATCAATCGTGCTGTCGCTGAACCCGCTCAGACGCACATAACCGTAACCGCCGGCCAGATACTCGCTGCGCACGGTGTCGACATGAATCGCCGCACGGGTCAGCGAAAAACTCATCGGACTTGCGTCAGGGCCCCGGGTGACACCAACCCGCACTTCCGTCCCTGGCTGACCGCGCATACGAATAACGGCGGCTTCGAGACTGTCGGCTGCGATCGGAACGTCGTCGACCGAAACGACAACGTCACCGGCCCGGATTCCGGCTCTCGCAGCCGGTGCGTCTTCCATCGGAGACGCAACGGTCACTTTGCCGTCGAGCAGTTCGATGTTTAATCCAACGCCCGAGTAGCTGCCCCGGGTGGCTATCTGAATATCCTCGTATTGGTCGCGGTTGAGGTATCGAGAATGCTGATCGAGGCCATCGAGCATTCCGTTGATTGCGTTTTCGACCAGCGTCCGTTCATCGACCTGGTCGACATACTCGCGGCGGACGCGTTCCAGGGCTTCAGTGAGAATCGCAAGGCTCTCGTCGCCTAGGGCGAGCGACGGCGCGGGAGATTTCACTTCCCGCTCGGCAAGCATCGAACTACTGATCGAGACCGTGAGACCGAGCACGGTACCGATCACGAGTACGAGAATACTGCGTACCTTCAGGGACACGTTATTATTTTCCCCTAGAACAAGCCCTAGGGTAAAACGATAGCACAGGCCACCCAATGCGGGCAGATTTCCAGCCCGGCCTAACGGACCCAGCCGGCTGGATCGACCGGGACGCCGTCCTGGGTAATCTCAAAATGGAGCCCCGTGCCCAGTTGGCCACCGCTGTCACCCACCTCGGCGATCGGCTCGCCGGCCTGAACCCAGTCACCGGGTTCGGTCAGCAAAACCGCATTATGTCCGTAAAGACTGAAGTAGCCTTCGCCGTGATTCAGTACGACCAGCAATCCCATCCCCGACGCCCACTGCGAGAGTATGACCCGGCCGTGATAGACGGCCCGGACCACGCTCCCGGCATCGGCTTCGATCAGCACGCCGGTGCGGCGTATCCGGCGCGCACTGGTACGGAAGTCACCAAAATCAGCCGCGATTGCACCCTGGACGGGGTAGCTGAGCTGGCCCCGTTGCGCGGTAAACGGCGCTTCGCTCATGACCGGAAATTCGCTGAGCACTTCAGCGAGCCGCGCCAGCACTTCGTTGAGGCTGGCCTCCTCGGCACGCATGCGCTCGATACTGGATCCAGATGAATCGATCGCCAGATCGAGCTCGGCCACCAGCGCCTCGCGCTCGGCCCGCTGCTGTTCGAGGCGCTCGGCTTCGGCAACCTGTGTTGCTGTGAGCTGTTCCAGCTCGCGTACGACATCAGCGCTCTCGGTTGCGAGCTCGTCCAGCCGGGTCAGCTCGAGGTCGACTGCTGCAATCCGTTCACTGCGATGCCGGTTCAGATAATCGTAATACACGAGCATTCGGCCGAAGTCTGCCGGATTTTCCTGGCTCAAGAGCAGTTTCAAGAGCTCCTGCCGACCGGTCATGTAGCTCATCCGGATCTGCTCACCCAACGCGCTTTGTTCATCGGCGAGATTGTCGTTTGCCTCGCTGATATCAGTGGCAATCCGTCGCTGACGCGCAAGCTGTGCCTCAATTGCTTCAGCAACAGAATTGAGCGCGGCCCGTGTCTCGGCCAGCGACGTCTCGATAGTCTTGAGCTCTGCTGCGCCATCGTCCCGACGATCGATCTGGCGCTCCAGGTCGCGCTCCAGCCGGGAGATCTCAGCACGCAGGCGGTTAAGCTCCTGTTCGGACTCCTGCTGGGCCGAGAGCGGAATGGCTATCGACATCAAGAGCGCTATTGCCGTCGCAACCGTTACCGTTTGGATCCAGCCTCTCATGCGATCGAAAGTGTATGCCTAAAGGCGGCAAATTGCGTCCCGATGCCGCTGCTATAATCGCGGGCCTTATTCAGCTGGTCCGAGGCTCTCGATGGGCGAAATAGTCGCCTTTGCCAACACCCACCCGATTCTCGCGAGCGTCGTGGTGGCGTTCCTGGTCGGCGTCCTCGTGTACGAGGCGCGCCTGAAAGGCCGTGGTCTCGTCCAGGTATCGACCAACATGGCAATTCAGTTGATCAACAAGGGCGCTACCATCATCGACGTCCGGCCGGCTGAAGGATATGCCGTCGGCCATATCGTCAATGCCAAGAACATCCCGTTAGCCCAGATCGAAACCGAGCCGGAATCGGTCAAGAAAAAGAAGGACAAGGTCCTGTTGACGGTTTGCGACACCGGCCAGATCGCGAAACGCGCCGCCGACGCCTTACGCAAAGCCGGCTACGAATCCGCATTCAGCATGCAGGGCGGACTCACCGCCTGGCGCACAGACAACCTGCCGCTCGTTAAATAATTCGACGCGGCAGATACATCCCTAAGGAGAAAGAGAAAGGACCATGGCAGACGAACCAGCCCCAGACGCAGCCCCAGCACCGGCCCCCGCAGCAGACGAAAAACAACTCCTGCTGCAGAAGATTTATTTGAAGGATATGTCTTTCGAATCCCCAAAGGCGCCGGAAATTTTCAGCTCGAACGCGCAGGCAGCCACCAACCTGAATATCGGCTCGAACAACCGCGTGATCGATGGCGACCATGTCGAGGTGTCGCTGACCCTGACGATTACTTCTAAGGACGGGGAAGACACCCTGTTTCTTATCGAGATCGTCCAGGCCGGTATCTTTACGATCAGCGGCTACACGGAACAGGAACGCGCCGCACTGCTCGGCAGTTTCTGCCCGGGCACTCTGTATCCCTTTGCGCGCGAGTCCGTTGCGGAAATCGTGTCGAAGGGCGGATTCCCGCAGCTGTTGTTGCAACCCATCAATTTCGACGCGCTTTACCAGCAGGCGATGGTGCAGCGTCAGGCGCAGGCGAACGCCGGGGACCAGCCCATTCAAGTGCAGGTCCCGGGAATGGAGTCGAGCGGTTCCAACACGCCGGGTGGTGGAGACACGCATTAAGTCAGCCGACCGGATCGCCGTGATCGGCGCCGGCTCCTGGGGCACGGCGCTGGCGATTCAGTTCAGCCGCTCTGGGCGCGAGACGACTTTGTGGGGTCGCGATCAATCCGCGGTTCGGGCGATGGCCGAGTCGCGCTCGAACCGCAAATACCTCGCCGGCATTTCTTTTCCGCCAACACTCAAGCTCGCTGACGATATTCACGCTGCACTCGCCGCGGCCGACGACATCGTCGTCGCTGTTCCAAGCCATAGCTTTCGGGCAGTGCTCGAGACGATTGCCACCACCGAAATCGATCTAGCGGGGCTTTGCTGGGCGACCAAAGGCTTCGAGATCGAATCCGGTTTGTTACCGCATCAGGTCGTGGCTGAAACGATGCCAGCCGGCCTGCCGACCGCCGTGCTGTCGGGCCCGACCTTTGCGGCCGAAGTGGCTCGCGAACTGCCAAGCGCGATGACCATCGCATCGGCGAGCGAATCCTATGCACACCGCCTGGCGGTCGCGATTTCCACCGATCGGTTTCGCGCCTACCTGTCGGACGATGTCATCGGCGTCGAGGTCGGCGGTGCAACCAAGAACATTTACGCCATCGGCGCCGGCCTCTCGGACGGGCTCGGCTTTGGCGCGAACACTCGGATCGCGATGCTGACGCGCGGCCTCGCTGAAATGACCCGGCTCGGCACAACGCTGGGCGCGCGCAAGGAAACCTTCACCGGGCTCGCCGGCATGGGCGATCTGGTGTTGACCTGCACCGACGATCAATCCCGAAACCGCCGCTTTGGCCTCGCGCTTGCGCGCGGCGAATCGCAGGAACAAGCACGCGCTGAAATTGGCCAGGTCGTCGAAGGTTATTTTGCGGCACAAGCCGTACATCAGGTCGCTGCCCGCGAAGGCATCGACATGCCGATTGCCGATCAGATCTACCGCGTGCTGTACGAGGCGCTCGACCCTAAAGACGCCGTGATGACCCTGATGCGCCGCCCCATCATGCGCGAGCACTAGGTAGAAGTGGTGTCAGGCACCTTTTGCTAGCCGGCGCCTTCGAAGCCCTGCTGACGCCAGGCTTCGTACAGAACGACCGCAGCAGTATTCGCCAGGTTCAGACTTCGGTTATCCGGCTTCAGCGGCAACCTCAAGACCTGATCCGACACCATGCTGGTGAGAACGCTGGCCGGCAGACCGCGCGTCTCAGGACCGAGCAGAAATGCATCGCCACGAATAAATTCCGCGTCGAAGAACGACCGCGTTCCCTTCGTGGTCAGCGCAAATATGCGCGAATCCTTCAATTTCGCCAGGCAGTTAGCAAGATCGTCGTGTTCTTTGACGGTCGCCATCTCCCGATAATCGAGGCCGGCGCGGCGGACTCGAGCCTCGTCCACAACGAAGCCCAGCGGGTGCACGAGATGCAAAGTCGCTCCGACGTTGGCACAAAGTCGGATGACATTGCCCGTGTTAGGCGGGATTTCAGGTTGATACAGGATCAGATGGAACACGATAATTAGGCCGTGGATTCGAATCTCGAGTTGCCGGTAAGCTTTTGCGGTCTGACGCTCACGTCTCCTATTGTGCTCCTGTCTGGCTGCGTCGGTTTCGGCGAAGAATATACCCGCGTTAAGGGTTTCAGTAACCGCGATGTGGGTGCGATCGTGCTTAAGGGTACTACGCTCAAACAACGGCTCGGCAATGAACCGCATCGCGTCTGGGAAACGCCGGCCGGCATGCTCAATGCGATCGGCCTTCAAAATCCCGGCGCCCGCACCGTCGTCGATCAAATATTGCCGACCCTGGATTTCTCCGAAACGCGGTTTATTGCCAATGTCAGTGGTTCGACAGTCGAAGAGTATGTCGAGGTCACTCGGATTTTCGATCAATCGCCGATCGATGCGATCGAAATCAATATTTCATGCCCGAACGTCAAAGAGGGGGGCGTCGCTTTCGGCAACTATCCGGACATGTCGGCCGAAGTGGTCGCCGCCTGCCGCGCCGTCACAACGAAACCGCTGATCACGAAACTCTCGCCAAACCAGACCGACATCGCGGCGAATGCACGTGCCTGTATCGATGCCGGCAGCGATGCTCTGTCGGTTATCAACACGTTGATGGGCATGGCAATCGACGTCGAAACGAGAACGCCGATCATCGGCAACATTCAGGGCGGCCTTTCCGGCCCGGCGATTCGCCCGATCGCGCTTCTCAAAGTGCATCAGGTCCACGCCGAGGCGGCGCGCGACGACATACCGATCATCGGCCAGGGCGGAATCGAAACCGCCAACGATGCGCTCGAATTCGTGCTCGCCGGCTCAACGGCGGTCGGCGTCGGAACGGCACTATTTTACGACCCGTTGGTCGTCAATAAAATCAACGAGGGCATTGCAGCCTATCTGGATCGAGCCGGCTTCGACTCGGTCGCCGATCTCGTCGGCCATCTCGCGTCAAACGAAGCCCTCGACAAAGCGGTCAGCGGGTAGCAAGGCAAGTCAGGCAAGCGAAGCGAAGCCGTCGCGCGGCAGGCAAGCGAAGCGCCGCCGAGAGCGCCAGCCGATCAACACAAACGAATCACCAACATCGCCCGCAAGACGAGAGTCCCGCAGCAATTCGCCGCCGAGACCGCCACCGCTAACCCCCTACCGCATATGCAACTCAACAATATCGCCATCGGCAACCAGATGCTCTGGCCCGACCTGCTGACCATCGTAAACCTGCTCACCCCAAGCACGCGCATAACGTAATGAACCAGCCAGCTCGCGATGTACCAGCGTCGCGACGTCGAGCACGGTTGCTCCGTTACGAACGGTGAACGGCTTGTCTTTTGCCGGCGCCTTGCCCGGCAGCTTCGTATAGACCCTGACGATTCCGAGATGCTCGAATAAAAACGCCGCTACGCCATCGAGTGCCTCACCGGTTGTCGTCGAAACGGCGAGACTTGGAAAGGGTACGCCGGCAAGTTCAACCAACGCATCGAGATCTTCCGACCCGCCGGCCATATCCGCCTTAGTCGCAACCAGCAGGGTCGGTAATCGAATTCGAAACAGGCTGTCTTCGTCATCGCTCGCGGGTGAACTCGAAAGCCATTCAGGCACAAGCGTGACTTTTTTCTGTTCGAGTCGTTCGAGCACGAGCCCGATCGCTTCAGGCGATGCAGGATCCGCCAGGTCGACGACGAGCAGCGCTGCATCCGCCGGTTGCAATGCCGATTGAATCCACGGCGCAACGAAATCGTCGGAAATGGCCGGCATGTCGATCAGCTGGAAGTTGATGTCCGCAAACGGTGCCATGCCGGCCATCAGTTCATGTGTGGTGTGCGGGTACGGGCCGATCACCGCTCTGGAACCGGTCAGCTTCGCATGCAGGCTGGACTTGCCACTGTTTGGCGGGCCGATCAACGCAATCTGCGCAGCGCCCTCGGCGCGAATCGAATGCACGGGTCCGGAGCGCTTGCCGCCTTTTTTCGGACCGCTCAGCTCGTCACTCAATGCCTTGATCCGGCTCTTGATGTCGGCCTGCAGATGCTCGGTGCCCTTGTGTTTAGGGATAGTCCTCAGCATCTCTTTGAGGCAGTCGAGCCGTTCGCGCTCGTCGCCAGCGGCACGGTAGGCCAGCTCCGCCTTTTTGTAATCGGGACTCAGGTTTGCCGGCATCGCGCTTAGGATTATGCACCAGCGGCTGGAACTGCCGGCGCTGGCGGCTGGCTTCGCCGACTCCAGCTCTGGTTTAATGACTGCTGTTTCACCCTCGAAGGAGTTCCGGTTGGCCGTTCATCCGACTGCGATCGTTTCCGCCGATGCCGAGATTGCGTCGACGGTCGAGATCGGACCGTATTGCGTAATCGAAGGCGAGGTCGTGATCGGTGCGGATACGGTCATCGAATCGCACGCTCGTATCGGCAGCGCTTACGGCAAAGTGCAGATCGGCACAAAGAACTTGATTCAGTGCGGCGCGGTACTCGGCGGCCCGGCGCAGGATTACAGCTTCGCCGACGACAAAACCGAGCTCGTAATCGGCAATCAGAATCGAATCGGCGAATATGTCAGCATCAGCCTCGGTACGGCCAAGGGCGGCGGCACGACGCGAGTGGCCGACGACTGCTTTCTGATGGCCTATTCCCATCTCGGTCACGACTGCCAGATTGCCGACCATGTCGTTATCACCAACGGCGCACAGCTCGCCGGTCACATACGGTTGAGCACCACGCGCTGTTAAGCGGCCTGGTCGGGATCACGCAGTTCGTTCGTATCGGCGCCTACAGTTTTCTCGTTGCCGGCGCCTTTGCGAATAAGGACATCCTGCCGTACACCATTGCAGAGGGTCATTGGGCAACGCCCAAAGCCGTCAATCGAGTCGGATTGAAACGCGCGGGCTTCGGGCCGGCCGAGAGAAAAAACGTCGAGAAGGCCGTTCGCCTCGTGCTCAACAGATCGGCGACGATCGACGAAGTCGATAAGCGTATTCGCGACGAGTGCGAACTGGACGATGCCGTCCAGCATCTACTGTCTTTTATGGCGGCGTCTGATCGCGGAGTGGCGCGCGGGTGAATCCAACCCGTGTCGCTGTAATCGGCGTTGGCTACCTCGGCCGTTATCACGCCCAGAAATACGCGCGTGCCGAACACGCGGAACTCGTTGGCGTCTGCGACTTGAACGAAACGGCCGGCCAATCGGTCGCGGACGAAACCGGCTGTTCTTTCTTTGCCAACTATCAGGATCTGCTGGGCACTGTCGAAGCCGTCAGTATCGCGGCCACGACCAGCGCACATCACGAACTGAGCCGATTCTTTCTCGAGCACGACGTACATGTTCTGGTCGAAAAACCAATGACGGTAACAAGCACCGAGGCGGCCGATCTGACCGAATTAGCCGAGACTAAGGGACTGAAGCTGCAGGTCGGTCACATCGAACGATTCAATCCGGCTCTGCTCGCAGCCCGCGCGGGCCTCGACCGGCCAAGCTTCATCGAGTGCCACCGGCTAGCGCCTTTCACTACGCGCGGTTCCGACGTCAACGTGGTACTCGATTTAATGATTCATGATCTCGACGTCATTCTGTCGCTCGTGGATTCCCAGCCCGATCGCGTTTCAGCTGTCGGTATTGCGGCACTGACGAGTAACGTCGACGTCGCCAACGCGCGCATCGAATTCGCCAACGGCGCAATCGCAAACGTCACGGCTTCACGAGCCTCAACCCGCGCGGAACGAAAATTCCGTGTCTGGCAGGACCAGCAATACGTGTCGATCGATTTCGGCCGTGGCCTGGTGCAGAAAATTCAAAGCCGCGGCGACTGGACCGAAGGCGAATCCCCGCTGGATGAGCAATCCTGGAGCCTGGAAAAAGGCGACGCCCTAGCCGACGAAATCGAAGCATTCCTACACGCCATTCAAACCAACTCAGAATGCATCGTCACCGGCCGAGACGGCCAAGCCGCACTAGAACTCGCCGAATTAATCCTCGCCGACATCGAATCGCGCAGAAGCTCCGCTTCTTGAGGCGTGACGATGTGGTGTGAGCGGCGAGTTCCGCAGCTCAGGCAAGCGAAGCGCCGCCGAGAGCGAGGACTGTCTGAGCCGTAACACCACATCGTCACGCCTCAAGAAGCAGGTTTTAGTACGGTGCCTCGATCCCGAGTTCCTTAATCTTCCGAGTCAAAGTATTCCGCCCCCACCCCAACAGTTTGGCCGCCTCCAACCGCTTCCCCCGCGCCCGCCGAAGCGCGATACGAATCAGCGTCCGCTCGAACGCCGGCATCGCCTCCTCTAGCAGCGGCGAAGCCGAGTCATGCGTGAACCGGTCCTCGGCCCATTGCTCGAGCCCGGTCGTCCAGTCAGATTCATCGCGGCTGCCAACCTCACTCAACTCGCCCGGCAAATCCTGCACGACAATCTCGCGGCCAGCCGCCGTCACGGTCAGGCGGCGGCACAAATTCACAAGCTCGCGCACATTGCCCGGCCAGTCATAGGTCAGAAAGTGAGTTGCTGCGCCGTCGCTTAACGATTTTGACGCGACACCAAGTTCGGTCGCGGCAAGATCGAGATAGAAGCGTGCAAGGTCCACGATATCTTCGCGCCGCTGTCTAAGCGGCGGTATTTCAACCCGCATGACATTCAAGCGGTGGAACAGGTCTTCGCGAAACTGCCCTGCTTGGACTGCCTGACCGAGATCCTGGTGCGTTGCGGCGATAACACGAACGTCTACGCTGATCGGGACTTGGCCCCCGACACGGAAGAACTCGCCTTCGGCCAGTACTCGCAATAAGCGCGTCTGGAGCGCCGCCGACATGTCGCCGATTTCGTCGAGAAACAACGTACCGCCGTCGGATTGCTCGAATCGCCCGATGCGCCGCTCGGTGGCGCCGGTAAAGGCGCCCTTCTCGTGACCAAACAGCTCCGATTCGAGCAACTCCGAAGCGATCGCGGACGTATTCAAGGCAACAAAGATCGCGTCTGCCCGCGGGGAATTTTCATGCAGCGCCCGCGCCACGAGTTCTTTGCCGGTGCCGGACTCGCCAGTAATCAAAACGGTCATGCTGGCGCGAGACAATCGCCCGATCGCTTTGAACACTTCCTGCATGGCCGGCGCCTTGCCGATAATCGACTTGGCAGGCGCTACTGCAATCTGATCGACTGTTGGCTTGGTTCGTTGGCTTGCCGCGCGTGAAACGAGCTCCACCGCTTCGTCTAAATCGAATGGCTTTGGAAGGTATTCGAACGCGCCACTCTTATAAGCGGCAACCGCACTTTCGAGATCGGAATGCGCGGTGATGACGATCGCCGGAATATCGGGTTCGGCAGCATGCAGCTTTTCGATCAGCTCAAGGCCCGTCATGTCCGGCATACGAATGTCGGTTACGACGACGTCGGGTTTCGTCTCCTCTAGAGCCCCAAAAAATTCGGAAGACGACGCAAAGCAACGCGGAACCATGTTTGCCTGTTTCAAGGCCTGCTCGAGAACCCAGCGAACCGATTCATCGTCGTCGATGACCCAGACGGTTAATCCCGGCGTGACCATCAGCTTTCGGCACCAGTTGATCGACCCGGCAAGTCAGCCGGCAAGTGAATGCGAAAGACCGTCGTGCCGGGCGCGCTGTCGAATTCGATCAGCCCATGGTTGCCGCTGACAAGCTCCTGGGCGATGGTGAGACCGATGCCCGAACCGTCCGGTTTGCTCGTCACCAGAGGCAGGAAAACATTTTCCTGCTGATCCTCGGCAATGCCCGGTCCGTTGTCTTCGATCTCGATCGAATCGACCAGGCGATGCTGTCGACCACCAATCACAAAGTTCGATGCTGCCCGCGTGCGCAAGATGATTCGGCCGCTTTCGCCGACCGCCTGCAAGGCATTGCGTGCAACGTTCAGCAATGCCTGCACGAGTTGATCCCGGTCGACCCTTACCGGCGGCAGACTCGGATCGTAATCGCGAATCAGTGTGACGCCTTCCGGCGCTTCGGCCTCAATCAGCCCGGCGACATGCTCAGTCAATTCGTGCGGGTTCAGTTTTTGTTCGCGACGCGCGCCACCTGCAACTAACACCCGATCGACCAGTGCGGCCAGCCGATCGGCTTCAGCGATGATGATCTCTGTGTAACGCTTCAGCTCGCCGCTCGAAAGTTTCCGTTCGAGTAATTGCGCGGCGCCACGCATTCCACCGAGTGGGTTCTTCACTTCATGCGCAAGCTGGCGAACGATCTGCTTCGAGACGCGCTGACCCGCGACCAGTTGGCTCTCGCGCATGATTTTTCGCTCACGCGCCTGGTCGTTCAATTCGAGCAGAACGCCGGCATCCAGTGGCGAAGCGCGGCAATCCAGACTGAGTTCGCGAGCTTGTGCACGCACCTTGAGCGCCCGAAGTCCAATTGTCGCGCCATCAGTTAACGCTCGTTCGCATAGATCGATCAGCTCGTCAGAGCTTGCGATGATCTCGTTGAGACCGTGGCCGAGCACCTGGCGCTCGCTGAGCCCCAGAAGGTCCTGTGCAGCCAGGTTGAAATAAGTCACGACGAGACTTTCATCCAGCGCGATCAGCGCAACGCCGATTCCGCTGAGAATCGTGTCCGCGCCCGGTGCACGTGACGCCGAACGGGCTGCAGGCGTTAGTTGTTGTTTGGCGGGGGGGGAGGAGGAGGCGGTGGCGGAGCACGCTGTGGCGCCGGCGTCAGCAGACTGTTCTGGCGCACGAACACGGTAATTGGATCCGAGCGCATGAGCTCTTCCCCCGCCGAGCCGATGATCAGCGCTTGAAGGGTATGTTCGCCCCGGACGACATCCGGAATCGTGATCGATAGCGACCTCGAGCCGAGTTCCAGACGCTCGCCATTCATAACGACGTCGATTCGGTGAGCCCGCTGCAACCGCGGATAGACCGCCAGCTCCATCGTCAGGATGCCGCCGATATTGACCAGCGTTGCCTCGTGTTCGGGACTGATAACGTCGAGAACTGTGTAGGCCGGAACTGCCGGCTCTGTGCCGCCCGTTTGAGGCGCTGCCGGCGTCGGTGTCACGCCGCCCGCAAATGTCTGCGGGCCGGAAAGCTCGATCTGGGTTGCGCCCTCGACCGGCCGATCCGAGTAGTGCCGCCGGCCCTGCTCGTCCACCCATGTCCAGGCAGGCGCCGCGACGGCGGCTGCCGAGAGCAAAGATGTCAGAGCGATCAGGCACTTAAGCATACTCCCTATCTTATCGCCGAAAGGGCACCGGGACCAATGCGGAGGGCGTGATTCTTTGAACCACGCCACATCCGCGATTTAACTTAATCTGGACCGAAACGCGATAATCAGAGGCTGTAATACATGTCGAATTCCACCGGGTGAGTCGACATCTGCAGCCGCGTAATCTCGTCTGACTTCAATTCGATATAGCCGTCAATCAGTGAATCACTGAATACGTCGCCGGCCTTCAGGAAATCCCGATCGGCATCGAGCGAATCCAGCGCCTGCTGCAATGAGAAACAGACCGTCGGAATCGCCTTCTCTTCCTCTGGCTCGAGATCGTAAAGATCTTTGTCCATCGCATCTCCCGGCAGGATCTTGTTTTGAATGCCGTCGAGTCCGGCCATCATCATCGCGGTGAATGCGAGATATGGATTCGCTGTTGAGTCCGGGAACCGAACCTCGATTCGGCGAGCCTTGGGATTCGCGACATAAGGAATACGAATCGAAGCCGACCGGTTGCGAGCCGAGTAGGCAATCAACGTCGGTGCTTCAAATCCCTTGATCAAGCGTTTGTAGCTGTTGGTCGACGCGTTCGTGAACGCGTTCAGCGCCTTGGCATGCTTGATGATGCCGCCGATGTAGTGCAGTGCCATCTCCGACAGGCCACCATAGGCGTCGCCGGTAAACAGATTGGTTCCGCCTTTTGCGAGCGACTGATGGACGTGCATGCCGTTACCGTTGTCGCCAACCAGCGGCTTCGGCATAAACGTGGCCGTCTTGCCGTAGCTGTGCGCGACGTTCATGACGACGTACTTCAGTACCTGGACTTCATCGGCCTTGCGCACCAGCGTTCCAAACTTGACGCCGATTTCGTTCTGGCCACCCGTTGCGACCTCGTGGTGATGCACTTCGGTGACCAGGCCCATTTCCTCGAGTGCGAGACACATCGCGGAGCGAACGTCATGCAGCGAATCGACTGGGGGAACGGGAAAATAGCCGCCTTTGACGCCCGGCCGGTGGCCGATGTTGCCGTCTTCGTCGAGCTGGTCGGAGTGCCAGGCGCCTTCCGATGATCCGATCTCGTAGTAGGTTTTGTGCATCGCATCGCTCCAACGCACGTTGTCGAAAACAAAAAACTCGTTCTCCGGGCCGAAGAACGCTTCGTCGGCGATGCCGGTGGAACGCAGATAGTCTTCGCCGCGCTTCGCAGCAGATCGCGGATCGCGCTCGTAACCCTGCATGGTCGACGGCTCGATGACATCGCAGCTGATGTTCAGTGTCGGCTCCTCGGAGAACACGTCCATCATTGCGGTAGCGCAGTCCGGCATCAGAATCATGTCGGACTCATTGATCCCCTTCCAGCCGGCGATCGACGATCCGTCGAACATCTTGCCGTCCTCAAAAAAGCCGTCGTCGACGGTATGCGAGGGGACGGTTACGTGCTGTTCCTTACCGCGGGTATCGGTGAGGCGCAGATCGACGAACTTGACGCCCTTGTCTTTGATTAGTTTCAAAACGTCGGCTGGCGACATGAGGATTCCTCCATTACGTTTGTTTTCTAGAGTCTTAACGCCCAACGGACCGACACGGAAATTCCGCGGCCGGTTCACGGACGCTCGTTTTGCACCATTTGTGCACAATCTGTGCCAGCGGCGGATAACCCCCAATAAACGGGTCTTAGACTGTTTCTTGCTTATTTCCGCCGCTGAGCGCCCCATCTTGAGGCGCCGAGCAGCGGATGATGCACTAATACGGTGCGCTCCGTCCAGCCAAACAGCGGTCCCCGACATCGCTATACTTGCGCGCTCTTGAATCACGCGCCTGAAAGGCACTATCAATGGACCTGATGGACAAACTCGTCTCGCTCGCCAAGCGACGCGGTTTCATCTTCCCGTCGAGTGAAATCTACGGCGGCCTGAACGGCGCCTGGGACTACGGGCCGCTCGGCGCCGAACTCAAACGCAACATCAAGCAAGCCTGGTGGGATGACATGATTTCCCATCACGATGAGCTGGAAGCTGTATCGGGCACGCCTTCGCCCTATGCAATGGTCGGGCTCGATTCAGCCTTGCTGATGAATCCAAAAGTCTGGGAGGCCAGCGGCCATGTCGGCGGCTTTAACGATCCGATGGTCGATGATCGCGAAACCAAGGCACGTTATCGCGCCGACCAACTGGTCGTTTTCGGGCTTAAATTTACCGACAAGGACGGCAGTTCCGAAACTCTCGACGACCCGCTGTACGCATCACCCGGTGAGGCCGGTAAGACCGACCCGGCCGAGCTGATCGCGCCGCATCGAAAGCGCATTCAAAAAATTCAGAAAAGCCGGCGGCCAGCCGAAGAAGAAATGACGATCGTGCCGATTGCCGACGCGCTTTCCGATGATGCGCTGCGCGCCAAGACGCTGTCGCCGCAGGCGTCGGCGCCCGGCTCTTTAACGCCTCCGCGCGCTTTTAACCTGATGTTCAAGACGCATGTCGGCGCAATGGAGGACAATTCAAGCGTTGCTTATCTGCGGCCAGAGACAGCCCAGGGAATTTTCGTCAACTTTAAGAACGTGATCGACACGTCTCGGGTCAAGCTGCCTTTCGGCATCGGCCAGATCGGCAAGGCATTCCGTAATGAGATTAATCCGCGAAACTTCATCTTTCGCTCACGTGAGTTCGAACAGATGGAGATCGAGTTTTTCTGTCGGCCCGACGAGGCACCCGCCTGGTACGACTACTGGGTAAAGAGACGCTATCAGTGGTATCTGGATCTTGGGATCGCCAAGGATCGCCTGGTCCTGCGCGAACACGAAGCCGACGAACTCGCTCACTACGCCCAAGGCTGCGCCGATGTTGAGTACAAGTTTCCTTTCGGCCAAAGCGAACTCGAAGGGATTGCCAATCGAGCCGATTTCGATCTCCGGCAACACATGGAAGCCAGCGGTAAAGATCTGAGGTATTTCGACGACCAGGCCACCGACCCGGACGCCAAGCGCTTTTTGCCGTATGTGATCGAACCGTCAGCCGGCGCCGACCGTGCAGCGCTCGCCTTTCTTTGCGATGCCTACACGGAAGACGAAGTCGGCGGCGAGCAGCGCACGGTATTGAAGCTGCATCCGCGTCTGGCACCCTTCAAGGCGGCTATTTTTCCGCTGGTCAAGAAGGAAGGCATGCCGGAGAAGGCGCGTGCAATCGCAGCGACGCTCAGAAAACGTTTCAATGTCATGTATGACGAAAAAGGTGCCATCGGCCGGCGCTACCGGCGTCAGGACGAAGCGGGCACGCCATTCTGCATTACTGTCGATGGCGACTCGCTGGCGAACGATAGCGTGACGGTCCGCGAACGTGACGGTTGCACCCAGGAAAGGGTTGCTGCTGACCGGCTGCCCGACTACCTGGCCGACCAGATCGAAGCCTAGGAATTGACGATGATGGCGACGCGACTCGTACTGCTCGATCGCGACGGGGTCATCAATCGCGACTCAAAGCAGTACATTAAGAGCGTCTCGGAATGGGAGCCGCTGCCCGGCAGTATCGAAGCAATCGCGCAATTGTCCCAGGCTGGTTTTGCGGTCGTCGTGATCACGAATCAGTCCGGTATCGGCCGAGGGTTTTTCGGCGTGCAGACGCTTGCTGAGATTCATGCCGAGATGCGCTCTCGCGTCGCGGCTGCCGGTGGAGAAATTGCTGCAATTTTCTTCTGCCCCCATCGGCCCGGTGACGGTTGCGATTGCCGCAAACCGAAACCAAAGCTTCTGGAGCTGGCTGCCGCGGAATTCGGGGTTGCGTTGAAAGGCGTTGCGTTTATCGGTGACAAGGCTTCGGATGTCGAGGCGGCCATCACGGTCGGCGCGAGACCGATTGTAGTTGGCGATCGGGCTGGTGAACTCATTTCTGACACGGTTGAGCGCTGCACCGATTTAGCTGCGGCGGCCCGCCTGCTGATTGCCGAGATCGAAACCGCGTGATGCGCCAGTGGCTCGGCTCGGTGCTTTTCACAACGCTGCTGTTTGTGTCGGTTGCGGTCTGGGGTGTCGTGACGCTGTTACTTCGGATCTTCGGATACCGCGCGATGTGGGCCGGTATCCGGCTTTGGGCGCGCGCCATACTCACGCTGTTGCGTTGGTGTTGCAGGCTCGACCATTCCGTTCGCGGCCTTGAAAACCTGGATCGCGAAAATACGATTATCTTGATGAAACATTCGTCGACCTGGGAGACGATTGCGCAACTGGTCTTGTTCCCGGGTCAAACCTGGGTCATGAAACGCGAACTGATCTGGGCACCGATTCTCGGTTGGGTGCTTTACTGCCTAAAGCCGATCCCCATCGACCGCCGCGGTGGTCGCACCGCAGTCGAGAAGGTCATCGAGACCGGCAAGCAACGACTGAAAGAGGGTCTTTGGGTTGTCATCTTCCCCGAAGGCACGCGCGTACCCCTCGGCCAGACCCGGCGCTTTGGTCTAAGCGGAACGCTACTCGCGCAAGCCGCTGGACGCCCCATTGTTCCGGTAGCGCACGATGCCGGCCGATACTGGCCGAGGCGAAGCCTGGTCAAACTCCCAGGAACAATCCAGCTGGTGATAGGCCAGCCGATCGCAACCGTCAACCGCGACCCCCGCGAAATCAACGCCGAAATTCAAGCCTGGATGCAATCCGAAATCGCGGCAATGACAAAGCAGGACAAATGAGCTGGGGTTCGCCGGCGAGTTCCGCAGCGCGAAGCGCAAGGACTGTCTGAGCCGGCGAACCCCAGCTCATTTGTCCTGCTACGCGTGTTACACGTGTCCTGCTACGCGCTAAACATCCAGATTAGCCACCGACAACGCATTCCGCTCGATAAATTCGCGTCTCGGCTCTACGTGATCCCCCATCAGCGTCGTAAACACCTCATCGGCCGCAATCGCATCTTCAATCCGAACCTGCATCAACCGCCGAGTCTCCGGATTAATCGTCGTATCCCACAACTGATCCGGGTTCATCTCACCGAGACCCTTGTAGCGTTGAATCGTCTGGCCTTGTTTTGCCTTGGCCATCAGCCAGTCGATCGCTTCCGGTACGCTCGCGACGTCCTGGCGATCGTTACCGCGCTCGACATAGGCGCCTTCATGCAGCAGATCTTTGAACTTGGTACCAATGGCGGTAATGCGCTGGTATTCAGGCGACCGGAAGAAGCCTTCGTGGATTAACCGGGTTGTCGATACGCCGTGGTACTCGCGGCTGACTTCAATTGTTGCTTCGGCATCATCGCTTCCAGTCCGATAGTCGATCTGGTAACGCGGTCGGGTTCCGTTGGTTGTGCCGAGCCTTTCGGCGAGTTCGGCACACCAGCTTCGCATTGCATCGGCGTTGCCGAGATTGCTGGCCGATACGGCGGGCAGCCAGATCATCGCGTTCAGGATCGCCGGGTCATAGCGCCGGCCCCACCGTTCAATGATTGCTCTGACCTGCATGAACTCTCGAGCCAGCGTATCGAGCGTCTCCGCTTCGATCGGGCCACTGTCACCGCCGGGATACAAGCTCGCGTTTTCGATCGCGCTCGACAGCAGCCGGGCATTCAGCTCGGCATCGTCTTTAACATAATATTCTTTCTTGCCCCGCTTCAGCTTGTACAGCGGCGGCTGGCCGATGTAGATATGGCCGCGCTCAATCAGCTCCGGCATCTGCCGGTAAAAGAACGTCAGCAATAAAGTGCGGATATGCGAGCCGTCGACATCGGCGTCCGTCATGATGATGATGCGATGGTAGCGAAGCTTGTCCGGATCGAATTCGGTTCGGCCGATGCCGCAACCCAATGCGGTGATCAACGTGCCGACTTCTGCCGATTGCAGCATCTTGTCGAAGCGCGCCTTTTCGACATTTAGAATTTTTCCCTTGAGCGGCAGCACGGCCTGCGTGCGCCGATCCCGACCCTGCTTGGCCGAGCCGCCGGCAGAATCGCCCTCGACCAGGAACAGCTCCGACAATGCCGGGTCCTTTTCCTGGCAATCCGCCAGCTTGCCGGGCAGGCCGGCGACATCGAGCGCGCCTTTGCGTCGCGTCATCTCGCGCGCTTTGCGAGCCGCCTCTCGGGCGCGGGCCGCCTCGATGATTTTTCCGACCAGCACTTTGGCTTCGGCCGGGTGCTCGAGTAGAAACGACTCGAGCTGACTGGCTACAACGGACTCTACGATGCCTTTGACTTCCGACGAGACCAGTTTGTCTTTGGTTTGGGACGAGAACTTTGGATCGGGCAGTTTGACCGACAGAACGGCCGTCAGTCCTTCACGGGCATCGTCGCCGGACGTGCCGACTTTGGCTTTCTTGCCGGCGCCTTCTTTTTCGATATAGCCATTCAGGGTTCGGGTCAGCGCGGCGCGAAAGCCGGCCATGTGCGTGCCACCGTCGCGCTGCGGGATATTATTCGTGTAGCAGAACATGCCTTCCTGATAGCCGTCGTTCCACTGCAGCGCGACCTCGACCTGGACCGGATCGCGCGTTTCGGAAAAATGGACAATGGACGGATGGATCGGTGTCTTGTTGCGATTCAGGTGTTCGACAAAGGCCTTGATGCCGCCCTCATATTCGAAGGTTTCGCTGCGTGCTTCGCGCTCATCGGTCAGCTTTATCCGCACACCGGAATTCAAAAAAGATAGTTCTCTCAATCGCTTAGAGAGCACGTCGTACTCAAAATCCAAATTCGTGAAGATCTCGGAACTGGGTTTGAAACGAAGCGTCGTCCCGGTTTTATCTGATTCGCCAGTCGCCGCGATAGGGGCCACCGGGTTGCCCATCCGGTAAGTCTGCTCCCAAACCTGGCCGCCCCTGCGGATCGTCAGCGACAACTCTTCCGACAGCGCATTGACGACCGACACGCCGACACCATGCAGACCACCGGAGACTTTGTACGAGTTGTCATCGAACTTACCGCCGGCATGGAGCACGGTCATGATGACCTCGGCTGCCGAACGGCCTTCTTCCGGGTGTAAATCGACCGGGATGCCGCGGCCATCGTCGGTGACGGTGACTGATTCGTCAGCATGTATCGTGACGGTGATTTCGTGGCAATGACCTGCTAGCGCTTCGTCGATTGAGTTATCGACGACCTCGAAAACCATGTGGTGCAGGCCGGTGCCATCGTCGGTGTCCCCGATGTACATACCGGGGCGTTTGCGCACTGCGTCGAGGCCCTTTAAGACCTTGATATTACTGGAATTATAGTCGTCCGGAACCATGCTCTAAAGGCCATTGGGAAAAACGATTCATTATACCATCAGATGGACCTCGCCTTGTTCCACGTGGAACACCGGGAAACCCGGATCCGGGCGTAGCGCATCGATCGACAGACCGGTC
>Ga0224508_10001400_pt1 | contig 21745 bp, 21 predicted proteins | sample SF_Jan12_sed_USG_4_FD_170157 | JGI IMG/M metagenome (GOLD analysis project Ga0224508, IMG submission 170157) | Sediment microbial communities from San Francisco Bay, California, United States - SF_Jan12_sed_USGS_21 | ecosystem: Environmental > Aquatic > Marine > Sediment | place: USA... | reverse complement strand
TCAAGCTCGATCAGGAACTTGTCGACCACGTTCAGGATCACGTTTGTATCCAGCGCCTTGAACTGAATGGTCGCATCCAGGCGATTCCTGAACTCAGGCGTAAACACCTTCTTGATCGCCTCGCCTGCATCAAGCGTGTGGTCTTGCAGGGTGAAGCCCATCGAGGCACGACTCATCTGCTCGGCACCGGCATTCGTGGTCATGATCAAAATCGTATTGCGAAAATCTGCTTTACGACCATTGCTATCGGTTAGCGTACCGCTGTCCATGACCTGCAGCAGCAGGTTGAAAACATCGGGATGCGCTTTTTCGATTTCATCCAGCAATACGACCGAATACGGGTGCTTGTTGAGTTCTTCGGTGAGCAGGCCACCCTGATCGTAACCGACGTAGCCCGGGGGCGCGCCGATCAGGCGCGATACGGTGTGGCGCTCCATGTACTCCGACATATCGAAACGAATCAATTCGATTCCCATGATCTTGGCAATCTGACGGCAGACCTCGGTCTTGCCAACGCCGGTCGGACCCGAAAACAGGAACGAACCAACGGGTTTAGCCTCGCGGCCAAGTCCGGAGCGTGACATTTTGATTGCGGCATCGAGGGCATTGATTGCTTCGTCCTGTCCAAATACGACCCGCCCCAGGTTCTTGCCCAGGTTCTTGAGCATATCGAGGTCGGTGGTGCTGACCGTGTTTGCCGGTATACGCGCAATTTTGGCAACAATGTTTTCGATATCGTGAATGCCGATTGTTTTTTTGCGTTGCTTGGTTGGCAGCAGGCGACGCTGGGCCCCGGCCTCGTCGATGACGTCGATGGCCTTGTCGGGCAAATGGCGATCATTGATGTAGCGTGAAGCAAGTTCGGTTGCCTTGCGCAGGGCTTGCAAGGTGTACTTGACGTTGTGGTGCTCTTCGAAACGTGATTTCAAACCCTTGAGAATGAGATAGGTTTCCTCGTTGGTTGGTTCGGGTACATCGATTTTCTGAAAACGTCGCGCCAGCGCACGATCTTTTTCAAAGATACCGCGGAATTCAGTATAGGTTGTCGAACCGATACACTTGATGTCGCCGTTTGCCAATACCGGTTTGATCAGGTTGGAAGCATCCATAACACCACCCGAGGCCGAACCGGCACCGATAATGGTATGAATTTCATCGATGAACAGGATTGAACCTGGTTCGCGGGTAAGCTGCCCGATGACAGCTTTCAATCGTTTTTCGAAATCACCGCGATACTTGGTGCCGGCGACCAGCGCGCCAAGGTCAAGTGCATATACCGTGCTATCCAGCAATATCTCCGGTACCTCTTCTTCGACGATCTTACGTGCCAGGCCTTCTGCAATCGCGGTTTTACCGACCCCGGCCTCACCGACCAGTAACGGGTTGTTCTTACGTCGTCTGCAAAGCGTTTGAATGATGCGTTCAATTTCAAGCTCGCGGCCGATCAGCGGGTCGATCTTTCCCGAGTAGGCAAGCTCGTTGAGGTTGGTGGCAAACTTTTCTAATGGATTTTCGCTTTCCTGGTCGCCCGGTAAGGCTTCGGCGTCATGGGTGAAAGATTCTTCCTCGGAATCCTCACTTAACCTGGTTATGCCATGCGACAGGTAGTTGGTAATATCGAGGCGTTCGATATTGTGCTTGTTCAAAAGGTAAACCGCGTGCGAATCCTGTTCCGAAAAGATTGCAACCAGCACATTCGCTCCAGAAACTTCCCCGTTGCCCGAGGATTGCACGTGAAATAGTGCCCGCTGCAGTACCCGCTGAAATCCGAGTGTCGGTTGAGTATCTCGATCTTCATCGGCCATTAGCAGGGGTGTATTCTGGTCGACGAAAATTTCGAGTTCGGTCCTGAGCAACTGGATATCTCCGCCGCAGGCTTCGATTACGGCAGTGGCGGCATCGTTCTCAGTGAGCATCAGCAGTAGATGTTCGACGGTAATGAATTCATGGCGCTTTTCGTTGGCGTCATGAAATGCCTTGTTCAGTGATTGTTCCAGTTCTTTATTTAGCATGGTTCCGGCTTGGGTTATTGCTGCCTGTAATTTGTAATATAGTCGATTTGACCCTTAATGTACTCGAAATGTTCAAACAGTTAATTTGTTTATACATTAATCCGTTTGACTAGCTTTCTTCCATATCACATAGCAGCGGATGTTTGTTTTCGCGAGCGTAACTATTTACCGCGGTGACCTTGGTTTCTGCTATATCCCGGGTATAAATACCGCAAACTCCTTTACCGGTCTTGTGTACGTTGAGCATGATACGGGTGGCGTTTTCGCGGTTATGTCCAAATATCGCCTCCAGCACGTGTACCACAAACTCCATCGGCGTGTAGTCGTCGTTAAGCAAAACGACCTTGAAAAGCGGCGGTTTTTTAAGCTTGGGGCGAGTCCGCTCAAGCAGCAGCGTGTCGTCATCATCATGATCTGATTGTTGATTAGACATGATTAAGTTCTATTCCATTAGCTAAAACTATAAAGTAATGTCGGGCTTGAAAAATTTCAAGGCTTGGCTATTATTATTTTGAGCCAGAAGGCGAGAAATACGGTGAAATACCTCGGTTAGATGAGCGTTTAACATGGGTTTTTCTAGTCGGGACAGCCTGTTTCTTGATTTAACCACAGCAACAAGTAAGAGGATGAGTCATGCCCACCGGGACAGTCAAGTGGTTTAGTAATGTGAAGGGATATGGATTTGTTAATACAGACGATGACGAGGACCAGGATATCTTCGCCCATTTCTCTGCCATCGAGATGGAAGGATACAAGAAATTGACCTCGGGACAAAAAATAGAATTCGATATCGATGAAGGACCCAAGGGACTGCAAGCTCAAAAAATACGATCGATCAGCAGCTGACGCAATACGCCTGCCCTGGTTATCGACCTGCCCTGACGTCGTTACCAGCATTATCATTTAAGTACCATTTTTTTAGCCTGGTTATTGATCGCCACGGCTGTTTCTTTTCCCGCTCATTTATTCTCATGTATAATCCTGCGCTCGAGGAAAAACATCAGATTTAGGGGATAAAATGAGTTACCAGCACATCAAGATACCCGCCGAAGGCCAGGCAATTACCGCAAATGAAGATCTCAGCCTGAATGTTCCGGATAATCCGATCATCCCCTTTATCGAGGGTGACGGCATCGGGATCGATATTTCGCCGGTAATGATAAAAGTGGTGGATGCTGCCGTAGAAAAGGCATACCAGGGTGCTAAGAAAATTTCGTGGATGGAGATTTACGCGGGCGAGAAAGCGACCTCGATTTACGGCGAAGATGAATGGTTACCCGATGAATCCCTGTCTGCAATGCAGGATTATATCGTCTCGATCAAAGGTCCGCTGACCACACCCATTGGCGGTGGTATTCGTTCGTTGAATGTCTCCATTCGGCAACGCCTCGATTTGTACGCCTGTGTCAGGCCGGTACGTTATTTTAGTGGTATCGAGACGCCGTTGAAGCGTCCCGAAGATACCAATATGACAATCTTTCGTGAAAATACCGAGGATATCTACGCCGGTATTGAATGGGAGTCCGGAAGCGCCGAGGCTAACAAGGTGATTCAATTCCTGACTGAAGAAATGAATGTGACCAGTATCCGTTTTCCCGGGACCTCGGGAATTGGCGTAAAGCCGGTATCTTCCGAGGGCACCCGCCGACTGGTACGCAAGGCACTGCAGTACGCGATCGATAATGACAGAAGTTCGGTCGCCCTGGTGCACAAGGGAAACATTATGAAATTCACCGAGGGTGCCTTCAGGAACTGGGGGTATGAACTTGCAGCCGAGTTATACGATGCCACTGAAATTGGAGCGGGTCCCTGGTGCGAGTTTACCAATCCCAGGACCGGGAACAAGATCACGGTTAAAGACGTAATTGCGGACAATTTCCTGCAACAGATTGTGACGCGTCCGAAGGAGTACGAGGTCATTGCAACCCTGAATTTGAATGGTGACTACATCTCCGACGCTCTCGCCGCACAGGTGGGTGGAATCGGAATTGCGCCGGGCGCCAATATTGCCGACACGGTGGGTGTGTTCGAGGCAACCCACGGTACCGCGCCGAAGTATACCGGCATGAACAAGGTTAATCCCGGTTCGATCATCCTGTCAGCAGAAATGATGCTGCGTTACATGGGTTGGGTCGAGGCAGCCGACCGGGTAATCGCCGGCATGGAGGGTGCCATCAGCGCCAAGCAGGTAACCTATGATCTTGCGCGTAACGAAACCGACGCAACAGAGTTGAGCACATCGGATTTTGGTGACGCCGTAATCAATCACATGGGCTAGTGGCTTATCTTGATAGACCACTAAGTCAGATCGGTTCGATGAAGGTCGTTGTCCCGGATGATGCGGGCCGAGATTTCTTCAACCGACATCTCTGACGTATTGATATACGGGATGTTATGTCTAAGGTACATATCCTCGACCGCGCGCAACTCGTAGCGACATTGTTCGCTCGATGAGTAGCGACTATCGGGTCGGCGTTCCTGCCGTATATTAACCAGTCGGTTCAGGTTAGTAGTGAGGCCATATAATCGATCTTTAAAAGGGCGCAACGGCTTCGGCAGTTGCTCGAAATCCATATCTTCCTCGGTTATGGGATAGTTCGCTGCCTTGATCCCGAATTGCAGTGCCAGGTAAAGACAGCTCGGGGTCTTTCCCGAACGGGAAACGCCGATCAGGATAATATCGGCTTCGTCATAATTCTGGGTTTTACCACCATCGTCGTGCTGCATGGCGTAGTCGATGGCGTCAATACGCGACTCGTAAAGCGATAGATTGACGGTCCGATGCGATTGCCCCGGCTGATGATGCTGCGCCGCGAGTACTTTTTCCAGGCGCGGCAATATGTCACCGAAGGGATCTATCACCAGGGCCTTGGTCTGATTGACTATTTTCATCAGGTCATCGTCACCCATGGTGCATATTACGATTGGCAGCTGGTTCGCTCCGTTAATACTGTGATTGATTTCCTCCGCGACAGCATGAACTTTTTCGAGGGTATCGATAAACGGGATGGTTCGAGTTTGAAACTTGTGATCGGGAAATTGCGCAAGCAGGCTTAAGCCGAGTGTTTCGGCCGTTATTGCGGTGCCGTTGGAAAGAAAAAATACCTGGCGTATCGGTGATGGCATTTTACCGGTAGATCCCTCATTTGGCTTCGGTTTCAACTCGATATACTAGTATACTTCGCGCCTAACACGTAACTACGATTGTCATACCGAGATTATCCTTATGTCTGAAAATATTGTGCCGCTGGATCAGTTGGGCATGAATGATGTCCCTCGTGTCGGGGGGAAAAACGCTTCACTGGGTGAAATGATAAGCAACCTGGGCAGTCTCGGGGTCGATGTCCCGGGAGGCTTTGCAACAACCGCCGAAGCGTTCAATGACTTTCTGGGCCAGGCCGGTATTCGTGACCGGATTCATGCAAAGCTCGACCAGCTTGATCACGATGATGTCAAGCAACTTGCGGCGGCTGGCAAGGAGATAAGGGGCTGGATTATTGACTCCGACCTGCCCGCTCAATTACAGCAGGATATTACCCTGGCCTACCGGGAAATGGCCAACAACGGTACGGATGCAACCGTTGCGGTGCGCTCATCTGCAACCGCGGAAGACCTGCCGGATGCCTCTTTCGCAGGACAGCAGGAAACCTATTTGAATATCAGCGGAATCGATAATGTACTGCATGCAATCAAGCTCGTGTTTGCCTCCCTGTTTAATGACCGTGCAATTTCCTACCGCTCTCACCAGGGATTCGAGCATGCCGATGTGTCGCTCTCGGCCGGAATACAACGCATGGTGCGTAGCGATCTCGCCGCCAGCGGGGTCATGTTCAGTATCGACACGGAATCCGGTTTCGAGGACGTGGTGTTTATTACCAGCAGTTATGGCCTCGGAGAGACCGTGGTGCAAGGGGCCGTCAACCCGGACGAATTCTATGTTTACAAGAAGACGCTCGATAATGCCGAGCGCAGTATTCTGCAAAAAACACGTGGCAGTAAGATGATCAAGATGATCTATGCCAGTGACGAGTCCCCCGAAGCAACCATCCAGACCGTCGATGTAGACGAGGTGCAGCGCGCACGGTTTTCGATCAATGACGCGGAGATTACTGCGCTTGCAAAAATGGCTGTTACCATCGAGAAACACTATGGACGGCCGATGGATATCGAATGGGCCAAAGACGGCGACAACGGCAAACTCTATATTGTCCAGGCCCGCCCCGAAACGGTGCAATCCCGGTCTGGCCAGGTCATCGAACGCTACCAGCTCAAGCAACAGTCGGATGTGCTGGTGAGTGGGCGCGCGGTCGGTAATCGCATCGGCCAGGGTCAGGCGAAGGTGATAAACGACCTGTCGCAGATGGACCAGATCGAGAGCGGAGATGTCCTGGTGACCGATATGACCGATCCCGACTGGGAACCGATCATGAAAAAGGCCGCCGCGATCGTTACCAATCGAGGTGGGCGTACCTGCCATGCCGCCATTATTGCGCGCGAACTGGGTATTCCCGCACTGGTGGGTACCGGCAGTTGTACCGAGGATATTCCGCACCAGAGCGATGTCACGGTAACCTGCGCCGAGGGTGATACCGGTTATGCCTACTCCGGATTACTGGAATTTGACTATCAACAGCACGAGCTATCGAAGATGCCGAAAATCCCGGTCAAGGTGTCGATGAATGTCGGCAATCCGGAACGCGCCTTCAGTTTTTCCAGGTTACCGCATTCGGGGATCGGGCTGGCTCGACTCGAATTCATAATCAGTAACAGTATCGGTATCCATCCCCGTGCATTACTCGAATTTGATCGCATGGACAGCGAGTTGCAGCAGGCTATTCAGCAACGTATTAACGGCTATGACGGCCCGGTAGAATACTATGTCGATAAATTGAGCGAGGGAATCGCGACCCTGGCGGCGGCGTTTGCACCGGAACGGGTCATCGTGCGCATGTCCGACTTCAAATCGAATGAATACGCGCATCTGTTGGGCGGAGATGTTTTCGAACCCCACGAAGAAAACCCGATGCTGGGTTTTCGCGGAGCTTCGCGCTATATCAGCGATAATTTCAAACCCAGTTTCGAACTCGAGTGCGAGGCGGTAAAACGTGTGCGCAACGATATGAACCTGAAGAACCTGGAAATCATGATTCCGTTTGTACGCACACTTAAGGAAGCCGAAGCTGTGCAAGAGTTGCTGCGTGAAAATGGTCTTGAGCGCGGGGTCGATGACTTCAGAGTCATTATGATGTGCGAGATTCCCTCCAACGTCATTCTTGCCGAGGAGTTCCTGGAATATTTTGACGGTTTTTCAATCGGCTCGAATGATTTGACGCAACTGACACTCGGACTCGACCGTGACTCCGGCCTGGTAGCGGCTGGTTTTGACGAACGTGATCCCGCGGTGATGAAATTGTTACAACAGGCAATCGAAGCCTGCAAGGCCGCGGGTAAGTATGTCGGAATCTGTGGCCAGGGCCCTTCGGATCACCCTGAACTCGCGGAATGGTTGCTGGAACAGGGCATCACCAGCATATCGCTCAATCCCGATTCCGTCATTGAAACCTGGTTGTTCATGGCAGAGCACTGCAAGTCTGACTGATTTATGGCTGAATATGTTGCTCTGGAGCATGGCATCTATTGCGTTGATGCGCTGTATGTTTACCCCCAGGTAGCGTCAATCTACCTGCTCAGGGAAGGTGACGAAATTGCCATTATTGAAACTGGCACCTATCACTCGGTTAACAACGTGTTGGCTACCCTGGAAGCATTGAACATCGCCAATTCCCAGGTCAAATATGTCATTCCGACGCACGTACACCTGGATCATGCCGGTGGTGCCAGTGAAATGATGAGGCATTTCAGCGACGCCAGCCTGGTCATCCATCCGCGTGGTGCGGTGCATATGATCGATCCACAAAAACTGATCTTGGGCACGATAGGTGTCTACGGCGAAGAAAAATTCAAACAACTCTATGGCACTATCGAACCGATCTCCGAAGACCGCATTATCATTGCAGAGGACCTGGCCTGTTTCGAGTTAAGCAAGCGGGAGCTGCTATTTATCGATACGCCGGGCCATGCGCGTCATCACTTTTGTATTTACGACCAGGTCAGCGAAGGAGTCTTTAGCGGGGATACTTTCGGGGTCAGCTATGCCGCGATGAAACAACTCCGTCGGGGATTGGTTCCGACCACTCCGCCGACCCAGTTTGATCCACAGCCGCTGCATGAATCCGTGACACGTATTATGAGCTTCAACCCGGCAAAACTGTACCTGACCCATTACGGGGAATTTACAAATCCGGCGGCACAGGTAACCAGTTTTCATCGCTGGATCGACGCTTATGTCGAGCTTTGTGAACGGGAGAATCCAGCACTCATCAGTGCTGATAAGGCTTTTCAAACCGCGCTTGGCGAAATGATCCTAAACGAGTTGGATGGTGGTGATGCCAACGGCGAGATAGCACGCATCCTCAAAACCGATATCAGGCTCAATGCCCAGGGTCTTGCGCACTGGTGGAGAAATAAAAAAATTGACAAATAATGTCTGGAAACCTAACACCACCGTTGCCTCGATTTGTGAACGCGATGGCAAGTACCTGTTGGTCAGGGAGAACGCCAGTGGTCGGATTGTCTATAATCAACCTGCCGGACACCTGGATCCCGGTGAAACCCTGGTCGAGGCCGTAATTCGGGAAACTCTGGAAGAAACCCGTTATCGGTTTACGCCGCAGTCCTTACAGGGGATTTACCGGTTTCGTCCGGATCCTGCGAAGGATAAAACCTATCTTCGTTTCCTGTTTCGTGGTGAGATTGGCGAGCGGGTTGAAGGTGAACTGGATCAGGGTATTATTGCCGCTGTGTGGCTCAGTTACGACGAAATCGTGGCCTGTCGAGCTCAACATAGAAGTCCGATGGTGCTGCAGTGTATCGAGGATTTTCGTGATGGACCTGGTTACCCACTGGAGATAATTAGTAAGGTATTTGCCTAACCATGTTAGTTGTACGAATTTTATCATTACTAATGGTGACGACTTCCGCGGTCGCCGCGCCCTACTTCCTTCAGTGCGATGACTTCGGTTGCAAGTCAACCCAGGAAATTCGCTATTTCAATCCGGAACTTGCCGCCAACTGAATCAGACATGAGCTCGGCCTCACCAGAAAAAATCATTGTTGGCATGTCTGGCGGTGTTGATTCATCGGTTTCTGCCTACCTGCTGTTACAGCAGGGATACCAGGTTGAAGGCCTGTTCATGAAAAACTGGGAGGAAGACGACACCGAGGAATACTGTTCGGCAAGCGTGGATCTGGCTGATGCACAACAGGTTTGCGATCGTCTCGACATAAAATTGCACACGGTTAATTTCTCTGGCGAGTACTGGGACAACGTATTCGAGCATTTTCTGAACGAATACCAAATCGGGCGTACCCCGAATCCTGACATCATGTGCAACCGGGAAATCAAGTTCAAGGCGTTTCTGGATCACGCCCGGGTGCTTGGTGCGCAACGTATCGCAACCGGCCACTATGTGCGCACGCGGCAACGCGCTGGTAGTTTCGAATTGCTGCGCGGTGTTGATGAAAACAAGGATCAGTCCTATTTTCTTTACGCGTTAAACCAACACCAGCTTGCACACGCACTATTTCCGATTGGAGAGCTGGACAAGTCGGAGGTTCGAGCAATCGCCAAACAGCAACGTTTTATCGTGCACGCAAAAAAAGACAGTACCGGGATCTGTTTCATCGGTGAGCGTAAGTTCCGGGATTTCCTGCAGCGATTCATTCCAGCCCAACCGGGTGATATTGTCACCACCGCCGGCACCCGGATCGGTGAGCACAACGGCCTGATGTATTACACCATCGGGCAGCGCCAGGGACTCGGTATTGGTGGAATCGAACCGGGCCGTGACGACCCCTGGTACGTGGTCGATAAAACGCTGGATAAAAATCGACTGGTTGTTGCCCAGGGAGTTGATAATCCGGCCTTGTTTCACTCGAAATGCCGCATTACCGATTTACACTGGATTTCAGGTGCCTCAAATCAATCGCCCGGGGAATGCAGTGCCAGGATTCGCTATCGACAGCAGGATACCCCCTGCAGGATGACGGAGTCTGACGGCGATACTGCAATTATTGAATTTTCTAAACCACAACGCGCTATTACACCGGGACAGGCACTGGTTTTGTATAACGGGCAGCAATGCCTGGGTGGTGGCACCATCGAGCGTGCCTACAACTCGTGACCCGGCTTGAAAATCAGACCCTGGCGTTGGCAGGCATGTTCCAGGCAGCCGTCATCGTAGACGAGATCGCACTTCATGGAAGTTGTGACTCGGAGGCGTTCGACTGCTGTTTTGATAGCCTGTTTACCATTGATGCCGAAACAACGGAACAGGCTTTGGGCGATATAACTCATCTCGCTCGTGGTTTTGAGGCGCTTGGCGACTATCTCGGTGGCGAAAACCGCTCCCCCGGCAAAAACATTGCTTATTACCTGTTATCGATACTGAAAATTGCGGTCCAGGTGCTGCGAGATCAAAATTTGTCGAACCAGCTGCTTCAGGGTTTGCGCAATATTGAAAGCAATGCCAGTGATTTTAATTTGAGCCGCGGCAGCGTTATCAACAAGATAGACGGTCTGTACCAGGAGTGCATCAGTTCAATGAGCCCACGTATCATCGTGCGTGGCGAACAAAATTATCTGCGCAATAGCGATAATGCGGCCAGGATTAGAGTTTTATTGTTGGCAGGAATACGCGCCGCCGTTTTGTGGCAACAACTGGGTGGTAATAAATGGACCCTGTTCTGGTCGCGTAAAAAATATATTAGTGCTGCCAGGCACTTTTTAGAACAAGGCTAGATTTTATGCTGGGAACGAATTTCACGCAGTAACCCGGTGGCAGCGTCATCGATCATGTCAAATACCAGGTCAAAGCCATCGTTACCGAAATAGGGATCAGGGATTTCCTGCTGCTCAAACTTATTTGAATAGTCGAGCATTAAATTAACCCGGGCATTCGCTTCGTCGGGTTTGATCGCGAGCATATCGGCCACATTGGAGTGGTCCATACCAACCAGGTAATCAAATTCGAAGAAATCCTCTGTTGTAAATCGGCGTGCCCTTAGTTTCCCAAGGTCGACGCCCCGGGTCTGTGCGGTAGCCTGTGAACGCATGTCGGGGGGACTGCCGATGTGGTAGCTGTGGGTGCCTGCTGAATCGACGAGTATATTCGACCCCAGGTCAAGCTCATCGACCTTTGACTGAAATACGCCATGCGCGGTGGGTGAACGACAGATGTTGCCCATGCAAACAAACAGTACCTTGATGCGATCTAAATCTTTCATGACTACCCTGATTTTATATTGTTTCATTTTGTTGTTATCAGTCATTTAACTGGCCGTTTTCCCGATAGTAATTCGCCTGTGACCGTGCACAGTTATCAACTGCCCCGGAACCGTGTTTACGCCATTTTAAGTCACACTTCCGATAAATTTCCTTTTCAATAGTGCCCTTCTGTAGCTTGCTCCTCAACACTAATCGTGTCTCAACACACTCTCCAATTCTGATAACGCTATTCTTTGGGTAGTAGCTAACACACTCACCATATATTTTCTGTGCTAGAGATGAGCTGCCTAACTGATGGCTTGCATCATCAAGAATGCTGTCTCTCGACTTTTTTTGTCGAATCATGCAGCCTCCTAACGCGGGGCTCGCGGCCTCATACCTGTCAATGGTCCCATACTTGTCAACACAGTAATTGAATATCTCCCCTGGATATTTGAGTTTGTAGTATTGCAGTTGATAATATTGCTGTTCGTAGATTTGCACTTCTTCTGGTGTGAGCGCATCTGCGACCTCGAAGTACAGGCTGGCGCTTAACATTAATACAGACAGAAAGATTCTCATTCTTCATTCCTTCCCGACAGCCAAATCGTACTTCTGACTAGAGTTTTTGAAGCCTACGTCTATCAACACCGGGTGCGCAGGAACCCATAATCTTACTGGCTTTTATTAAAATATTCCCGGTACGAGTAAATTAATCTGACGAAATGTTAATCCCAGCCACAATACTATTTGGTATAATGCGCCGTAACGTATCCGGGGAGTAAATTGCGATGATGATAATACCAGAGATTCAAATTCAGGACGGAAAGGTAATTACGCGCGCCGCAATCGAAGGTGACGATATTATCCACGATATATCGCCCCGGCAAGCGGTGCAGAATTTCGTCGCCGATGGTGCGCAAATGTTGCAAATAGTCGATATTGACGCAGCGAGATCGAAACCTGCGAATAACGCCGAACTGATCAAGGAACTACTGAACGAAACCGATGTTCCGATCCAGGTGGCAGGTGGTATCAGAACCCTGACCCAGATCAACGACTGGTTCGAAGCGGGTGCGGCACGCGTTGTACTCGGTACTATCGCGATCACCGACTCGCCACTGGTGGTCGAGGCTGCGAGTCGGCACCCGGGTGGAATAATCGTTCATCTCGCCACCCGCGGCGGCTATGTCATGATCGATGGCTGGAAAACGCAAACTGCTTTCATGCCGCAGGATTTGGTGCGGGACCTGCAGATGACCGGGATTGCAGGGATCGTACACAAGGGCACCGAGCGCCTGGACTCTGAAACTGACGAAGTCCTGGCGTTGACGGAGCAACTCAGTCATGACGTCTCGATCCCGATTTACACCAGCGGAACCGTGAGAACGCTAGACGATATCGCAAAGCAACGATACTTGCCAAACATCAATGGTGCGATCATCAGCCATGCACTGATAACAGGCGAAATCGCACTCAAGGATGCACTGCAGATTGCGGCAGAAAAAGAAACCAACCTGGAGCCTGATTCGATCACGCATAACGTCAACATGGGGATTCACCATGGCGTGAGAGCTTATCTCGCAGCCTATAACAGTTCGCAGGCGGCGAGGGTCTGGAATCTCGCGTTACGCGATATGATTACCGAAGATAATCCCTACATGGAGATATTGATTCCACAACATGACCTGGAATTTGATATCGAGAATCTCACCCAGCGGGAGTTGCAGGCCTGTTACGAGGATGAGCTCGATAAGGCCGATATCGTCATTGTAATCCTGGAAGGTGTGGAAGCCGAAGCCTGGACCGGCTTCGAATGTGGTTATGCCCGGGCGCATGGCAAGTATATTTATGGCATAACCTCTGACCAGGCCGTAAAGGGGCCGAGCCAGCAGCGTTTTGAAGCCATGTGTGATGAATTAATCCACTTTTCCCCGGGTGACGAAATTACCAAGACGCATGCGGAAATCTCCCATGCGCTTGCGACTCGAGTCATGGTGCAAAATCAATAAGACCGGATACTGTTATTTCCCGGTTTGACCGGGTAATAACAACTACGGAAACTGAATTCTGCGAGCCTAACTAACCGTCAGGATTGACACACTTGTAAACGACGAAGGTTTGCTGCCCCGCCTCGATGAGGGTTAACGGAACAATCGTGTCACCACCCATGCGCGCTGCGCTATTGCGCGCCATTATACGAAGTTCCTTGGCAACCGCTTCTTCCTTCCTTTCAACGATTACTTTCGCCGTTACCGAGTTATTCGTTCTGCCAAGTTCACGACAGGATTCAACTTCGTTCGGGTCGAGTACACGTACCTTTTCACCTCCCTCGGATAGTTTCAACGTGGCGCAGGCACTGAGCAGGATTGTCGCGGCAATGATGGTTAGCTTTGTTTTCATCTCTGGTTATCTTCTCTTGTCTAGGATCAGGTACTGGATGCCCGGAATATACTTTCGATCGAAGCATCCAGGACATTATTAAATTCATCTTCACTTTGCTGCGCACTCAAACCTTCGCTTAGCGCGCGTGAGAAGCTTGCAACCATTCCGTTTTGCTGGGCAAGTCGATGGTTGGCTTCTTCGCGGGAATAGCCGCCGGATAGCGCGACTACCTGGAGGACGTTAGGATGATCTATACAGGTAGCGTAAAAATTGTCCTGTTCAGGCAGGGTCAGCTTGAGCATCACCTGTTGGCCCTCCTCGAGCTGGTCCAGGTGCTTTAACAGCGCTGTTTTCAACAATTCCTCGGCTGCCGCTTTTTGCGGACTGTTGATATCGACTTCGGGTTCGATGATTGGTACCAGTCCGGCCTCGAGTATTTGTCGCCCGATTTCGAATTGCTGATCGACTACCGCGTTAACGCCGACCGGGTTATCGGTTTTGATAACTGAACGCATCTTGGTACCGAATATGTTCTTTTGAGCAGCTTTTTGCAGTAATTCGGCCAGTCCGGGCATCGGTTTCATGATTTGGGCACCGTCCTGCTCATCGGCGAGCCCCTTGTCAACCTTCAGAAACGGAACCACACGTTTCACATCCCACAGGTAGTCAGCGGTCGGCTGTCCTTCAACTTCGCGGTCCATGGTATTTTCAAACAGGATGGCGCCCATGATGCGATTTCCGCTAAATGCGGGACTGGTCATGATCCTGGTACGCATTTTGTGAACAACAGCGAACATTTCATCGTCATTGTTGTAGGCGTCGGCACCGACACCGTAATTCGCCAGGGCCTTCGGAGTACTACCACCGCTTTGATCCAGTGCGGCGATGAATCCGGGTTCGTTTCGGATCTTGTCGAGTTGTTGGTTAAAATTGGTCACGGTATCGAATTCTTCCGGTTTGAGTGGACAAAAAACAGGTTATTAACATTGCGGTAGAAGTATAAACACAGTGATTTTTTAATACAATTGACTTAAGTCAGCCGGCCATCGAAATGAAGCCATCCAGTGCCTGGATTCGCGCAACCCAGTTCTCGATGGCGGGAAATTTAGAAAGTTCAAATCCACCTTCCGGGGCGACATGGGTATAAGCAAACAGCGAGATATCGGCGATGCTGCAACTATCACCCACCAGGAAGATGTTATTCTCGAGATGCTGCTCCATGAGACCCAGGGCGCGATAACCTGCTTTCAGTTTGGCCTGGTATTCATCTTTTCGATTTTCCGGCATGCCCTGGTAAAGCTTGATGAAGCGAGCCACCGCTATCGAGGGTTCATGGCTATATTGCTCGAAAAACTGCCATTCAAGAATTCGGGTTTGCGCCAGTCGATCCTGTGGCCAGTATTGGCTGCCCTGTGCCAGGTAGTAAAGTATCGCGTTGGATTCAGTGAGAACGTCTTCCCCGGCGGTTACACAAACCGGGATTTGACCGTTGGGATTCAGTGCCAGGAATTTTTCGCTGCGGGTATCGCCCTTCAGGATATCGACAGGAATCCACTCGTGCTCGATTGCGAGCAACGCGCAGATAAGTTTCAGCTTGTAACAGTTTCCGGAATAGACATCACCGTAAATCTTCATCGAAACGAGTATCTTCTCTAGTACTCGGTTTTGATATCACCCATGCGGCTGGACATCAAGGTATTTTTGCCCAGCGATTTATCGAATACCGTCGAATAGGCCAGTACCGCCTGGATATAATTACGGGTTTCCTTGAAGGGAACGGTTTCCACCCACAGATCGGCAGACATAACGGAGTTCTTTGGCAGCCAGCGTTTCACATTCCTGGGTCCGGCGTTGTAAGCTGCCGCTGCCAGCGCGACATTATTGTCGAAGCGGTTCATAACTGTTCTAAGGTAGTGAGTGCCCAGGCGGATATTGTTCTCGACATGCAGGATGTCCGACTTGCGCGGGCGCTTCATTCCCAGTGAACTGGCTACCCGACGCGCGGTACCCGGCATTAGCTGCATCAATCCCAGTGCGCCGACTCTTGACCGGGCAAGCGGATCAAACAGGCTCTCTCGGCGCATCACGCCATAAATCAGCGAGGGATCGAGATCACGAGACTGGGCATGTGCAAACACCTGCTGTTTGTACGGCATCGGGAAACGCAGGCTGAAGTCGTTGCGGTGTGGGGTTTTGGCGACGGTACGGATTGCACTATCGTGCCATTGCCATTTTGAGGCGAGTGTGGCCGCCTGTTTTATCTGGTTCTGGTCGAGGTAGCGCAAGGCCTGGAACCATTCACGCTTTGCATCAACCAGGCGATCGAGATAAAAAAGTTCTCGCGCCCGTAACATGTGAGGATTGTCCGCCAGCATCGTTTCTTCATTGATTTGAGTAGTGGAGGCATCTTCCTGGTTGATCTGGTATTCGCGCTTGAGTTTATCGGACGCCAGGAAGCCATAGTAACTGCTCTTTTCCGATAATTGTTCAAGCAGCGAGAGCGATTCGACCAGTTGACCGTCGGCTTCCATGGAGCGGGACAACCAGTATTGCCATTCGTTTTCCTGTTGTAAATGCGATGGCATACGATTGATCGTATCCAGTAATCCGTTCCAGTCATTACTGCGCAACTGGATACGTGCCAGCCAAAGATAGGCCTGGTCATTCATGGTTGCTGGCTCGAGATTGGAAAGTAATGTTCGAGCTTCCGGTTCATGCTGGTAAGCGGCTGATAAAGCGATACGCAACTGGACCTGGTTTTTTTGCTCCCCGGTAAAAGCAAAATGGTCACGGTACAAATTCCAGAACTCGAGTGCCTTCAGGCTGTTTTTGCGGGCGAGGCGATCTATAGCATGGACAATAATAGCGCGGTTATGGAGCGTGTCTTCGGCTTCGCCGAGTTTTTTAAGCTCTCGCTCGGGGCGTAGATGTGCCTGGTACCAGGTTTTGACCGTGGCCTGGTCTTGCGGATTTAGTTGTTTGCTCAGGTAGCGCGCCAACTTGGGGCGACGAGCCTTGAACGCCTTTTCGATACGCAACCAGACCGCCTCCTGTGCCTGCTCGTAATTGTCGAGGAAATACGCGAATGCCGGGTCACATTGCGAGGGTTGCGAATAACCCCGTAACCAGACCTTGGCAATTTCGTCGTTTAATCCTTCGAGTTGGTTAAGATTCAATCTTGCCTGAAAAGCGAGACATCTCAGACGCGTATTCTCCCGATCGTCAAAAAATTGCAGGTAGTTTTCCCAGTCCTGGCGCTTTGCAAGTACCTTAAGCCATGTCGCGCGTGCATGGTAGGCGAACGGAAATTCGGCATAGTGGTTAAGAAATGTATCGGCATGCGATACCTTAATTCGGCTGGCACTGCGTTTGAAGGCATCGTACTTGAGATAAGGTGCGGCAGGATAATCACCAAGTTGCTCGAGCAGGCGATTAAACATTGTGATCTGGTTGCGCTCGAGCGCAGACGATGCATCGCGAAACAACTGGCGTTGCTGCTCGATACTCTGCTTCGCTTGAAGCGGTGAGCTAAATGCACAAACGATCAGAGATAGCAAAATTCCGACATTTCTGACCCTGGCACCGAATTTTAAATTTAACAATGCCATGGGCATGATAAATCCTTATATTTCATTAATTTAGATGAAATTTTAAAAGTAAAATATCAATTAAGCAAGCGTTTCAATCAGGTTCTTCCTGTTGATTTTCAACGAGCTTGCCTGGATCGAGCAGATGCTTGAGCCTGGCTTCATCGATATCGGTCATTTCCAAAGCTACTTCAAGTATAGGTCGATTTTGGTCTAACGCGGCTTTAGCAACTTCGGCCGCCTTCTGATAGCCGATGATGGGATTCAAAGCGGTTACCAAAATCGGGTTGAAAGCCAGGTTTTCAGCCATGTTTTTACTATTTACCGACATGGATTCGATAACGCTGGCCAGGTGACGAATCGCATTGCTTAGAATCTCAATGCTTTGCAGTAAATTATAGGCAATTACCGGCAGCATGACGTTTAACTGGAAGTTTCCCGACTGCGCGGCCAGTGCGATAGTGCTGTCGTTGCCGATGACCTGTGCTGAGGCCATCAGCACGGCTTCGGGAATTACCGGGTTGACCTTGGCTGGCATAATCGAGCTACCCGGTTGCAGCGCTTCCAACTGAATCTCGCCCAGGCCGGTGAGTGGTCCGGAGTTCATCCAGCGCAGGTCGTTGCAAATCTTGGTCAGCGAAGTCGCCATCACCCGCAGCTGACCGCTGACCTCAAGTGCCGTGTTTTGAGTACTCAGACCCTCGAACAGATTTTCCATTTGTTTAAACCGAATGCCTGTCGTGAGATGGAGTTTTTCGCAAACCCGCTGGCCAAAATCGGGGGGCGTGTTTATACCGGTACCGACCGCGGTTCCGCCAATGGCGAGTTGCTGCAGTCTGCTTAAGGCTGTTTGAACGCGGTAGCGATCATTTTTTAATTGCGACGCCCAGCCGGAAATTTCCTGGCCGAGGGATATCGGCATTGCGTCCATCAGGTGAGTGCGTCCGGTCTTGATCGTCTCGCGGTGTTGCTCGATACGTTTATCCAATGCGTTTTCCAGCATCTGCGAGGCCGGCAGCAATTGTTCATGGATCATTTCGGCAGCGGCAATATGGATAGCCGAGGGAAACACGTCATTAGAGCTCTGCCCCATATTGACATGGTCGTTGGGATGTACCTGCAGTGTCCCGGTCGAGGCAAGCGAAGCGATTACTTCGTTTACGTTCATATTACTACTGGTGCCCGACCCGGTCTGGAAAACATCGATGCCAAACTGATCCTCGTGCTTACCCGCGATGATCAGTTCTGCTGCCTGGGCAATTGCCTGGCCCCGGGCCTGATCTATCCTGTCAAGATCGAGGTTGGTTTCGACACAGGCTTTTTTAACCAGCGCAAGTGCGCGTATCATCGCCCGTGGCAGTCGTAACGAGCTAATCTTGAAATTGTCGAGGGCACGCTGGGTCTGGGCCTGGTAGAGCGCATCGGCGGGAATCTCCACGGTTCCCATACTATCGGTGACCTTGATTTTCTTTTTAGCCATAGAATGTCACGCAATGTTGAAAAGTCACCTGATTGTAACACTGGGCCCATAAATTTATGCGCCGTAAGCAAAAGATATTCCTGTTTAGAAACTACAAATGCAGCAACACAAAAGCATTTTAACTGGTCTATAATCGGTGGATATTGAACGATTAACGACACCATATTTACACTCTACCGAGGAGGTCATGATGGGTGGTGAAGACACAGTGGTATTAACCCCTGACGAAAAGGACAAAATCCTGCAGGACGTTCCTGAAGAGGAGCAACAGGACGAAGAGGAAGAGGAAAGCTAGATACCTGAACCGTTTAAGTGGACAGGCAACGGATGGCCTTTGCTGTTCCCAGGTATTCCTTTACATCCAGCTGCTGGGTATGCAGCACGTATAATCCGTCTGCGCCAACCTTGGCGGCCTGTTTTTGCATTTTTCCAAGCATCGATTCGAGCGTAAAGTAGCCGCCGGTTACACGGATATGCGCCAGCGTTTCAAAGTTGCAACGCGGACGATCGATATAATAAATTACGACCTCTTCCTTGCTGACACTCGCAGCTGGTTGGCCGATTACCAACGGTGGCTGGGCACAACCGAGTGACAGTAAGCTTGATAACAGTAAAACCGGGATCAGGTAATTTTTCATTGCAGCCTCCGCGCTCTATATCGGCTGCATCTCTAAAATCTTAATCGGCGTGGTGCGTAATAACCCTGACCAGTGTTTCGCAGAGTTGTTCCAGTTCGGTATCCGAAATTACGTAAGGCGGCATCAGGTAAACCAGTTTACCAAACGGGCGAACCCAGATTCCGGCATCGACGAAGCGGGGAACAATCGATGCCATATCGACTGGCGACTTCATTTCGACAACACCAATTGCGCCCAGGCACCGCACCTCGGCGACCTGCGGTAGCGCCTCGCAAGGTGAAAGCAGCTCTGCCAGTTTGTGCTCTATTTGTTGTATCCGCGCTTGCCACCCGGACTCCAGCAGCAGTTCAATACTCGCGTTGGCGACCGCACAGGCCAGCGGATTGGCCATGTAGGTCGGCCCGTGCATAAATACCCCCGGATTGCCGTGATCGATCGTGCTACTGATTTCGGTCGTGGTTAAGGTAGCCGCCAGGCTCAGGTAGCCGCCGGTGAGTGCCTTACCAACACACATAATATCGGGTGATATCGCGGCGTGTTCACAGGCAAATAGTTTACCGGTGCGCCCAAATCCGGTCGCGATTTCGTCCGTGATCAGCAATACCCGGTATTGATCGCATAACTCGCGCGCACGCAGCAGGTAATCGGCCGCATAAAAATACATGCCCCCTGCCCCCTGTACGATCGGCTCAAGAATTAACGCGGCGATCTGCTCATGGTGTTGCTGCAGTAAATTTTCGAGTGCACCTGTGTCGCTATCATCGCAGGTCTCACCATACTTGGATTTCGGCCGTTCGACATAAAACTGCTCGGTCAGGACCTCGTTGAACAGGCTGTGCATGCCGGTTACGGGATCGCAAACCGACATTGCGCCCAGGGTATCTCCGTGATAACCGTTGCGCAATGTTGCAAAGCGCTGTTTGCCGGGTTCACCTTTTGCATTCCAGTATTGAATAGCGAGCTTGAGCGCAACTTCTACCGCGACAGATCCCGAGTCAGAGATGAAGACCGACTGCAATGCCTGTGGCGTCAGTGTTACCAGTTTTTCAACCAGCCGAATCGCAGGCTCGTGGGTCAATCCACCAAACATCACATGTGCGACCTGCTGCAGTTGCTGTTCCAGCGCCTGGTTCAAACGCGGATGATTGTAGCCATGAATGGCACACCACCAGGAAGACATTCCATCAATTAACTTTTTGCCATTTGTAAGATGAAGGTATACACCCTCGGCCGAATCAACATGAAACACCGGGGACTTGCCATGCATTGGGCTATAAGGATGCCAAATGTGCTCATGATCAATCGCGATTTGCGCTCCAAGAGAAAGCTTTGTCATCGCTTCGATTCCAAAGAAAAAAGTAATTTATGGTCCATACTCATCTCATAGTGTTTACTCGCTTCTGATTCAATTCAGCTTTAAATAATAGCCATATGGCCTTGATTCTAAAGAGAAAGTGCTTAGAAGCGTAAGCCCATTAGTAATGCCATCAGCTGTTGATAGATGATGGCAGACGAAAGTATATGAAATGTCAGTCTCAAAAGTATCATGCATTTTAAAAAGCAACCCGCTATTTTAGAATTTTCGGCTGCTGGCCTGACCGCTACCGCGCACGGATTCGGGTCGGCCAGGCAGGACATGATTGCGGCAATAATCCTGCCTGTCTGTCGTCATAAACACCAGGGCCTGCAGTGAGCAACTGGATACTCTACGATGATTTCGTTGAGCTGCTGAGAAATCATCATCTCAATGCCTTCAGCGGTCTGATTACCGGTGTTAGCGACAGCAACCATTCGTTTCAAATTGGATTTGACCATGGAGATATCGTGCTGCTGAACTACCGTATTAAAAAAGGCAACGCGGCACTGCAACTGATAACCCAGATTGTACGAGCCAAGATTACCGAGCATCCCGGTCGTAATATTCAGAATACAGGCGGTGATGTTCCCGATACCAGTTCTGTACTGTCACAACTCACTGCCAACACGCTCAACGAAACGACTAACATTACCATTGATATCAATGATGCTTCGGCTCGCCCCTAGGGCCAGCTTGTCTTGCGGATCCGTCAGCAACTCTTTCTCGCTCATGTTTTAAAGCTACGCAGTTTGCCGAAGTGGCTTCCACCCGTGGTCATGGCTTTTCACCGCCTCGATAAATAATTCGACACCCTGAATTGCGCTGCGACATTCCAGGTAGGCGCGATCTGCCTTCTCATCGATTTCGTTCAACTCTGCCTGGGCGATAATATCGCCCTGATCGAAATGTTGGTTGAGCAGATGCAGGGTTACCCCAAACCTGGAAACTCCCCGGGCAAGTT